>Ga0209050_1000459_pt1 | contig 72943 bp, 34 predicted proteins | sample Araplavi_mTSA_r2_FD_184276 | JGI IMG/M metagenome (GOLD analysis project Ga0209050, IMG submission 184276) | Arabidopsis root microbial communities from North Carolina, USA - plate scrape MF_Cvi_mTSA_r2 (SPAdes) (version 2) | ecosystem: Host-associated > Plants > Roots > Endosphere | place: USA...
GGCCTTTTTGCGGTTCAGGAACGGCTCGCCGTGCTCCAGCGCAAAAAGGCCGGCCTCGCGATCGTGGCCAAGCATCCCGGCGTCTGGGTGTCGGCCCGCAGCGACGAGTGGTCCGGCATGTGGATGGATCGCGGCATGGCGCTCGGCGAGTTGATCGATCCCGCCGCATTCCGTTTCACCGCCGTGGTCTCGCAGGATGAAGCCGCCTCGCTTTTCGCCGACGGCGTGCGCGGCGCCGAGGTCCGCCTGCGGGGCGAAGCCGGCCGCCCGATGCAGGCCAAAATCGAGCGCATCGTCCCGGCACAATCGGACGAGCTGCCCAGCGCCGCGTTGGGCTGGCGTGGGGCAGGGGAGATCGCGGTGCGCCCCGACGATCCTTCCGGTCGGCACGCGGTCGAGCCGTTTTTCGAAGTCCTCGTCACGTTGCCGCAGGAAGGCGCGAAGCTGCTCCATCATCGCTCCGGGCAGATTCGTTTCGATCTGCCGCCCCAACCCTTGCTCCAGCAGTGGTGGCGCCGGGCCCTTCAGATCGTGCAAAAGCGCTATCACATCTGATGAATCCGGTCGCGCCGCCCACCGACGATTTTCGCCGCACCACGGTTGCCCGGATCAAGGATCTGCCCGGCGGACTCGATGCCCAGGTCCATCGCGCCATGGGCTGGTGGCGCCGTTCGGTCGGCCTGCGCTCAGGCCTGAGCCGCGAGGCCGAGCAAATCGCGCACGAATTTGCCGCGCTGAAAACCGCGACGGATGCAGCGCTGGATGCGCGGCTCGACGAATTGCGTCGGACGTTCCGTCGTCGCCCCGCGGCCCGACCGGAAGACGAGCGGGCCGCGCTGGCTGCCGTCGCCGAAATGGCCGCCCGCCGGCTCGGTCTCCGTGCTCACCCCGTCCAATTGCTGGGCGCCTTGGCCTTGCTCCGCGGCTGCCTCGCCGAGATGGCCACAGGCGAAGGCAAGACCCTCACCGTGGCCCTGGCCGCGGCGATCGCCGGCTGGTCGGGCCGCCCCTGCCATGTGCTCACGGCGAATGACTACCTCGCCAGCCGCGATGCCGAGTGGTTGCGCCCTTTTTACGCAGCCTGCGGCGGTACCGTCGGGTGTGTAGTGGGCGAGATGCCGCCCGACGAACGCCGCGCCCAATACGCCGCGACCGTCACCTACGCGACGAGCAAGGAGCTGCTCGCCGATTTCCTCCGCGACCGTTTGCGCCTTGGCCGGTTGCAGGATGGCGCCCGCCGCCACCTGCGCTACCTGCTCGCCCCCGACCGCCTGGAGCAACTCGGCTTGGTCCTGCGCGGCCTTGATACCGCCTTTGTCGACGAAGCCGACAACTTGCTCATCGACGAAGCCGTCACCCCGCTCATCATCAGCCGCTCCGTGGAAAACGAACCGTTGCGCGCCGCCAGCCGTGCCGCACACCGGGCCGCCGGGGATTTCACCAAGGGCGTGCACTACGAGACCGATCTCACGCTCCACAGTGTGTGGCTGAGCCCCGCCGGCCACGCCCGGCTCCAGGGCCACGATGACGAGCTCGCCGCCGCTTTTGCTTCGCCGTCCTGGCGGGCGGAACTCGTCCGGCAGGCGCTCCTCGCCCGCGAGTTTTTCCATCGCGACCGCCAGTACGTCATCGACGACGGCAAGATCCAGATTGTCGATGAATCCACTGGCCGCCTCATGCCGCAGCGCAGCTGGCAGCAGGGCCTGCATCAGGCCATCGAAGCCAAGGAAGGCCTCGAAATGAGCGACCCCGCCGAGACCATCGCTCGCATGAGTTTCCAGCGTTTCTTCCGCCTTTTCCGCCGGCTCTCCGGTCTCACCGGGACGGCTGAGGAAGCCGCCGGAGAATTCTGGTTCGTCTACCGCCTGCCCACCGCGCGCGTCCCTACCAATCGCCCCATCCAGCGCCAGGAAGCGCCCGATCGCTTTTTCCTCACTGCCGAGGCCAAGTGGGACGCCATCGCCGATGAAGTGGTCGCCGTCCATGGCAGCGGACGCCCCGTGCTGGTCGGTACCCGCACCGTTGCCGCGAGCGAACGCCTCGCCGGCCTGCTCGCCCTGCGCGGCGTCGCATGCGAAGTACTCAACGCCGTCCGCCATCACGACGAGGCCCGCATCATCGCCGCCGCTGGCCAGACCGGCCGCGTGACCGTGGCCACGAACATGGCCGGCCGCGGCACCGACATCAAACTCACCGAGGAAGCCCGCGCCGCCGGTGGCCTCCACGTCATCGCCACCGAGCGCCACGCCTCCCGCCGGATCGACCGCCAGCTCTTTGGCCGCGCCGGCCGCCAAGGCGACCCCGGCTCCGCCCAGGCCTTCGTCAGCCTCGAAGACGATCTCCTCGTCCGCTTTCTCCCCACCCCCTTCCGCCGCCTCCTCACCGGCCTGCTCCAAAGCCGCGCCCCCGGCATCCAATGGACCGCCCAAAAAGCCGTCGAACGCGCCCAGACCCGCGCCCAGCGCCTCGCCGCCCGCCAGCGCCAGGGCGTCATGCACATGGACAGCTGGGCCGACGACGCCCTCAGCTTCGCCGCCGAAGGGTAGGCGATTCCTGGTTTGTTTGGGTGGAGCACGCGACTCGCGTGCGCTGTTCGGCGACTCGCCGAACAGGAGACGAGCACCGGAATTTTCAGAGGTGCTGATCGGTTCGCGGCCTTGGCTTCACGGTGTTCGCGGCGAGTCGCCGCGAACGGCACGCGAGACGCGTGCTCCACCCAGAAAGCAGCCGTTCCGAAGAGCCTACCCGCCCTGCTTCTGCTTCACCCACTCCTGCACCGTCTTCATGGTCGAGTTGATGAAGATCGCCAGGGTCGTGATCACATTCAGGCAATCCGGTTTCTCGAGGCGGATTTTTTCCCCGACGCTAAAGCTCCGTTTCAGTTCGCCCACGCGTGGCGTGACCGGCGATTGGCCCGGTTGCGGGGCGGCCGTCGGCACGAGGTCCAGCGCGACCAGGCTGAGGGTCAGCGCGCCGCCGTCGTTCACATCGGCCGAGGACACCACGCCACGCCGGGCCGCGAGGCAAACCCCGAGCTGGGTCAAAGCCAGGACTTGAGCCGAAAGCGGACTCCCGATGCCGTAGTTCGCCTGGAGGTGCTTGAACTTTTCCGCGAGGTCCAGCGCCAGGAAGGCCTGCCGCTCCTCGCCGAGCATCCGGCGCAGCGCCGCTTCATCCTGCGTCCCCGCCGCCTGCCACGCCGACAGCGCCGCGATACTGCGCACGTCTTCGAGAAAGGGAACCATTAGAGAAAGTGATTCAGCGAGCAGGCTCTTGAGCAGCCACCGCTCGCTCTCTTCCCGGGCTCCATCAAAGCCTTGGTGATCCTGCTGGGAGGGCTGGAACCGCACCGCCGAGGCGAATTCGTCGTAGGTCCGCTCATCCACCCGGCGGGTGCCTTCCACCATGTACGCGGTCACGTCGAAGTTCCGCTGGAGGGCGGTCAGGTACCGCTGGGTGAGTTCGCCGAGGCTGACTTTTTGTCCCGGTGAGGAGCTTTCGGTGATGGATGGAGTGTTCGGATCGGACATGGGGAGCCCAGCGGAGGTGGGAATTCGTTGCAGGTCAAGATGAAGCGTCGGTTTCCACCCCGAAAAGAGGGTAAGGGCTTCCCCCGAAAAAAATCGTCTCTAATGTGCACGTTTTTAGTGGTTAGGCAGGACCCCTGCTTGGTACGCGTGGCGCCCGGTATGCCCAACCAGCCCAACCTTTCTTCCCCCCGTCGCCGCCCCCAAATCCTCGAAACTCCGGTTACCGATCTCTTCGATCTCCAGTCGCTGGAATCGCGGTTGCTGTTTTCGGCGAATACGACGGCGATTACCGATATCACCCTCAGCGCGGCAGCCATCAATGGCCTGCAAAGCGGTCTGAATCAGGTAGTTAAAATCGGAGGCGCTCTCGACGACTATGGGGCCATTGGCGACGATCTCACCGGCGTGGGCAAGTCGGTGGGCGATCTTTTCGACTTTGGTTCCACGGACGGCTCGGGCGGCTTCCTGGATACCGAATTGGCGCAGCCGTTGCTGGCAAAATTGGTCGCGGGCACGACCAAGGCCTCCGACGTAAAGAGCTTGCTGGCAGCACTTACGAAAGCGGAAGCAGCGGGCAATTCGGTCACGGTCAAGGATGTCGTGGGCGGCTACTACGCGTCGACCAACGAGTTCGAGTGGGATTTCGTGCTCCAGGGCAAACGGAGCTCGACCTTCAAGCTCGATCCGGGTTCGGACCTCGCCGCGGAGGGTCTCAGCTTTTCGACGCCGGCGAACGTCACCATCGCCACCACGGTCGATTTCCATCTCTCGATCGGGGTCAAAGCGGACGGTTCGGGCTTCTTCATCACTCTTTCTGATCTCGATTTCGCCGCTTCGGCAGATTCGGGACAAACTCTCAACTTCAATGTCGGCTTCGCCGCGGGAGGCTCCCTCAGTGTGTCCAATGGGCAGGTCCAGCTGGCCGCCCAGTTGTCCAATGTCACCTTCCCTCAGGTCACTCCGGGTGTGGGTGGACGTATTAGCGGAGCTCAACTCAGCAGCCTGAGCAATGGCCTCGCTGTGGGTGAGGTGGCGCTCGGTTCGGTCACCTCCAGCCTGCAATCGACCCTGCCGCTCAGCCTCGGTACAGCCCCCGGCCAGCTCACGGTGCTGATCAACGACAGCAGCCTCTTCGACACCACGGTGCCGGACGTCTCGCTGAAATACTACCTCAACAACGCGGACCTCCGGCAGAACATCCTCGATATCCTCGGCTCGCTCGACGGGAAGGTCACCACGATCACCGACGGCGCCATTTTCGACCAGAAGATCCCGCTGCTCGACAAGACGATCAGCGACTTCCTGCCCGCGGCGGATTTCCACACCCTGCTGAGCTTCAAGACGGTCGCGCAGACGTATTTCGACTCGACCAGCACGCCCGAACTCGGCGGCCTGGTCGATGCGCTGACTACGCACCTGACCAGCCTCGGTTCGCTGGCGGGCTCAGCCATCGATTTCGTCTTCAACGCCGCGACGAAAAATTTCTCGGTCGATTTCCTGCTCGACGCGAATCCTTCGACCACCACCGGCGTCAAACTGCCGAGCTTCGGCGACGCTTCGACCGCGCTGGGCTTGAATCTGCCCAACGATGTCACGCTCACGGTGAAGGGCTCGGCCAAAGCCGACTTCACCCTCGGGCTCGACCTCAGTGGCGCGATCGGCGCCAACAGCGCGTACATCGTCGTCGACGAAATTTCCGCGGGTGCTTCGGTCGCCGCGACCGGGCTGAACTTCGGGGTGACCATCGGGCCGATGGCCGCGAATGTGGTCGGCGGCACGGTCAATCTTTCCGCCAAGGGCAGCGCGCGCTTCTCCGATCCGAACAGCGACGGACGGATCAGCCTGGGCGAGTTCACCAGCACCACGGTCTCGTTCACCCCGAGCGGCACGCTCGATGTGAAGATGCCGCTGCAGATGAGCTTCGGCGGCTACGATTTCAAGGACGCGGGCGTCGACCCCTCTCTCCACCTTGTCTCGGCGAATGTCTTCACCACGCCGGTGACGGTCGACACCAGCACGGCGAATTTCAGCCGCATCTTTAACCTCGGCAAAATGGGCCCCGAGCAGGTGCTCGACCTTATGATCGCCGCGGGCGACTGGGCTACCCAGTTCCGCAATGCCGCCATCTTCGACGTCCAGATTCCGTTCCTCGACAATGTCGATCTCGGCGACGCCTTCGACTTCGGCCTGCTCTTTGCCAAGAACCTCCGCGACAAGCTGAGCGACAACGAAGCGCAGCTCTTTGCCGCGCAGACGTCGGCCACGCTGGCCAACCCGCTGAGCTTCCTGCTCCAGCTCGATGGAAATACGGCGAACTCCAAGACCATCACGGTCGCCAAAGGCACCTACGCCAATGCCGGCGCCCTCGTCGATGCGCTGAATGCCGCGATCAAGGACGCCTATGGCACCACTGTGCCGGTGACGGCTGTGCTGGAAAACGGCCCGGACAACAAGCCGAACACCGGCGACGAACGGGTGATGCTGTCCACGCCGAGCACCGATGGCACCGGGTTCAGCCTCGCCGGCACCTACGCGAATCTCAAGACGCTTGGCTTCTACACGGGCTCCACCGTGGCGACCACTACCGGCAAGAACGCTGCGGTTTCCACCGGCAAACTTACGGGCGACGCCCGCCTGGCTTTTGTCATCAATGGCGCGGCCCCGGTCCTCGTCACCGTCACCCAGACCAGCACCTCCACGAATACCACCGTGGCGGATTTGGTCACCGATGTGCAGGACGCGCTGACTGCGGCCGGCATTACCTCCATCACCGTCTCGGCGGTCGATGGCAAGTTGGTCTTCACCGGCGACAACACGGTGCAGGCGTTCATGGCGGCGGGCGACGGCACGACCAAGTGGGACGAACTCGGCCTCGAAGAGACCGTTCAGGCCGGCATGACCAGCCTCGGTAGCGTCCAGAAGACGACGGCGAAATTTGCCACCTTCCAGCAGCTCGTGCCGATGCTGGCCACCGCGCTCGGCCTGCCGCAGGACACGATCGCCGCGACCTACGATCCCGCCACGGAGACGATCAAGCTGCACGTGAAGTTCGGCTACAATCCGACCCCGATTCAGGTGCCGGTCAGCTTCGATCTGAACCTCGGCGATTTCGCCGGAGTGAAGACGGTCGATGCCAATGGCAACGAAGCGCCCCTGAAGATCACCCTCACGCCGAAGCTGAACGCCGAGCTCGATTTCGGCTACACTTTCAAGACGACCCTCACGCCGGAAGCGATCAACCTCGCGCCGAGCCAGGGCTACGTTTCCCCGGCAGGCTATGTCTCGGATGCGGCCACGGTCACCCCGGAGAAATGGAACGGCAAACTGACGGCGGACGCGAATTTCACCGTCCTGCTCGACAATGCCAAGTCCGTCACGCTCACCGTGGCCAAGGCCGATACCACGACGAACAAATCCGTGGCCGACCTCGTCGATGATATCAATGCGGCGATCGCCAAGAGCACCGACCTCACCGGCAAGATCACCGCTTCGGTGCTCCCGGCCTCCGGCGAAACCGCCGAGAGGGTGCAGATTTCCACGGTAGCCGGTGCTTCGCGCCAGCTGGAAATCCAGACCGGTACCGCGGACCCCGCGCATACCGAAATCGGCTTTGCCACCAATAGTTTCGGCCAGGTTTCCACCGAGTCGCTCGCCGCGCTCAATCTCGCCGGCCAGACCGTGAAATACGCCCCGGGTGAAGACGCGCACTTCACCGTCAGCATCGACGATGCGGCTCCGGTTACCATCACGCTGGCCAAGTCCGCCACCGACGACAACCTGACCATGGCCGATCTGCTGGCCGACCTGAAGACGGCCATCTCCAATGCCGGCCTCGCGTCGAAATTGCAGGCCACCCGCTTTGGCTCCGGTGATCGCATCCAGTTTTCGGTCCTGACCAACGCGCGCTCGCTGCGCTTCGATACCGACACGACCGATGCGGCGCACACCAAGCTCGGCTTCAGCGACGATCCGACCTACCAGCGCGCTCGTGGCGGCGTGTTTTTCATCGAAAACGCCAAGATCACCGGCTCCGCGACGCTCGCGGTGGACGACCTCCGCCTCGCCGCGCAGATCGGGTTCATCGGCATCAAGACGGGCGATTCGAGCGGTTCGCTGACCGTCGGGGTGACGGCGGAACTCAAGCTGGGCACAAACACCAGGTTCACCATCGGCAGCCTTTTCGCCGCCGTCGGCCAGGGCGGTATCGGCAGCATTGTGACGCTGACCAAAACCGGCTCCGCGAACTTCAGCCTCACGGACATCACGGTCGATGCCGGGCTCTTCACCCTGCCGTCTTCGCCGACGATCGGCTTCAATGTGCCGAATCTGTTCCCGTCGACCGGTGGGCTCACGATCACCCCGATCTACTCGAACCTGCCGGCGCTGCCGAACTTCTCGAAGCTCGACTTCAACACGGTCTTCCTCGGCCTGAAGCAGGCGGTAAACATTCTCGCGAACTACAATCAGTTCGACTTCCTGAACTATCACCTGCCGATCCTGAACATGTCGGTGGTGGAGCTCTTCGACTACGCCGACAAGCTGCGCATCGCGCTCGATGAGCTGCAGGAAAATCCGGCCGCCGCGCTGCAATTGGTCGAGACGACGATCGAGGAAACCCTCGGCCTGCCGCCGGGGCTCGTGACGCTCAGCGTCGATGGTACGAACCTCGCGGCGATCAAGCTGAGCATCGTCCTGCAGAAGGATTTTTCGGCCACGCTCGGGCTGAATCTCGATCTGAACGATCTCGCCCCGCTCTTCGACGGCGCACTCGCTTCGGGCTGGGAAACGCTTTCCGGCATGATCGATGCGGCCGCGGAAGGGAACATCAAGGTCGATGCCTATGCCCGTGCCACCATCGATCTCGGCATCGATCTCACCGGCACCACCGCGAAGCCCTTCCTCTACGACTCTTCCGGTGTCGAAGTCGGATTCCGCTTCGCCGGCACGAACCTCAACTTCAACGCCAACATCGGCATCGTCGGCCTCTCCGTCAGCGGTGGCAGTGTGTTGCTCGATAGCGACGGCGTTTTCGACCAGTACGATGCCGCCGGCAATCTAAAGGCCGGGGGCGACGGGGTCATCGACGCCGACTTCGCGACGATTCGCTACGGCCTGAAGGAAAACAACGAGGGCGGGGTGAAGGACGGCCGCCATTACTTTACCGAGGACTTCTCCCTCTCCGACGATTTCGCCCTGAGCTATCAGGGCCAGATGAAAGCGACCCTGCCGGTGTCGCTGATCACGCCGTTGGGCAATTTCGACCTCGATTCCGCCGTCGAACTCAGCACTTCGGCAGCGGATTTTGCGGCTTTGATCCGGCGGGTGCCGAACTCGCACCCGATCCACATCAAGCTGCCCTCGCTCGATGGCCTGCTCCCGGAAACGCCGGGGATCATCCAGCTCCTGCGCGACCCGTCCATCCTCCTCGGGGGCGTCGACAACGTCCTCTACAAGATCCAGCAGGGCCTCGATAGCAAGACCTCGCAAAAGCTGCCTCTGGTCGGCAGCCGTCTGAGCGAAGGCGCGCAGATGATCGAGAATTTCCGCGAAGGTTTCCTCGCCGAACTGACCGAGAAGCTGCGCGGCGCGGGCGACTCGCTCCTCGCGGATTTGCAGGAGACGATGTTCGATTTCTTCGGGCCGGGCGGCAGCCTGAATATCCTGCTCGACCTGAACGGCGACGACGAAGTCACCCTCGACGACGTAGTGCTCACCTTCCGCAAGTCGGATGGCAGCCTCTGGGTCGATGGGACGGATGCACCGAAGCTCCAGGATTCGATCGAATTCAACATTCACCTCGGCCAGTCCTACACGGCGGCGATTCCGGATCTGCGTCTCGACTTCGCCCTGCCGGGCCTCGAGCTGAACGTTAGTGGCAGCCCGTCGATTACCTTCGACTGGAACATGTACCTCGGCTTCGGCGTGAGCCTGACCGACCTGTTCTACGTCAATACCAAGCCGACCACCGACGGTTTGCCGAAGACCGCCGACAACGAGTACGTCGACTCCGAACTCGAAGCGGGTTTCAAGGTGAAGCTGACCACCGACGAGGACACGCCCTTCACCGCAACGGGCACGCTCTTCTTCCTCCAGCTCCAGGCGACCGATGCGAAGCTGAACGCGACCAACGGCACCGACGGTACGACGAACTACAGCCTCTTCAGTGGCCGGTTCTTCGTCGATCTGAACGACCCGGGCGTGGGTGGATCGAAGGACGATCGCCTCACGTTCCCTGAGCTCTTCAAGCGCGGCGGCACGGTCAAGGTCATCGAGCCCGGCCTCGAAGCGAAGGCCGACATCAATCTCTCGCTGAATCTCAGCGTGCAGGGCAGCAAGGTCATCCCGCGTGTGCTGGCCGACTTCAACCTCGACTGGTCGTGGTCGCTCGCCTCCGGCGCGAGCCCGGTCAAGGCCGGCTTCAACAATGTCGCGCTCGATCTGGGCAGCTTCATCTCGGATTTTCTCAAGCCGCTTTGCGATCAGATCAACGGTATCATCAAGCCGTTCGACCCGATCCTCGATGCGCTCCAGACGCGCATCCCGGTGCTCTCCGACTTGATGGGCCGCGACTACACGCTGCTCGATCTCGCCGTCAGTTTCGGCAAGGTCGATCGCCGCCTCATCGATGCGGTGCTTCAGATTCGCTCCCTCATCGCCGACATCGCCGCGATGCCCTCGGGCCAGAATATCATCATCCCGATGGGTTCGATCGCCGACTTCGGTTCGACGTTTTCCAAGAAGGGTGGCGCGAAGGATTACGATCCCGTCGCGGCCGGCATCTCGAACGCCTCAAAGGATATCTCCTCCGCTCCGCAGTCGGCGCAGACAATTGTTAGCAAATCGAAGAGCGTCAGCGGCGGCGGCTTTGCTTTCCCGATCCTCAAACCAGCCAATATCTTCAAGCTCCTCATGGGGCAGGAGGTGGTGCTCTTCACCTACGACGTGCCGCGCCTCGAAGTGGGCATGTCCATGTCCACGAAGTTCAGCATCTTTGGTCCGCTCGTCGCGACCTTCAAGGGCTCGATCACTGCGTTTGTCGATCTCGCGGTGGGCTTCGATACCAAGGGGCTGAATCAGTTCAAGGTCAGCGGCGATGTCACCGACATCCTCGATGGCTTCTACGTCAGCGATCGCGCCAATGCCGATGGCACCGGCGCCGATGTGCCGGAAGCCGGCATGGTCGGCCGCATCGAAATCGGCGGCGCGGTCAATTTTGCGGTCGTCGAAGCGGGCATCAGTGGTTTCTTCCAGCTCACTGCGAATCTCGACCTGAACGACCCGAACGACGACGGCAAGATCCGCGGCTCGGAGATCATCGCGCTGCTCACCTACAAGACGCCGGATGGCAAGAGCTACGGCCCGCTCAACCTCGCGAGTATCACGCTCAAGGGCGAAGTCGGTGCCCGCGCCTACGTGGATGTTTTCGCGCTCTTCAGCTGGGAAACGGTGTGGGAGTACGAGTTTTTCCGCGCGACGATTTTCGAGAAGACCTTCTCCGCGCCGCGGCCGAAGCCAACGCTCGCCACGGTGGCCAGCGACGGCACGCTCAAGATCAACGCTGGATCCTCGGCGAATCAGCGCGCCTTTGGTTCCACCACCGACGTGGGCGAAAGCTTCACCCTCACGCAGCTCTCGAACGGCGATATCAAGGTCCGTTTCGAAAACACCGAGACGGAACAAATCCTCTCCGGCGTCACGAAAGTCAGCTTCAGCGCAGGCAAAGGCAACGACGTGCTCGACGCGCGTGGTCTCACCATCCCGGTCGAATTTGACGGTGGCGAGGGCGACGATACACTTTATGCGGGCGACGGCGGCAGCGTCATGTCCGGCGGCTCGGGCAATGATACCATCTACGGCGGCAAGGGCGTGGATGTGATCTACGGCGGCACGGGTTCCGATATCATCGATGCGGGCGCCGGCGACGACGTGATCGACGGCGGAGACGGCAACGACGATCTCACCGGTGGCCTCGGCAAGGACGTGTTCAAATTCGCCGACAACTGGGGTGTCGATAGCATCAACTTCCTCGGCGATCCCGAAGGAGCCAAGGCAGCGAATCGCGATACCTTCGATTTCACCGCGGCGACCATCGGCCTCACGGTTTCGGTCGGTTCGAACCAGACCAAGGTTTCCGCCGGCAAGAGCTCGATCACCGTGGACGATGGTGTCGGCGAGCTCAGCACGATCCTCGGCGGCAGCGGCAACGACGCGATCAATATCAACTCCAGCACGAAGCTGGGCTTCAGTGTGGATGGCGGCAAGGGTGGCGACACCTATGTCGTCGGCTTCGGTAACGAGAACCTGAAAGGCCTCGTGACGGTCACCGACACCGGCGGCTCCACGATCGACGACGACACCGTCGTGGTCATTCCGGTGACCAACGAATCGATCTCGCTCTACGACGCGAAAGTCGTCCTGAATCGCGAGAAGCAGGAGCAGGTGAATTTCACCGGGATCGAAAGCGTCACGGTCGACGCCGCGAAGAGCACGGTCCGTATCGAGGAGGCGCTCACCTTCGACAACAACGTTCGCCTCAAGGGCAGCACGGTCGCGGTGAACAACACCGTTGATGCCGGCTACATCCGTGTCGACTCCGGCAATGCGATCAAGATCGATGCCGACCTGAACGCGCACGCCAGCGGCAACATCGAAGTTGTCGTCTCCAAGGGCGACATCGAGATCAACGCGAACATCTGGTCCAGCGTGAACAAATCCGGCATCGCGACCGGCACGGGCTCGGGCGTCATCCAGCTCGTCGCGCGGACGGGCAAAATCGTCACCGACAGCACCGGCACGGTGCGGGCCGATGATGGTTATTTGCTCCTCCAGGGCGGCACCGGCAGCATCGGCACCGAAGCGGCGCCGATTCTCACCCGGGTGGCGACCTTGGCCGCCAAGACCACCGGTTCCGGCGTGGTGAATATTCATGAAGCCGACGGCCTCATCGTCGGCGACGTCTCGGTCATCTCGGGGCTCACTTCGAACGGCGGCAACGTCACGATCACCAACGACAAGAACTCGCTGACTTTCAATTCGCCGGCCTCGGCCAATGGCGGCGACATGACGTTTACCAGCGATCAGATCCAGGTGAATGCCGCGCTCACCAGCTCGGATGCAGTGCTGCTGCTCCAGCCGCTGCATACGAATACCCCGATTGCCATCGGCGACGGCGTGGACAAGACCTTCGATCTCGACTCCGGCGAGATCGGCCAGATCACCGACGGCTTCGGCGCGGTGAAGATCGGCCGCGAGGATGGCCTTCACCAGGTCTACATCGAGGACATCACCTTCAAGGATCCGACTTATATCCAGAATCCGATCCTTGGCGGGCATGTCTATCAAACCGGCAAGATCACCGGCACCGGCAATGCCTCCCTCACGATCATGGGCTCGGGGCATACGACCGACCTCGACAATCAGGATGTCATCGCGGGGAATATCGACATTCTCGACAGCGCCCGGGTCCGGGCCGGCGAAGCGGTCCGCCTCGAAGCCGATGCGGGGAACATCAATATTAACTTCGATCTCGATGGCGCCGGCAGCGGTACGCTCGAGAAACTGACCCTGAACGCCCCGAGTGGCGTGATCACGATCAAGGGCAATATCGGCTCGCTGAATATCATCGACGAACTGGTCGTCGAAAATGCCGTCAGCGTTCGTTTCGAAGGCAACGTCAAGGTGGGCAAGCTGACCATTCAGAACGTCGGCAGCTTCACCATCGATGGAACGCTGAACGCGACCGATCTCGATCTCCAGACGGTAGGGGCGGCTGATTTTAACAGCGCGATCACCGCGACGAACATCACGCACTCCACCGGCACGCTGGGCATCGTGACTTTCGAAGGCGCCGTGAATGTGCCGACGATTTCGCTGAAAGCGACTTCGCTCATCGACTTCTACCAGAACGTGGATGCGACCACGCTGACGCTCGAAACGACCGGCCTGACCGGCGATATTCTCCTGCGCCAGCAGCTCAATGCCACCGGCACGGTGACGGTGACTTCGCTCGACGACATCACCTTCCAGGGACCGGTGACAGCCAACAACCTCACGGTTTCCGGCGTCAACGATCTCGCCTTCCAGAGCACGCTGAAAGTCACGGGCACCCTCACGCAGACTGAGGGCACCGGGGTCTCATCCTTTGCCCAGGTGACGGTCGGTTCTGCCGATATCACGAACAACGCGCTCGTCTTCAACAGCAGCGTTACCGGCACCTCAACCACTGGCCAGGTCACGCTCCATGCGACCGCGGGCGACGTTTCGATCACCGGCGTGAGCTCAGTGGCGAACACCTTCACGATCACGGCCAGCGGCAACATCGCCTTCATCGGCAATGCGACCGGCAAGACGGTCTCGCTGGATTCGACCAACCTGACCTACGGCAACCTCACCGCCTCCACGGGCGGCAGCCTCACCCTGAAGGTGGCGGATACCGGCACGATCAGCTCCACCGGCGCGACGACTTCAGCTGGCGCGCTGACCATCGCGCGCGCCGCGAGCGTCACGCTGACCGGTGCTGTGAATGTGGTTGGCGCCTTTACCCAGAGCGACACGCTGAGCTTTGCCACTGGCACCACCAGCCTGGGCCAGGTGACGGCGGGCTCGATTGATCTCCGCGCGACGAATCTTACTTTCGGCAGCACCGTCACGGCTACGACCGGCGCGATTAGCCTGAAGGCTGGCACCACCGGCAGCATCTCCGTAAATGGCGCTCTGACCGCCACCAGCGGTGCGCTGGCCGTGAGCCAGGCCGGCACGGCGACTTTCTCCGCTCAGGTAGACGTGCTCTCGGCGAGCATCACCTCGGCCCAGTTCATCACCGTGGCGAACAACGCAGCCTTTGCTGCCGCCGGAGCGGTCACGCTGACTACCACGGACACTGCCATCGGCGAAATCAAGCTCACGGGCGCATTCTCCAGCGGCGCTCTCGCGACCGTGACCAGCGCTCGCGCCTTGAGTTTCCTCGGCGCCGTCGAAGTCGCCACCGGCAGCTTCACCGCGGCCAGCACGATCAACCTCGGCACCGGCAGCATCACGACCACCACCGGCGATCTCACGCTCACGACCACCGTTTCGGGTGCGGGCAATGGCGTGAGCGGCAGCGGCCCGATTTCGATTGCGGACGACTTCAAGATCGTCACGCCTCGCGCCGTCACGCTGAATGGCTCGATCGAAGCGGCGACCATCGATATCGACGCCGCTTCCATCACCCTCCCAGGCACCATCGATGCGACCAGCACGATCACGCTGCTTGCGGCGAATACCGGCAACATCAGCCTCGGCTCGACCGTGAATGCGGGCGGTGCCCTGACCGTGAACCGCGTGCGCGACTTGAGCTTTGGCGGTCTCGTCACGGCGGCCAGTATCTCGGTCGGCTCCACGGATGCCCGCGGCATCACCGTCGCTTCGGCCGGTCTGAATACGACGGGCAATTTGACCCTGCGTTCGACCTCGGCGCTCGGCGGCCTGACGCTCAATGGCCCGCTGACCAGCACGGGTGGCACGCTGACGCTGACTGCCGTCGGCAACATCACAGCAGCCTCCACTTTGAATGCCGACCGCATCGTGGCCAGTGCGGCTAACGTGGCCTTCAACGGCGCGGTAACCGCCGATGGAATCGCCCCGGGTGTGCGCGGAATCGTGATCGATACGACCACGGCGGGCACCGGCTCGGTGAACTTCGGCAGCACGGTGACCTCTGCGGAAAACCTCACCATCGGCGCTACGACCCGGCCTCAGTCCGTCGTCATCGCGGGCACGGTGAATGTGACCAACGACTTCGCGGTGACCTCCGCGGAAACCATCACGGCGAACAACGGTGTGACCGTCGGTCACGACTTCCGCGTGACCACGACCAGCACCACCGCGGGCGAGGTCCGCTTTGTCGGCGCCCTGGCTGTGACGCACGATCTTACGCTGACCACGCCGCGCGACGCCTTCTTCCAGGGCGCGGTGACGGTAAGCCACGATCTGATCATTACGAACGTGGATGACGTCCAGTTCCAGACTACGCTGACCGTGACCGGTGCGCTGAATCAGCAGGCCGGCACGGGCACCGCGAGTTACGCTTCGATCAAGGCGGCTTCCGTTGGCGTGATTGCCGCGAGTGTGACCGTCGCGAATGGGCTCAACACCACCTCCGGTGACGCGGTCTTCAATGCCGGCGCCGGCGGCGACGTGAGCATCGGTGGCACGGTGACTGTGGCCAGCAAGCTCGAAGTCGTTCTGGCCGACGATGTCTCCTTCACCGGTGCGGTGACCGCGAACAGCGTGTCCCTCGGGACCACGCAGGTCCGCACGATTACGCTGGGGAACAACGGCCTGAGCGCCACGGGCAACATCCTCCTCAATGCCACGGCCGCGAATGGCTTGATCAATGCCAACGGCGCCCTGACCAGCATGAGCGGAGTGCTGACCGTGAATTCCTCCGGTGGGCTCACTGTGCTCGGAGCGGTGAATGCCGATCGGGTGGTCGCGCAGGCCGCCTCGATGTCCTTTGGTGCCACGCTGGAAGCCGCTGGTACCGGCACGAATAAGGGCATCGTGCTCGATGCCCTGACCGCGGGCCTCGGCTCCTTCAGCTTCGCGAATACGGTCACTTCGGCTGATTCGATCACGATCGGCGCGACCAAACGTTCGGCCAATGTGGTCTTCTCCGGCAGTGTGAGCGCGGCCAACGATCTCGCGATCACCGCGGCGGAAACCATCACCCTGAGCGCCGCCGTGAACGTCACCGACGACGTGACGCTGACGACGACCAGCGCCACGGTAGGCGAAGTCCGCGCGCTGAGCACACTCGGCATCGGTGGCGATTTGACGCTGAGCGCCGCGCGCGACGCAATCTTCCAGGCCGCCGTCAATGTGACCGGCGACGTCACCATCACCACGGTGGACGATGTGCAGTTCCAGGCGGCGCTGAATGTGACCGGTACGCTGAATCAGCAGGCCGGTACGGGCACCGCGACTTACGCCTCGATCAAGGCCGCTTCGGCCGCGGTGAAAGCGGCAAACATTGTCATTAACAATGGCCTGAACACGACGACGGGCGATGCCGTCCTCAATGCGGGGACGACGGGCGATGTGACCGTGGCTGGTCTCGTGACTGTGGCCAGCAAACTCGAAGTGGTGGTCGCGGATGACGTGATCATCAACGGCGCCGTGACGGCGAATACGATCTCGCTCGGCAGCACCCAGGTGAAGACGATCACTTTCGGTAACGGCGGTGTGGCCGCAGCCGGTAACATCGTGCTCAATGCCACGGCAGCTGGTGGTTCGATCACTGCGAGCGGCACGTTGACCAGCACGAGCGGGGTGCTCACCGCGAATACGGTGGGTCTCTTCAACGTGGCGGGTGCGGTGAATGCCGATCGCGTGGTCGCGCAGGCGGCGGCGATGACCTTTGGCAGCACCCTGGACGCGGATGGCATCGGAGCGAACAAGGGCATCGTGCTCGATGCCCTGACCGCCGGGTTGGGCTCCTTCAGCTTCACGAATGCGGTTACCTCGACCGATTCGATCACCATCGGCACCACGAAACGTCCGGCGAACGTGGTCTTCTCCGGCAGCGTCAGCGCGGTTAACGATCTGACGATCACGACCGCGGAAACTATCATCCTGAGCGCCGCGGTGAATGTCACCGACGACGTGACCTTGACCACGACCAGCGCTACGGTCGGCGAAGTGCGGACGCTGAGCACGCTCGGCATCGGCGGCGATCTCACGCTGAATGTGGCCCGCGATGCGATCTTCCAGGCGGCGGTGACGGTGACGGGCGACGTGACCATCACCACGGTGGACGACGTGCAGTTCCAGGCCGCGTTGATTGTGACCGGCGTGCTGACTCAGCAGGCGGGCACGGGCACTGCGACCTATGCTTCGATCAAGGCCGCTTCGGCCTCGGTGAAAGCGGCGAATATTGTGGTGAACAATGGCCTGAACATCACGACGGGTGATGCGGTCTTTAACGCTGGGACCACTGGCGATGTCACTGTGGGCGGCCTCGTGACCGTCACGAATAAACTCGAAGTGGTCGTCGCAGACGACGTCACCATCACCGGTGCGGTGACGGCCAGCACGATCTCGCTGGGCAGCACCCAGGTGAAGACCATCACCTTCGGCAGCGGTGGAGTGACCGCGTCCGGCAATATCGACCTCAACGCGACTGCGGCCGGTGGCTCGATCAGCGCGGGCGGTACCCTGACCAGCACGAATGGCGTGCTCACCGCGAATACGGTCGGCCTGTTTAATGCGATTGGCGCAGTCAACGCGGATCGGGTTGTGGCTCAGGCTGGCTCGATGACCTTCGGCGCCACGCTGCAGGCCGACGGCACCGGAGCAAACAAGGGTGTCGTGCTCGACGCCGCAACGATCGGCGCGGGTGTGTTCAGCTTCGCCAATACGGTGACTTCGTCCGACTCGATCACCATCGGCGCGACCAAACGCCCGGCGGGGGTCGTCTTCTCCGGCAGTGTGAATGCGGCGAACGATCTGGCGATCACTTCGGCCGAAACCATCACCCTGAGCGCCGCGGTCAATGTGACTGACGACATCACCCTCACGACGACCAGCACGACCGCGGGCGAAATCCGTGCGCTGAGCACCCTCGGCATCGGCGGCGATTTCACGCTGAGTGCCGCGCGCGACGCGATCTTCCAGGCGGCCATCACCGTGGCCGGCGATGTGACCATCGTCACGGTGAACAATGTTCAGTTCCAGGCGGCGCTGACCGTCACGGGCACGCTCGATCAGCAGGCCGGCATCGGCACCGCGAGTTACTCCTCGATCAAGGCGGCCTCGGTTGGCGTCAAAGCGGCGAATATCGTCATTACCAACGGGCTGAATACCACCGTCGGTGACGCCATCTTGAATGCGGGCGCGACCGGCGACGTGACCATCGGCGGCCTGGTGGCGATCACCGATGATCTCGAAGTAGTCCTCGCGGACGACGTTGCTATCACGGGCACGGTGACGGCCAAAACCATCACCATCGGCAGTACGCAGGTGAAGACCATCGCTTTCGGCAACGGCGGCGTCACCGCGACGGGCAACATCGTCCTCAACGCCACCGCTACCGGCGGCGCGATCAATGCCGGCGGCGCCATCACCAGCACCGATGGCATCCTGAATGCGAATACGGTCGGCGCACTCAATGTGGTCGGCGCGGTGAAAGCCGATCGCGTGGTGGGCCTGGCCGCTTCGATGACCTTCAGCAGTACGCTGGAGGCCGATGGCACCGGTACGAACAAAGGCATCGTTCTCGATGCGGTTACCTCCGGAGCCGGCCTCTTCACCTTTACGAACACGGTCACCTCCGCCGATTCGGTCACCATCGGCGCGACCAAGCGGCCAGCCAGCGCGGTCTTCTCCGGCGGCATCAGCATCGGCAACGATCTCGATGTGGCGGTGACGGAAACCATCACCCTGAGCGGGGCCGTGAATGTGGCCGACGACGTGATCCTCAAGACCGCCAGCGCGATTGCGGGCGAAGTGCGCGCGCTGAGCACCCTCGGCATCGGTGGCGACTTCATTCTCAGCGCGGCACGCGATGCGACGTTCCAGGCCGCGGTCACAGTGCAGGGAGACGCCACGATCAACACGGCCGACGACCTCCAGTTCCAGGCGGCTCTCACGGTCACCGGCACGCTCACCCAGAGCGCCGGCACCGGCGTCTCCAGCTTCGCGAATGTCCTCGCGGGCACGGTCGATCTCACCGCAAAGAGCCTCCAGGTGACGGGCAGCCTCGTTTCGCAGGTGGGCGCGATTCAGCTCAAGGCGACGTCCGGCAACGTGACCGTCACCGGTGTGACCACCGCCGCCGCGGCCCTGACCGTCCACGATGCGATCAATATTTCCTTCGGGGGTAAAGTGACCGCCACCCAGGCCCTGCTCAAGGGCGGCTCGCTCAACGATTCGAGCGACCTCATCGCGACGACCGGCGGCATCACCATCCTGGTGACTGGCGACGTGACCGTGAACGGCTCGACCCTCGCCACTCTCGACCAAATCCTCATCGACGGTTCGGAAGACGTGACGCTTGCCGGCGCAGTCACCGCGAAGGTGATCACCATCGACACGACTTCGTTCACCGCTGGCAGCACCGTGGCGGCGACCGCCGGTAATCTGACATTCACCACGATCGGCAACCTCGCCGTGACCGGCACGACGACGGCCAGCGCCTCGATCAAGGTGACACAGGCTCAAAGCGTGACGCTCTCCGGCGCCGTTTCCGCCGCTGACTTCACGCTCAATGCCGCGTCCTTCCTCGCGGGCAATACGCTGACCACCACCACCGGCGATGTAGACCTCACGACCTCGGGCAATATTCGCGTGGTCGGTCTGGCCACCGTGGCGCGCGACCTGATCGTGCACACCGCCGCGAATGTCACCTTCCAGGGCCAGACCCTGGTCACGAACAAGATCCAGCAGCTTGATGGCACGGCGACCACCCGCTTCGAAGGGGTCACCCAAGCCGCCTCGATCTCGCTCCGCACTGCGCAACAGATCCTCGCCGGCAGCACCTTCCGCGCACTCACCGGCGACATCTTCCTCGAGTCCGATGAAATCGACTTCGTCGGCGGGACCAACACCGTGCAGGGCAATGCGCAGCTCATCCTGCGCCCGTACCTCGCCGCCACCACGATCGACATCGGTTCGCCGACGCCGACGGGAACGCTGGATCTCTCCGACGTCGACATCAATGCGCTCCGCGACGGCTTCACCCAGATCGTCATCGGCCGCGCTGAAGATGCGACCGGTGCGATGCTGATCGGTTCCAGCATCTTCAAGGACAACCTCGCGCTCCATGCCGGCAGCATCGTGGTCGAGGCCAATACCCTCGTCGGTCAGCAGGTGAGCACGCTTGAATCGCTCGAGATGACCGCTCGCACCGGCAACATCACGATCAATGACGACGTCGACGCCACCGACATCGCCCTGACCGCCCGCGACAATCTCTCGGTGAACAGCACCGTCCAAGGACAGGACTTCGTGACCGTGACCGTCGGCACCGATGGCAGCGGCGGCGCAACCATCTCCGCCACCGGCACCCTCGAAGGCACCGCGGTCGGCAGCGATGTGACCATCGCCACCGGCGCCAACAGCGGCGACCTGAATGTGGCCGGCCTCATCTCCGCCCAGGACGACGTGACCCTGACCGTCCCGTCCGGCACGGTCACCCAGACCGCGGGCAAGACCGCCGGCAACGACCTCACGGTCATCGCGAAGAGCGGCATCACGCTCCTGACCACCGTGGATCACATCAACGCCCGCGTGACTGCGGCCGGTGATATGAACATCACGGATAACAATCCGAACCTGAACCACGTGCTGGTCCTCGGTTCCGCGACCGATTCGAACGACGGTCTCTTCACCCAGGCGGGTGATATCCACGTCACCGCGAATGCGAACGGCGCGGCCTATCGCGTGATCGCCAATGGCGGCGTCTTCCTGGACTTCGGTGGGGAAATCTTCGTCGGCACCGTGACCGGTTCGCCCGCGAAGATCACTGGTACCATCCTGATCGACGAAGACCGCGTCACCAACGGCGAAGACATCACCTTCGACGGCAATGTGCGTCTGCTCCGCGACATCACGATGACCAGCAATGGCGGCAACATCACCATCACCGGTCGCGTCAGTGGAACGGTCGGCTCGAACTTCGGCCTCACCCTGAATGCCGGCACCGGCGACGTGAAAGTCGGCGGCCCGATCGGCTTCGACGTGCTGACCGACGCCCCGCTCGGTTTCCTCACCGTGGTCGCCGCCGATGAAGTGACCTTCGGCAACGAAGCCACCGACCTCGCCGCCATCCGCGTCGTGGGCAACATCGAGATTCATTCGAACGACGTGGAATTCAACTCGCCCGCCTTCTCCGTGATCACCACCGGTGGTGGTGAACTGAAGCTTCTGCCGATGAGTTCCACCGCCCCGATCATCATCGGCACACCTCGCGGTGTCACCGCCGACTACGATCTGTCCGACGACGACCTCCGCGCCCTCGGCAATAGCTTCTCGAAGATCACCATCGGCCAGGCCGGTGGCCTGCACGACATCACCCTCGAGAGCGCCCAGTTCCGCGATTCGCTGGTCCTGAATGGCGATCACGTTCGCTTCCTGACTTCGCTGGTGCCGCAGAGTGTGAACGGCCTCTCGGTCGTCAATGGCAGCGATGACAACAGCATCACGGTCAATGCGCAGTCGCTCTTCAGCCAGGGCCGGCGCGCGGCGATCTCCGCCGGTCGCTATGGGAATATTTCCATCACCGCCGATCAGATCGAACTCGACGACAAGAGCACGAACCTGCTCCGCGGCTACGGCACGCTCACCCTGCAACCGTTCACGGTCACGCAAGCGATCACTCTCGGCGGCGCGGGTAGCGCCGATGACTTCGATCTCTCGGTCGGAGAAATCGGCACCTTGGCCGATGGCTTCAGCAGCATCACGATCGGCCGTGCGGATGGCGCACACGCCATCTCGATCGAGTCGAGCCTGAGCTTCCGCGACAGCCTCACCATTCAGGCCCCGGTCGGCGCCGGCAGTATCACCTACGGCAGTGCGCTCACCCGCCTCCAGCTGAAGACGCTGGCCAAGGGCGACACCCTCACCCTGAAAGCCGCGGGCGACGTCATCATCGATGGCTCGCTGGCCACCGCCGGTAACGGCGCCTTGACCGTGCTGGCCGATGCCGACGTTTCGGGCGCAGGCGATCTGCGGATCGGCACGAACCTCAATGCGAAGAACACCACGCTCAGCTTCACCACCGACCGCGGCGCGATCATCCTGCGCGGTGAAAATGTTCAACTGAGCGCCGTCGTCCCGCCGAAGTCCAAATTCGGTGCGGTGACCTTCACCTCCAAGGCTGGCAACATCGACCTCCAGGCCAACCTCGATGGCGACACCGACGGCGGCGTGGAAATCCGCAACGCCAAGTCGATCCTCAAGACCAACGGCACCCTGACCATCGGCGGCGGCACCCAGGCGCTCCTTATTGAAAGCGCCAAACTCACCGCCCTGGCCGGAATCAACCTCCAGGCCAAATCGACCATCGACCTCACCACCCTGGCCGGCCTGACCAGCAACCAGTCCGTGAAACTCACCGCTGGCACGAACCTGAATCTGCTTACGGGCTCCAAGATCACCGCCAAGCTCGGCAGCATCCAAATCCTCGCCGACCGCGACGACGCCACCGACGACGGCAACGCCGGCCTCCTCACCATCGGCGACGGCGTGGTGATCACCTCCAAGACCTCGACCCTACTCTCTTCGTTCCAGGTCCAGCGAGGCACCAAAGCCAAGCTCACCGCTAAGCCCCTAACCGTCGACCAGGGATAAAAAGCGGGAGGTCACCGGTGACCTCCCAAATCTCTTTGCCGTTCCGGGAGAGCCGGGCATAGTAGCGGCCTCATTTGAGAGGCACGCCAGTATAGCTCAGTTGGTAGAGCACTCGATTTGTAATCGAACGGTCGCGGGTTCGAATCCCGCTGCTGGCTCCACTCGGCGGGTGGGGTAGGCCCGGGTCAGCCTTTTCGGGCGATGAGTTGCAGGCGGGGCCACCACCAGACCGTCTTACCCTCTTCTTCGGCGATCTGGAAAACTTCGCGGATGTATGGGGTCGCGGTGGCGACGAGCTCGCGGACCCGGGTGCGGTTTTCCGGCGGGGTTGCGGCGGTTTCGAAATACCACTCCAGATCCGGCTGCTTGAACGGCGTGAGGGTCGCGTCGATGACCGTGAGCCCGGCATCCTGGCAGTGCTGCTGCCAGAGCCGCGGCGCCAGTAGTCGGGCGTGGCTCGGGTCGCGCAGTTTTTCCACTTCGTGAATCCAGGCTTCGGCTTCGGGTTCGTCGTCTGGCACGCTGCCATCGATCAGCAGGAAAAAGCCGCCCGGCTTGAGCACTCGCGTGGTTTCACTCACGAACGCCTCGGGGGAACTGAAGTGGTGCGGCGCGATCCGGCAGGTCACCAGGTCGAACGAACCATCCGCATACGGCATTTCCTCGGCCGGATGTTGCCGGGTATTCACGCTCAGCCCCCGCTCGGCCGCCGCCTCGATGACGCGATCGAGCATGGCCGGCGAAAGATCGGCGCACGTTACCTCATGCCCGAGGCTGGCGAGGTACAGCCCCGTATGGCCCGCCCCCGTCGCCACGTCGAGCACCAGGGCCCGATGCGGCAGTGTCACGTGCGTCAATGCCGCGGCGACATCCGCGACATCCGAAAGGATGTGGCTGCGACCGTAGTTGCGGCTCTGCCGGTTGAATTGTTCCTGGGCGGCGAGTTGAGTGGGATCGAGTGGCAGCATAGGTCGGACAGACGGAGGAGGAAAACTCTCCGCCCGCGACCTTACACCCGTTCCTTTAGCGGTTCGAAGCCCAGATCGAAAATGTTTGCGGCATTCTCCATCATGGTCAGCAGCGAGCTGAGGAAGGCTTCCCAATCGCTCTCGTCGTTGTCGAATTGCGTGTCCCACGCGACGAAAATGCCGTCCTGCACCACATTCGAGCCTTCGATCAGTACCCGGATATCTTTCTCCCAATCGAAGATCTTTACGTAACCCAGCGCCGCGGAGCGGGAGGCCAGCGCGTTGTGCGAAAACTGGTTCAGCCACTGGTCGCGGTCTTCCACCGAGGGGAATTTCGCGTGCACATGGCAGGAGAGGACCGTGTTGGTCTTATCGTCGAACTCCATCAGCGTGTAAAAACGCGTGAGGGTCTGCATGATCACGTTCCAGTCGCCCTGGGTGCGCGCGTTGCGGACAAAAATCTTGGCGCGATCCGCCGTGAGCGTGAGCTGGCCGTTGTCGCCGAAAAACTGGGCCGAAAGTTCGTAGCCGAAAAGATCGTCCCACTTTTTCAGCCGGATCTGGTCGGGGCGAACGGACAGCCCTTCTTTGGGGTCACAGATTTTCGCCCCGAATTTTTCGAGCTTGGCCGCCTGAATGCCGACAGGCGCCGGGAACGGCACATCGACGTGGACGCCAAAAAATTCGATCGGGATGATTTCCATAGGGGGCGGAGACTACGAGGGAGAAGCGATCCAGCAACCGCGGAGTCACAGTTTTCGGGACAACTTCCACGATTGGTCCGGAGCGGCGATTTAAAGGGGGGAGATTACTTGCGGCGCAAATCGAGAATCCCGAGGAAAAAGCTCGAAAAGGTGATCTGCACCCCGGTCGTCATCAGCGTTACCGCCGTGATGACCTGGCGCAGCGGCATCGATGAAGCGAGATCGCCGAAATTGACCGCCTTCCACGCCAGCAGCGCCTGGACGAGGAGAAGAAGCCCCAGCGCCGCAATCCCCAGTCCGCCGAAAACCCCGTGCTCGATCGTCCAGCGGGAGAAGGGGATGAACCACCGGCTCGGCGGGAGCAGATTCTCCAGCTCGGCAAAGCGACGGGAAAAAATCCCGAAAAACGCGAGCTGCACCCCGGTGATCACCATGAAGGAGCAGACGAGCAGCGTGTTCGTATCGAAATTCACCCCGCCGATGCGCCACGGCCCAAAAGCCAGCCGCACCCCAAAGATCAGCCCCACGCTGATCAGCGACAGACTCGGCACGAGAAAAAGCCAGCGCGGGCAGTGCAGCAGCATGAAGCGCAGGTGCCGCCAGCCATCGCGCCAGCTCCGCAGATGCGGCGGACGCGAGCGCCCATCCTTGTGCAAGGTGATCGGCACTTCCTCGATCCGCATTTCCTTCAATGAGGCTTTGATCACCATTTCCGAGGCGAATTCCATTCCCGAAGTCACCAGTTCCATCCGCTCAAAGGCCGCCTTGGTGAACCCACGCAGCCCGCAGTGAAAATCGTTCGTCGCCGAGCGGAAGAAAATTTTGCCGATCGCCGTCAGCACCGGATTCCCGATCCACTTGTGTTTCCACGGCATCGCCCCTGGCATGACCTTCCCGCCGCCCCACGGCATGCGGCATCCCATCACCAGATCGCACCCCGCCTTCAGCTTTTCGATGAAGGGCGCGATGTTACTGAAATCGTAGCTGTCATCCGCATCGCCCATGATGATCCATTTCCCCCGAGCTGCGGTGAATCCGCCCTTGAGCGCATTCCCATACCCCTTCGCCGAAACCGGCACCACTCGCGCGCCCTCTTTTTCCGCGATCGCCTGCGAGCCGTCAGTGCTCCCGTTGTCGGCGATCACCACTTCCCCGTCGATCCCAAGTTCGGCGATCGCTTTGCGGGCCTTGCGAATGCAGACGGCCAGGGTCTCTGCCTCATTCAGGCAAGGCATCACGACGCTGAGCAGACAAGTCGTCGTCTCGGATTCAGTAGGGGCAGGTGTGGAAAGGGGCGGTGGACTCAAGAGGCGCGACCATAGCGTTTCCAGCGCCGAGGAAAGTGCTTTTTCTTTAAAATTGCCGCCTCGTGGGCGAGCAGCTCAGGTCGGCAATTCGACGGTAAACGTGGCGCCCGGCCCGGAGTTGTTATCTCCCGAAATGGTTCCTCCGTGCGCTTCGACGATGGCTTGGCTGATCGCTAGCCCCAGCCCCGAGTGCCCCGGGGTACGAGCGCGATCCGCTCGGTGAAAACGGGCGAAAATCAAAGGAAGATCCTCCTCGGGGATGCCTGGTCCCGAGTCGCTGATCTTCAGCCTTACACGCCCGACCTCCGGGATGGTGTGGAGGCGAATGGTGCCGCCCTCTCGATTATACTCGATGGCGTTGCCCAACAGATTGGTAACTACTTGGGCGAGCCGTTCTGCGTCACCGGTCAGCGGACAGGGGGCGAGCTCTGTCGCTATGGCAATTCCTTTGGCGTCGGCCAGGGGCTGGAGCTGCAGGTGGCATTCGCGCGCGATCTGCGCGAGATCGCACGGGCTGCGGCGTAGGGCCTCCTGGCCTGCATCGAGCCGGGCCAATTCGAGCAGCGACTCAGTCAGGCGGCGCATGCGCTGGACGGCGCGCTGGCAGGCTTCGATCGTTTCCCGATACTCCTCGGCAGAGCGCTCACGCATGAGGGCCGATTGGATTTGCGTGAGCATCACGGCCACCGGTGTACGGAGCTCGTGGGCGGCGTCCGCGGTGAACCGAGCCTGCTGGGCAAAAGCAGATTCCAGCCGCGAGTAGGTGGAATTCAGCACCGCAGCGAGCTGGCCGAGTTCGCTGTCCGTCTCCGCGGTCGCAATGCGCTGGGAAAGATCGCCTGCTGCGATTTTGGCCGCGGTATTGCTAATCTCCGTCACCGGCCGCAGCGCCTGCCCGATGATCAAACTCCCGATCACCAGCGCGATGACCAGGATCCCGCCCCCAGCCAACCCCAGGGTCAGGGCCAGGGTCCGCAAATCCGCTTCGTCGGCCGCGACCGATCGTCCGACCAGCACGCAATTCACTGGCGCCGAAAAAATAAAGGCCTCCCGCAGATTGCCTCGCGTTCGGATCAGTGTTGCCGCGGCCTCCGGTTTTGGGATCCCGGCCGGCACATTGGGCGAGCCCGCTGTTGGAGCGGGTCCCTGCATCCACACGGCAAAATAATGGCCCTCTCCATCGCCGAACAGCCCCGCCTGCCCCGGCCGAAAATGAGGCTGCGGTGACCGGGAGCGGTCTGCGCCACCGTCGCGGTTGGTCCGCAAAGCGTCCACCAGCACGGAAAGCCGGGTTTGCAGCTCCGCATCGATCCGCCGAAAGCGGCGCGCTTTTTCCAGCTGGAAAGCCGTAGTACCGAAACCGGCCAGCATCGCGACCAACAGCACCCCGTACCAGAGTTGCAGCCGCCAGCGAATCGAACGCGGAAAGTGCATCAAGCGTCGATGCTGTAGCCGTGGCCGCGGCGCGTGACGATCAGATCGTGGCCCAGTTTCTTGCGCAGGTTCGACACGTGCACGTCGAGAAGGTTGGAAAGGGTGTCGTCGTTCTCGTCGAAGAGGTGCTCGTAGAGGGTGGTCCGGGTCACCACTTCGCCGCGGTGCAGGGCGAGGTACTCGAACAACGCGTATTCCCGCGCGGTGAGTTCCACCAGCTCGCCGCCATGGGTCACCCGCCGCGCGGCGCAAGCGAGTCGTACCTCACCGAGTTCGATTACCCCCCGCGCCTCGTTCGCGCTGCGACGGATCAAGGCCCGCAGGCGGGCAAACAGTTCGGGCAGGTCGAAAGGTTTGACCAGGTAGTCATCCGCGCCCCCATCGAGCCCACGCACCCGGTCTGCCGTCCGGTCGCGTGCCGTCAACATCAGTACGGGCGTCTTCTTGGTGGCCCGCAGCCGGCGCAGCACTTCCCAGCCATCGAGTTGCGGCAGCATCACATCGAGCACGATGGCGTCGTAGTTGATACTTCCGGCTTTGAAGAGCCCGTCCTCGCCATTGTCTGCGGTATCCACGGCATACCCCTCGTCGCGCAACGCACGGACGAGGCCGCGGAGCAGATCGGGTTCATCTTCGACAACAAGGAGACGCATGGCTGAGGGCGGAACGAACCGTTTCTACCTTAAGAGATCATGAAGCGCGTGAAGAAAAGGACGGACGAGTCCATTCCCGCTTCACGTTCTCTTCAGGTTTCGCCCGGCATCTTCGCGCCATGAAATTCATCACCGCTTTCTCCTCGCTGCTCCTCGGCTGGCCCGCGCTGCTGGCGGCGCACGATCTGGCGACGGGCGCGGAACATGGCCATTACGACTTTTCCGTTCAGCCCCCCGGCGCGGCTGGTGCACCGGCCTGGTTCCTCGCTCAAGCCGATCGCCCGGCCCGGGAGCGCCCCCAGCAAACCGAACCCGTGATTGGCTCGCACCCGAAGCCAGCTGCCGCTTTCGAAAAATTCGCCCCGGCGGTCCGGGTGCGCTGGGATCAACAATACCTCTGGATTGAGAGCAATGGCTTGCCGGCCCATTCGATGATGACCGGGATCACCGCGTGGCAACAGCAGGTGCCGTTGCCGCAAGCCTACGTCGGCGCAAATGCCTGGCGGCTTCCCCTCGCACCCGTGCCCGCCCGGGTGCCCCTTTCGATCAAGAACCAGTTCCTCCGCGGCGCCATCGCTCTCGCCGCCAACGGCATCCCGATTTTCAACCCGCAGAACAATCGAGGCGAAATCTCCGCGGAAATCGGGGAACTCGACCAGTGGGGCGGACATTGCGGGCGGGCTGATGACTATCACTACCACGCCGCTCCGCTCCACTTGCAGAGCGTTTTAGGACCTGCGTTGCCGATTGCCTACGCCCTCGATGGCTACCCGATCTACGGGCTGACCGAGCCGGACGGCTCCGCGCCCGCGGGCTTGGACTCGTTCAACGGCCACGAGACGAAAGCGCTTGGCTATCACTATCACGCCTCGAAGCAGTATCCTTATATCAATGGCGGTTTCCATGGTGAGGTCGTCGAGCGCGATGGGCAGGTCGATCCGCAACCGCGCGCCCAGTCGATTCGTGAAGCCTTGCCGGCGTTGCGGGGCGCCCGGATCACGAATTTCATCACCGCTGCCTCCGGCCGCCGCACCTTGTCCTACACTCTCGCTGGGCGCACCGCTGCAGTGGAGTACGAGGAAGCTGCGGCGGGCACCTGGCGCTTCGAATTCGTCGGCGCCGACGGTGACCGGCGGCAGGAAACCTATTCCGCGCGGGCCCGCGGATCCGGAGCCGGAGCCCGGGAGCCGGAACGTCGCCGCGCCCCTCAGGCCGATCGCCCACCCGTACCGGAACGAGCCGCGCCCGTCAGCCCGACGATCGGTATGGACGATCTCAAAAAACCGGTCCCGGGCTTTGTCCTGACCAGCCCGGAGGTCGGTGCGGATGGCCGGCTCCCGGCGGACTTCACCGGCGATGGATCTGGCGTCACTCCTCCGCTCGCCTGGCAGGGCGCTCCCACCGGCACGCGCAGCTATGCTCTCGTGATGGATCACCTGGCCCCGGGCAATGAGATCAAATCGTACTGGGTGCTTTGGGATTTGCCCGCGAGCCTGCGGGCGCTGCCGCGCGGCGCGCACGAACCCGGCAAGGTCGGGCGAAGCTTTCGCGGCGAAGCAGGCTACGAACCGCCGCACTCCAAAGGCCCCGGCGACAAGACCTACGTCCTCACCCTCTACGCCCTCACCGAAGCCCCGAATCTCACCTCCGCACCGCCCGACGTCACCCGCGAGATGCTCCTCGCCGCGGTGCGGGGCAAAGTGCTCGGCAGCGCATCGCTGGACGTCCACTACACCCGCAGCGGAGAACCGTCCCCCGCCGCAGACCCTCGTCCTGCATCGCCCCCAACTCCCGCTCGCCCTGGGAGCCCCGGCGCGAAAGCGGACCCGAAAAGTGACCCCGGCCTGATCAAGGCGACCATGACCGACACGATGAAAGCGGAAATCTACGCCGATAATTGGTTCGCGCTCTACATCAACGGACGCCTCACCGTCGTCGACCCGATCGCGTTTCTCCCCCACAATGTCGTCAGCGTGGACCTGTTGCCGGAGTATCCCATGACCATCGCCGTCATCGCCCACGACAACGCCGATCCGAAAACCGGCCTCGAATACGGCAATCACATCGGAGACGCGGGCCTCGTCTTGAAGTTTGCCGACGGTACCGTGACTGATGGAAGCTGGAAGGTGAAAGCGATCGAGCGTGGACCGATCGGCGGTGAGATCGCGCATCCCCGGGTCGAAACGGAGCCCCGTCCCAATAACTGGTTCGCACCCGATTTCGACGATAGCTCATGGGAAAATGCCGCGGTCTTCACGGAGCAGCGCGTCAACCCGAAGCCGCCCTACTACGAGCACGACTTCAGCGGCGCCCAGTTCATCTGGAGCAAGGATCTCGACCTCGACAACACGGTCCTCTTTCGCAAACGAATCGAAAAGCCGGGCTGGACCTCGCGCTGGACGGCCCAGCCCGCCGGTCCGCTCCCGCCCCCTTGACGTAGCTTCGGTGCGTTCTTGCACGGCGCGAAATCGATCGCCACGCTCAGTGAATGCGCCCCGCTGTCTCCCTCCTTCTGGCCCTCTCCGCGTCGGCTCTCGCCCAGTTGCCGCCGTACGATGTCGCTCCTTCGATCGCCCCGCCGTATTACCGGGTCCGTTACGAAGCGTCGACCACGCCGGGCGAACTCGCCTTTCCGGTCAAATACACCGTCTGGATTCCCCCGGGCGTGACGGCGCTGCGCGGGGTCATCGTGCATCAGCACGGCTGCGGCGAAGGCTCTTGCAAGTCGGGGCTCACCGGCGCGTTCGACCTGCACTGGCAGGCACTGGCAAAAAAGCACGGTTGCGCCTTGCTCGCGCCTTCCTACGAGCAGCCGGAAAAGGCCGATTGCCAGCTCTGGTGCGATCCCCGCAACGGTTCCGATGCCGCCTTCCAAAAAGCACTCGCAGATCTCGGCACCCAGTCGGGCCATCCCGAACTCGCCACCGTGCCGTGGGCTCTGTGGGGCCACAGCGGCGGAGGGCATTGGGCCGGGCACATGCTTTTCTTGCATCCGGAACGCATCGCGGCCGCCTGGCTCCGCTCCGGCGTGCCCCTGCTGAAGCCGGACCCGAAACGCGCCGGCATCCAGGCCCACGAAGCGCCGGACGCCGCCCTGCGGGTGCCCGTGATGTGCAACCTCGGCACGAAGGAAGGCGTCACCGTGAAGGAAGGCCGCTTCGCCGGAGCCTGGCCGGCCAACGAGACCTTCTTCACCGAACTGCGCGGCCGCGGCGCGCTGCTCGGCGTCTCGATCGATCCATTCACCTCGCACGAGTGCGGGAACCAGCGCTATCTGGCCATCCCGTGGTTCGATGCCTGCCTCTCCGCGCGTCTGCCTGCGCAAAACGGCCAGCCGCTTCGCCCCATGCCGGAAGCGGACGCCCAACTCGCCCCGCTTTACCTCAGCGGAGGCGAAGTCGTCGAACCAGTCGCCGCGGGCCAGTATTCCGATACGAAGGAAAAAGCCGTTTGGCTCCCCAGCGCGGTTGTCGGGAAAGCCTGGGCGCAGTACGTGAAAGACACCGCGATCACCGATTCGACCCCGCCCCCGGCACCCACCGCTTTGCAGGTGAACGGCAACGAACTCGCCTGGCAGGCCGAGGCCGATCTCGAGAGCGGACTGGCCGGGTTCATCGTGGAGCGCGACGGGCAAGTCATCGCGAACCTGCCCGAGCAGCCGAAAAATCCTTTCGGCCGCCCGATCTTTCAAGGCCTGCAATTCAGCGATACCCCTGCGCAGCCGCTCGTCGAGATGCGCTACACCGATCGCACCGCCGAGGCGGGGAAGACCTATCGCTATCACGTCATCGCGGTGAATACCGCGGGGCTGAAGTCAAAATAGCTTCGCTTCATCTCCTCTTAATGTAGGTGCCGGCAAAGTGGGGCGTTGGTTCAAACCATGAACACGATCCTCTCCACTCTCCTCGTCGGTCTTTGCGCGTCCGCCTTCGCCGCGGATCCGCGCCCAAATTTTGTCGTCATCATGGGCGAAGCCCAGGGCTGGGCCTCCTGCTCCGTCCAGATGGACGATGCCGTCCCCGGGTCGAAAAGTGAACTCGCCCACACTCCAGCCCTGGAAAAGCTGGCCGCCGGCGGGATGCGCTTCGCCGACTTCTACGCCGCCTCCCCCCGCTGCACCCCCACGCGCGCCGCGTTCTTCACCGGGCGCAGTCCCGCCGCATTGCGCATGACCTTCGTCGGTGAAGGCCGGGGTGGACGCGAGAGCGGTTGGAGTGAAACCGGCAGCAAGCTCATCCCGGCCGCAAGTTCGCAGGAACTCGCCGAAAACGAAACCAGCATCGCCGAGCTCCTCCAGCGCGCCGGCTACGCCACCGCACACTTTGGCAAGTGGCACGTCGGCCGCGTCGATCCCGCGCGGCACGGCTTCGCCGAAAACGACGGGCCGAACAACAACGGCGGACCGGAAAACGTGGAGAACCCCAACCCGAAGCAAGCCTTCCGCACCGCATCACTGGCTTGCGATTTCATGGCCCGCCAGGCGCAGGCCGGGAAGCCATTCTTTCTCCAGGTCTCCCACTATGCCGGCCGCGGAGGCACCGATGCCCTGCCGGAAACCTACGCCGACGTCCGCCAACGCGCCCGCAGCGATCGCGACCAGCGCCTCGTCGGCAGCGCCGCGGTCACCCAGGATATGGACACGACCATCGGCCAGCTCCTCGCCAAGCTCGAGGAACTCCACCTCGCCGACCGCACCTATGTCATCTATACCTCCGACCACGGTGCCCAGGGCGGCAACGCCAACGGCCCTCTCGCCAATGGCAAAGGCACCGTTTGGGAAGGCGGCATCCGCGTTCCGCTAATCGTGCGCGGCCCCGGCGTGAAGGCTGGCCTCTGTTCGCACGAGCGCGCCAGCACCGTCGACCTTTTCCCTACGATCGCCGCGCTCGCCCGGGTGACCGAATCCCTGCCGAAAAACCTCGAAGGCGGTAGCCTCGGCGCCGTTCTCACCGCCCGGCCAAACGCCACGGTGAAGCGCCCCCGCGAGGAATTCGTCGTCCACTTCCCGCACTACGACAAAGACGCCCAAGGCCCTGCCTCCGCCTTGCTCCTCGGCCCGCTCAAACTCATCCACCCCTACGAAACCGGCACTCTCCAGCTCTACGATCTCGCGAAGGATCTCGGCGAAGCTCACGATCTGGCCGTCGCCCAATCCAAAGTCGTGAGTGCCCTTGATCAGCGCCTTACCGATTACCTTGTCGCCGTCCACGCCGAGTTGCCGAAACCGAATCCGGATTTCGATCCCGCCAAAGCCAAACCCTTCGAGCCTCGCCGGGGGGACAAGGGCAAAGACCCGCGCGGCCAACGGCCGGGCACGCCATGAATCGTAGCCACCTCCTTACCTTTGCGGTCCTGATCATCGGTCTGTCGCTGGGCCTTTCCACGGACGAGCCGCCTCGGCCCGCAGGTGACGGGCGGCGTGGCGGTGCACGCCCACAGGATGGCACCATCGACGATCCCCGGTTCCTGTTCCGTACAGACGTCCCGGCTCACCCGCTCGATGTGGTCCTTGGCCGCCCGACCGCCCATTCGGTCACCGCGAAAATTCTCTCTTACACCGATCGCGAGGGTGTCATCAGCTATGGAGCCAAGTCCGGAGCCCCCGCGACGCGAACTCGGATTTTCCCCCTCAAGGCTGGTGATCCTGTGGCGGTCGAACTCACCGGTTTGTCCCCCGATGCCGTTTGCTATTACATTTTGAGTACCCGTGACCCCGGCGGGTCGTGGAAGAGCGAATCGGAGCGTTCCTTTCAGACTCAGCGTGCGCCGGGAGTTAGCTTTACTTTCACCGTCCAGGCCGATTCTCACCTCGACTACGGGATCGAGCCGGCCATCTACGAAAAGTCGCTCGCGCAGGTGCGCACCATGCGTCCGGATTTTCACATCGATCTCGGGGACACCTTCATGGTGGACAAGCGCCCCTCCTACACCCTGGCCGCCCCGCAATACCTGGCCCAACGTTACTACTTCGGCCTCGTCGGCCACAGTGTGCCGGTCTTTCTCGTGCTGGGAAATCACGACGGCGAGACACTCGGTCAAGGCCGCCGCGGCGAAGGTGAAGGCATGGCGACTTGGTCCAATGCGATGCGTAAACGCTATTTCGCAAATCCGGTTCCCAATGAGTTCTACTCGGGCAACGTCACTCCGCACCCTGAAGCCGGTTTGCTCGAAGACTATTATGCGTGGACTTGGGGCGACGCCCTCTTCATCGTGCTCGACCAGTTCTGGTTCAGCGAACGCTCCCGCAAAGACCAGCCTGACAACTGGAATCGAACGCTGGGCCAGGCGCAGTACGAATGGCTGCGGCAGCTCCTCGAGAAAAATCCCGCCAGGTATACGTTCATCTTCACCCACCACCTTGTCGGAGGCGAAACACCCGAAGGTCGCGGCGGCGTCGAGGCCTCCCGCTTTTTCGAGTGGGGCGGCCACGAGTTCGATGGCCGCGACACCTTCGCCGAAAAGCGCCCAGGTTGGCTCGCGCCGATCCACGACTTGCTTGCCCGGCGCGGTGGCTGCGTCGTTTTCCACGGCCACGATCACCTCTACGTCCACGCGGAACGCGACGGCGTTGTCTATCAACTCGTGCCGCAGCCCGGCCACAGCCGCTCCGACAATACCCGCACTGCGGCGGAGTACGGCTATCGCGGCGGAGTCATCCAGGGTGCCTCGGGCATCCTGCGCATCCGCGTGGCCCCGGAAAATGCCACGGTGGATTATGTCCGTGCCTACCCCGCCGCCGCAGAGGATGCCACCCACCGCACCGGCACCGTGAGCGCGAGCTATGCGGTCAAGCCACGCTGATCACTCCAACCTATGAAACCGTCTCCGGCACCTGGCGGCCGGCTTTGCGCAGTTCATCGGCACCGGCTTCTTCGTGGTACTCGGCGTCGGTGTTCACCTGCCAGAGGTTGTACGAAGCGCCGGTGAGGTTCTTCGCGGCCAGGATCGCCGTCATCATCGAGTGGTCCTGGTTGTTGTACTTGTGCATCCCATTCCGGCCCACCGGCTGGATGTTTGTAAACTTGGCCAGGCCATCGCGGATGATGTTTACGTCGTCCTGATACCCCGGGCCGTAGACCGGATACGCCTTCTCCATGCGCACCACCGCGCCGTCGAAGATATCCGCGGCTTTCACCAGCCCGAGCTGCTCGAGTTCCTTTTTGCCGAGCTCGATCAGGTCGGCATCGGACATCGACCAGAGGCCGTCGCCTTCGAAGCAGAAGTACTCCAGCCCGAGGCAGGTCGTGCCGGCATCCGGCACCAGGTACGGGCTCCAGTTGTTGAAGTTCTGGATGCGGCCCAGCTTCACGCTCGGGTCGTGCACGTAGATCCAGTTATCCGGGAAGAGGTCGGTCTTGCGGACCATCAGCGCGACCGTGAGAAAGTCGCGATATTGCAGCCGCTTCGCTGCGGCCACCACTTCCGGTGGGAGCGGCGGCTGGAAGGCCTGCACTGTCTGCGCCAGCGGCATGGAGACGATGAAATCTTCCGCCGGCCAATCGGTCTCGGTGCCCGTGGTGGATTTCGTGGTCACCGAAATCACCCGGTCGCCCACCGTATTGATCGCCGTCACTTCTTCGCCCATCGCCACCGTGCTGCCCGCGGCGCGCACGTCGTCGCGATGCTTTTCCCACATCTGGCCGGGGCCAAATTTCGGGTACTCGAAAGTATCGATCAGTGTCTTCACCACCGCGCTGCCCCGCTGCTTTTTCTGCGGCACGAGCGCATGGTAGATCGCTTTGAACAGCGACAGCCCCTTGATCCGTTGAGCCGCCCAGTCGGCACTGATCTGGTCGCACGGCATGCCCCACACCTTTTCCGTGTAGGTCTTGAAGAAGATCGAAAACAGCTTCCGGCCAAACCGGTTCGACACCCAGTCCTCGAACGATTTCTCCGGCTTGATCGGCGAGACCCGCGACCAGGCATAGCTGGCCACACACGCGATGCTCGTAAAGATGCCCAGCCCGAAGAGCGCATTGAACGCCTTCAGCGGGTAATCGAAAAATTTGCCGTTGTAGAAAATGCGCGAGAGCCGGCGCACGCTGATGAATTCGCTCGCCAGGCGCTGCTGCCACCGGGCGGTCACTTCGTCGCTCTTGCTGAAAAACCGGTGCCCGCCGATGTCGAAGCGGTACCCCTTGTACTCCACCGTCCGGGCGATCCCCCCCACGTAGACGGGATCTTTTTCGAGGACGGAGACTGGACGGCCCGCTTCCGCTAGATCGACCGCGGCGGAAAGGCCGGCGGGACCGGCGCCGATGATCACGACACGCCGGGAAGCGGAAGGGGATGAAGTGGGTTGGTTGGACATGAAGCGGAGCGGGGAAGTTAGCAGGCCGTTTGCCAGCGGCGGGGATTTCCGGCGAGGGGGCGTCGCAGAATGGCAATAAAGGATGGAATGGGACCAGCTTGTGCCGGGAATCGCCTTCGCGCAATCTCGGCTCTCCAAATGTCCTCCACCGACGAAATTTCGCCCCGTTCCTTCTGGCTCACCGCCGCTGTGCTGCTTCTGGTCGGGCTATGCCTGCGCTGGGGCGCCGCCACCGGTTTTCAGCCCGCGGATCCGGAGGAAATTTTCTACGGGCGCTATGTGGAGTTGATCGCCCAGAAGGGTTTCGGCGTGTATCCGGATCTCGTGGAGCAATATCTCGCGGTCCCTCCGCAGCTGCCCACCATCCTGCCGCCGTTGCGGGTCGGGCCGGTGCTGGGGGCCGTCGTGATTCGTTCAGTCACTGGCGCCGACGCCCCCACCAGCCTCAATCGGGAAGCCGCCCTCTACAGCATTCTCCTCCTGCCGCTCGCGTTGCTGGCCGCCCGCCGCCTGGCCGGGCCGCGGATCGCCCTCGCCACTTTGGCGCTGCTGGTGGTCGCTCCTACCCAGCTTTTTGCCGCCCGGCATGGGTTTTCCGATGTGGTTCTTACCTTTTGGTCCCTCGCTGCTTTTTGGGCGCTCTGGGAGTGCCTCCAAAAACCGGCCGAACCCTGGCGGCTGACCGCGCTTGGCTTCGCCACGCTCATGCTCGTCTTGACTCGGGAAACCTGGTGGATCGTCGTGCTCGGCCTCCTCGCGCCACTGGCGCTGAATCGGGGGCTGAAGTTCGGGACCCCACACCACTATATCGCCGTCGCCTTGGGCATCGGGGTGCTCCTGGGTGGCTCCTTCCTCGCGCTCACCTGCGGCGGGGTCGACTGGGTGGTCGCCGGTTATTCGCGCGGCCTGTTTGCCGCCGCGGAGTTTCCTTACACCATCGCCACCGCCGATGGCCCCTGGTTCCGCTACCTGTTCGATCTCGCCATCGTCAGCCCTCTGGTCGTGCTCCTTGCGCTCACCATGCTGGTCCGCTTGAACGGCGACACCCGCCCCCAGCTCTTCGCCGCTCTCTTTTTCGCTGCTACCTATCTTCTCCTGGCCGCGATGCCCTACGGCGCGAATCTCCGCTTCGCCAACTTCTGGGACTTCCCTCTCTGCTTCCTCGCCGCGAGCGCCGTCCTCAGCCTCACCGCCAATCTACCCTGGCGCCCGGTCGCCGTCGCTGCGGCCAGCTTGGTCCTCGTGGCTGCCTCCAGTACCCAGCAGTACCGCCGCATTTTCCTCGAGCGCAACGTCTCCGAACCCACCACCCCGGCCCTGCTCAAGGCGGTGGATATTTTGAAGTAAGTTTCGCGTGCTGATCACGCCCGGACGCGGCCTTTCTACTGGGCGGCGGATTGGCTCACGAGGCGCACGACGGAATTCACGTAGGGGTGTTGCAGCATGAGCTGGCCCGCGTTGGTCGCCGGCTGAGGCCGCCTCTGCGCCCGCATCATGGCCTGGGCGGCCGCGTCGGCCCCGTCCTGTTTTTCCGCCGCTGCCTTGCGTTCGATTTCCCTCTTGCTCGCCGGGAGTGGGAAGACCTGCGTGGGTGTGGCCGCCGTGTGTCGTGCGTGTTCTTCCAGCAGAGGCCAAAGGGCGCGGAAATTTGTCACCGACTTGAGCCGGTCATCTTGATAACCAAAGACGCCACTGCGGTGGCCGGTGGTATCGAGACGCCACATGGCCAGGACCGCGGCTTCCTGATCCGTTTGGGGCAGCGCCATCTTTTGGCCCAGCTCCGCCAGTTTTTCCCAGGCGTTGAAGTAGTCCGGATCGAGTTGGGTCGCCCGGCGGTAGTTTTCGGCGGCTTCCGGCCAGCGCTCCTGCGCCGCACGCAGATAGCCGAGGAGATAGAAGATCTGGGGTTTGTCCGGCAAGGTCACCGCGAGCTGGCTGAAGACCCGGTCGGCGATATTTTGCGCGCGCTCGCCGCGGAAGGCGCCCTCGCAACCGAAGCAATGACTCTCCACCCGGCCGAAGCTTGCCGGCATCAGCTCATAGGCTCGCCGGTAGTGCTCTTCCGCCTTCGCATTGTTGCCCAGTTCGGCATAGCGCAAGGCCAGCCGGCTCTGGATGCAATAGGCATCGGCAAACAAGCCGAGCGCCTCTTCGTATTTCTTCACCGCTCGGGTCAGCAAACCCGCCATCCACCAGTCATCCGCATCCTCGGAAAGACGAATCGCCGCCACGGCACCCCGCATCGTTTTGGCTTGGGCCGCATCGCCCTTCTTGTCGAGGATATCGCCCAGCACTGCATAGGCCCGCATCCGGTCGCCTTTGCCCTGTTCGCCGTCGCTGGGATCGATGGCAATGGCCGCCCGGATGGTCTTTTCCGCTGCGTCGAGTTGGCCAGCCTCCAGCTGGATTTTCGCCTTCCAGATCAAGGGCCGCTCCTCAAAGCGATCCTGAGCTGCCAGGCGGTCGAGTTGCGCGATCAGGTCGTCGCCCCCGAGTTCCAGCAGCAGGGCATAGGCGGGATCGTAGCCGCCTCGCTGGCTGAGCGAGAAAAGCACGAGCTGGCGGGCTTCCTCCCGGCGCCCGCTTTTTGCCAGGGCATGGGCTGCGATAAAGCTCAGCGAGGGATCGCCGCCTCCACTTTCTTCCGCCAGATCGCCGATCTGCCAGTCTTTGGCCTCGCTGAGCAGGCGCAGGACATCATTGGATCGACCGGCCTTGTGATAAACCTCCGCCAGGGCCTTGAGGAAGGAGTCCGCGTCGCTGTTGCTGGAGATATAAAAATTGGAGTCGCCCCGCTTGCGCTCCGCTTCCTGGTGGATCCTGGCGAGTTTGGCCTCGATCAGGAGTTGCTCGGCCTCAGGCCCCCGGCCGGCCCGGCTCAGGAATTCCGTCACTTGCGTGCTGAGGTAGCCCTTTTCCGGCGAAGCTTTTGCCAGCGCTTTTTTGGAGGCCTGCAAACCTTCCTCGACCCATTCCGGCTGGTTGAGCAGGCGGCCGAGCGAGGCGAGTTTAAGGCCCAGTTCGATCGTATCGGTCTCGTCGTCGTGGAAACGGAAGGAGACGCGCTGCTGAGGGGCCGGCTTTGGCTTTTCCGCGAGCTCAGCCAGGCGTTGTTTCAGGACTTCCCGGAGAATCAAAACGCCTTCCTCCACTTCGTCCGCGGCCAGGAGCGCGGCCCAGAGGTGGGCTTTGATTTGGCTGCGCGCCTGCGCGTTTAGATCCGTCCGCTTTTCCGTCTCGCGCAGGAATGCCAGCGTCTCCCGCGACGTGCCTGCCTGGGCCGAGAGATTGATGTAGTCGCCCCACAACCGCAGCGCCGGATTCTTTTTCAAAACCTCGCGCAGGACCGCCAGGGTTTGCGGGGTTAGCCCGGCCCGGTTCAATTGCTCGAGGCTGTCGGAATCGAAGACTTCCTCCTCGCCATTGGTCCCGGATTGATCGGCCAGTTCGCTGGCGATCTTCACTGCTTCCTCTGTCCGCCCCGCCGCGATCAGCCCGAAGAGATAGTACCGCGTGGCTGCGGCTCGATTGGAGTCGGCGTACTCGGAGAAACCCGAAAAACGGGGGTCCTCCTTGGGCCGGTTTTTGGGAAACTTGCGATCGAGCGCGACATAGAGCGCCAGATCGTCCGGCTTGATTCCGGCGATCAGCGCCCACGGCGGAGATTTCAGTTCGTCGACTGATTCCTTGGCGATTTTGACGGCGAGCGCCCGCGTCGCGTCCCCGACCGGCACGCTGATCCGGACTTGCGGGCTGAGCAGCGCTCGGCGGATCAAGGGAGCCGCTTTCTCCGCCCCGACCAGCGTCACCAGGTCGGGCATCGGCAAGTCACCCGCAAATTCCCGCCGGGCGATGCCGTCCAGATGTTCCGTGAAGGCTTCCGCCACGGCCTTGGGGTTCGCGGTGCCTTGGCTGATCCACGTTTTGATTTCGTTCAGGGCATAGTCGAAAAATCCCCGCTGCTCCTGCGGGACCCCTTTTTCCATCGCTTCGATGGCCTTGGGCAGGCTGGCCAGATCGCCGCGCAGCGCGAGAGTCAGGAGACGCAGTGATTTTGCGGCGCCGGCATTCTTGGCCTTGGTTCCATACTCTTTCGCCGCTTGATCAAGAGCTTCCCAAGCCGCCGGGGGAGGCAGCGCCGCCATCAGGCGGCTCCATTTGGGGGCGCTTTCCAGGTCACCGCCAGAAAAGCGGTTCGATTCGCTCGCTGAAGTCAGCGTTTCCTCGAGGAGTTGAATCCAGCGTTGGGCCGCCTCCGTCGGGGGAAGGGTGGCCGCGAGTTTGGCCAATTCCTCCGCATGCTGGCGCAAAATGGCTTCATGGTCCTGGGTGGCGGTCTTCGCCGCGGGGATTTCCGCCGCGATCCGCGCCAGCGCCGCCTCCGCGCCGAGATAGTCGGCCGCGAAAAGGGTGGGGACGGTCAGCACGAGAGCCACAGGCGCGAGAAGAGTGCGGGCATTCATCATCAGCATCAGCGTTGGAGGATGGGTGGGGAGGGGAAAACCTGGTGCGCTCTTTATCGAGGCCCGTCGCGCTGCCAAGTGGGTTCCGGTTACGTCCTTGTTACTTCCGGCCGGGAGCGGCGCCCGATTTTGCCCCTGAGGCCTACCGCAAGGTTTTGGCGACAAGGGCGGATTCCGGTACGGGGCCTGCTCTCTCTGCGGCGCGATAAATCCTCAGGGCAATCCCTGAACCTTGCTTCCGAGCGTCTATGCCCGCTCCCCAAGACACCGCCCACACCACTTCTACGATCCGACCCAAATACCACGCCGTCGTCACTTACGTGCCGGAGGAGTTCATTTGGTGCGATTGGTTGCACGGGCAGCTCAACAACACCGACGTGCCGCCAGATCTGGCGGGCGCGCGCACCCGGCACGGCTTCACTCGCCCGGCTCAAGTCTCCGTTTTCCCGGATCCGCGTAATCCAGCTCATCTCGCCCGGCAGGCGACCGCGCTGCCGCCGTGCCGGTACCTGGTCGTGGTCTGTTCGCCGGATTCGGCGAAATCACCCGCGCTGGACGAGCAAATCCGCCTTTTTAAACGCACCGAAGGCGAAGATCGCATCATCGTGCTGGTCGTCGATGGCGACCCCGAGCACCACGACGCCATGGCGGCGCAAAAGAACAGCGATTGGCTGCCTACCTGGCTGCGCTACCGCCTCGGTGAAGACGGGAACTTCCGCCCCGGCGAAGCTTCCGAGCCGCTGATCATCGATGCCCGCGCGGAAAGGATGCCCCTGGCTGAGGCGCGCGCCCAGATTCTCGCCGCCCTGCTTGATCTCCCGCGCGCCGACCTCCAGGCCCACGACGATCTGCTCCACGCAGCTGCCAGTGCCACGCTGTTCGCCGAGCCGGCGAGTGCCACCGATTTTGCCGCCTCGGACGCCGCCCCCCGCGGAAAAGGTTTTCCCGCTGCGTGGATTCTCGCGGCCTGTGTCGTCCTGGCCGGAGCTGCTGTCTTCTGGCTGCGCCCCTCCGGAAAACCGGCCGATCAGTCCGCAAAAGCTCTTGTCGCTTCAGCCCCGGCGCCGGCGAGCGAAGCAGCTCCAGTGCTGGCGAAAACCAGCCCGCCGACCCCGGCTGCGATCACCGCTTCCAGTTCCGCCACACCCGTTGCATCGGCCCCGCAGCCGCGAGTGGCGGTCAATCCTCCGCCTGCCCGGCCCGCGGCTCCCGCTTCTTCTCCCACCCCGGCGACCGCCGCCCCTGCCGTCGCGACACTCGCCAGCGCCTCCCAACCGGCCAAAACCGCGGCCGCCCGCAAGCCGGATGGCGCCCCAGCCGCCAAACCCGCCAAACGCTCGGCCAAGGTCGCTTCCTTCGTCCCCAGCGAAGGCCCGCAAACCCCGATCCGCTCCATGGATGCGCCGGAGCCTGAGGAAAAGACGCCTTCTTCTCCCAGCAGCTGGCAGCAGATGCGCGATCTCGGCGATACCCTCATGCAAAAGGGCAATCGCGAGGCCGGCCTGATCGCCCTCACGCAGGCCACCGATACCGCGCTGAAAACCGCGTCCGAAGACAAGGTTTCCGAAGAAGAGCGGATCGATGTCGCCCGGCTTTGCTTTCGCGTCGGGGTCCTGCAACGGCAGTTTTTCTCGCCGGAAGAAGGCCGGCGGACTCTGGAAAGAGCCGTCACGCTCCTGAAATCGATGCATCCCGGCGAGGAAATCGCCGAGGAAAGAGAGACCCTGCTCGCGGATCTGGGTGAGCTGATCGAGAAAATCCGCTGATTTTTGCGGTTTTTTCGGAGGGGTGTAGTGATGGTGTAAACCGCTTTGGTCGAGCGAATTGTGTTTTGATCCTGGCTGCTGTTCCGCCGCCGGCTTTCAAAAAAGTTCAGAATTACGCTTGCGTATGATCAGGTCCGGGTGCATTCTAGCAGCGTTCTGGGGGGAACAGCGGCCCTCCGGTCACCATTCGGTGCCGGGGGGCCGCACTTTTTTTGCCCTGATCGCTGGATGGGCAGCGACGATTTGCCCTCAATGTGGGTCCAATGCTGGATGCCTCCACGTGGTTCCGGTTGGCATTTTCCCGAACTGGGCGCACCTTCACCCATGAAAACTGGTCGCATGTTCATCGGCGGCGAGTGGGTCAGTGCCGCACACGAGGGCTCCCGGGAAATTCTCAATCCCGCGACAAACGAGGTCATCGCCACCGTGGCCGATGGCTCCGCCGCAGACGTCGAAATCGCTGTCACCCACGCTCGCCGCGCCTTTGACGAAGGCCCTTGGCCTCGAATGCGGGCTCAGGAGCGAGCCAGCTATCTCTTCAAGCTCGCCGACCTCATCGATCGCCACTTCGAGGAACTCGCCACCCTCGAAACCCGCAACAACGGCAAACCTCTCCGCGAAGCAAAGTACGACATCGCCGACGCCGCCAATTGCTTCCGCTATTACGCCGGCCTGGCCAACAAACCCCTCGGCCAAACCTTCGAGGTCCCCGACCCCGGCATGCAATGCCTCGTCGTCCGTGAACCCATCGGCGTCTGCGGCCAGATCATCCCGTGGAATTACCCCCTCCTCATGTCCGCGTGGAAACTCGCCCCCGGCCTCGCCGCCGGCAATTGCTGCCTTCTCAAAACCGCCGAAGCCACGCCGCTCACCGCCATCCGTCTCTTCGAGCTGATCGCCGACGCCGGCTTCCCCTCCGGCGTCGCCCAACTCCTCCTCGGTCCCGGCCACACCGTCGGCCACGCCCTCGCCGCTTCCCTTCACGTCGACAAAATCGCCTTCACCGGCGGCACCGCCACCGGCCGCAAAATCATCGGCGCCGCTCTCGGTAACATCAAAAAGACCACCCTCGAACTCGGCGGCAAATCCCCATGCATCGTCTTCGCCGACGCCGACCCGGAAATCACCCTCGAGTACGCCATGTTCGCTGCCTTCGCCGGCCAGGGCGAGGTCTGTAGCGCCGGCTCCCGCCTCCTCCTCGAGCGCTCCCTCGCCGAGACTTTCCTCCCCCGCCTCGCCGACGCCTGTAATCGCATCGTCGTCGGCGACGGCCTCGCCGCCGAAACCGAAATGGGCCCGCTCATCACTCCTGCCCATATGGAGCGCGTTCTCGGTTACATCGAAGCAGGGAAAGCCGAAGGCGCCAACCTCCTCTGCGGTGGCCATCGCCTCACCGGCGCGGCCCACGCCAAAGGCAACTTTGTCGCTCCCACCGCCTTCACCCAAACCCGCCCGGATATGAAGATCGTCCGCGAAGAAATCTTCGGCCCCGTCCTCGTCGTCCAGCTTTTCGACATCGAAGAAGAAGCCATTCGCCTCGCCAACGACACCCCCTACGGTCTCGCCGGCGGTGTCTTCACCCGCGACGCTGGAAAAGGCCTCCGAGTCCTCAAACAACTCCGCGCCGGCATCACCTGGCTCAATCACTATCACCCCACCTTCAACGAAGCCCCTTGGGGCGGCTACAAACAAAGCGGCTGGGGCCGCGAACTCGGCACCTGGGGCCTCGACGAATACCTCGAAACCAAACAGATCAACATCAACCTCCAGCCCGGAAAACTCGGCTGGTTTTCTGCCCTGGCTTGAGCCAGGATTTGGAACCGTAAGTGGGCCCTAACGGTTACTTTTTGCGATGAACGACGATCCAATCTCCTTCTGGGTGTCCGATGGCATTGCCTGGGCCAGGCCGTCCGGAGAATGCGCCGACCTCATGGCCACGAGGCTTAAGGAAGCCACCAAGGAATTAATGCGGCGGGGACATCGGGATTTCGTAGTGGACCTCGAAGATTGCACCGGCATGAACGACACCTTCATGGGCACTCTTACCGGGACCGCCTTGCGACTCCGGGAATTGAAGCAGGGTAAATTGCGCCTGGTTCACTGTCCTTCTGACATCGAGGACTTCTTGAGAAACCTCGGCTTGGATCAGCTCATGGAAATCGTCGAGGACGAGATTGTCTGAAGATTTACACGCTCCGCGGACATCTCATCCGCGGAGCGCTAAAAGACCTGCGTCGGACTACAGCGTGAACGCTGGCAGCTTCACAATCGCGCCGCCTTTGAGCGCGGACTCGTGGGCGCAGAGGCCGACGCAGGTCCAGTTCGCGGATTGCTTCGCATTTGGGAACGGATCGCGGTCTTCGACCAGTGAACTCACGAATTCGTGCACCAGATGCGGATGTGACCCGCCGTGCCCGGCGCCCTGGGTGAAGCTGAGGTGGGTCTTCTTGCCAAGGTCGTAGACGCCTTTGGTTGTGAACGGCTGGATTGCTTTCGGCAGGCGCTTGGCGAAGTCAGGCGTTTTGACTGGCTGCGGGATTTTCGGCTCGGGGCGTTTGGCCGTGTGTAAAATGAGTGGTTCGTGTTCGACCAGCGGCCATTCCACGGAGGCCTTGCTGCCATAGACATCAATGCTTTCGCGATATTGCCGGGCGGTGTCGAAGAGCGAACGAATGATGCGCGCGCTCACGTCGCTGCCCCGGTATTTGATGTGCGCGGTTTCGACGGCGAAGGACGAGCCGTAGTGCTTGACCAATTCCGGGCGAATCGTGCCGGAGCCGAAGCAGCTCACGTATTCCGCCGGCGCACCGATCAGACCGGAGACGGGGCCGACGCAATGCGTGGCGTACCACATCGGCGGCAGGCCGGGCCAGTAGTTCGGCCAGCCGTCCATGTCCTGCTGATGACTCGCTTGCACGAATTGCAGTTTGCCCAGCTTGCCCGCATCGAGCAGCGACTTCATGTAGAGGTACTCGCGGGCATACACGACCGTCTCGGCCATGGTGTATTTCAGGCCGGTCTTCTTCACGAGTTGCACGATCTCTTTGCACTCCTCGATGGTCGTGGCCATCGGCACGGTGCAACTCACATGTTTGCCGGCTTTCAGCGCGGCGATGCTCATCCAGCCGTGATCGGGGATCGGAGAATTGATATGCACCGCTTCGACTTCCGGATCCTCGAGCAGTTCCTTGAAATCCGTGTACCGCTTGGCGATGTCAAAAGCGTCGCCGACCGCGTCGAGCTTCTTTGGGTCGCGCTGGCAGATGGCGTACATCTCGGCATTTGGATGCCGTTGATAGATCGGGATAAACTCAGCCCCGAAACCGAGGCCGACGATGGCGACTTTCACTTTGCGTTTGGACATGGAGAAATTGGAGCGGTGATTATTTGGTGGGAACGAGGGAGGGTTCGGTGAGAAGATAGGTCATCAAGTCGCGCAGCTCAGTGGGTGAGAGCATTTTGTCGAGGCCGACTGGCATGAGCGAGACGGGCAGCGGCTCGATCTTGGCGACATCTGCCTTGCGCAGGCGTGCGATGGTGCCGCCCGGTTGGCTGATTTGCAATTCTTCGGAAGTCTCCGCGGTGCGGGTGCCGACGATCACCTGCCCATCACTTCGCGTGACGGTGTAGCCGACCGCGTCGGGATTGATCGCGGCGCTCGGGTTGGCGATATCGGCCAGCACACTGGCGTAGTCGCGATGAACGAGATTGCTCAGATCGGGGCCCACCACCACGCCTTGGCCGCGCAATTGATGGCAGGTCGCGCAGGCGGCTTTACCTCCAAAAAGCGCCTTCCCCGCTTCCCAGTTTCCCCCCGCGATTTCCGGAATGGTGAGCTGATCCTGGGCCGCGGCGGGCGGTTGAGCGAAGGGAGCGAGAAACCGCCGGATGCCTAGCGGGCGTGGCCGTGGATCCTTTGAGGTGTGGAAAGAGACGTCGAACGACCGCGCGGGCGTCGTGAGGGTGATCGTGAGCGGGAAGTATTGGCCTTCGCGCGTCGGGGTGACCGTGAGTTCTGCCTCGTCCTCTTCGGTTTGTGTGATCTTGCCGCCGGGCTGATACAACTTCACGGGAGCATCGCTATGAAAGACCAGCGTGACCTCTTCCAGATCCGGCGTGTAGCCCAGGTCCGAGCCCGGCTGAGTCCGTGGAATCAACATCTTCCACAGGTCGAGCTGGGCTCGAAGTGTCAGAGTTCCCGGTTGTTGCACGCGGGACCAAAACACGTCGTGGCTGGCACTCGCGTGGGTGAATTCCCGCGCCGCAGCGAAATCCGGGTGCGGCAGCCAGCCTTGCCATTCGTCACCTGTAGCGCCATGCCAGGTCGCACTCACCCCGGAGAGGTCGTGCATCAAATCGATCGGCGCGGTTTTCGGGCGATTGATATTCAGCGCATAGTGAACCGCACTGACGCGGGGTGCGGTTTTGAAAAAGATCGTGCGGTGATCCGCGCCGAGTCGCGTGCTCTCGACGCCGATTTTTGCCGGTGCTTCGGTCTGCTGCATTTTGACCACGGCATAGCCGGGACGGGTCGTTTCGAGCCGATCGGCCGCGTCGACAAATTGACCAGCCACGATCGAAGTCTGAGGGGCCAGATCGTTCCATGCCGCCGCATCGAGCGACCGATCAAAGGTCAGCGCGGTTTCGGTTTCGCTGGCCGGCCAGGCGAGTACGGGCTGAGGAGTCTGCGGATCGCTCAGGCTGATTTTGAAGAGGCGTCCGGCGCCCTGAGGGCCGTTACCCCAGTCCGGCTTGCCGGTGTGGCAGCTAACCAAAAGATCGCCCTGCGGTGAAATCGCACAGTCTACCGCGAGCAATCCCATGCGGGCGAAAAGATCGGTGCGGGCGACATAACCGGCAGCGGTTTTGGCGAGTTTGGTGCGCCAGAGTTTGCCCCGCGATTCACCGGTGACGATCGCATCGTCCGCCCAGAATTCCGGCCCGAAACGCTGGCGCCCGGGAGCGGGCCCATTGAAGCGAAAACCGCAGGTGCTTTCGTGCTGCGGGGTGTAGTCCCACACACTCGGCTCATCGACCACGTCGGGCAAAAACTGGGGATGCCGCGGTGGGAAGCCATAGTGCCGGCCGGGCATCAGGTGCAGCAGTTCGTCGAAGGGATTTCCATTGGGGCACCAAGTGGCGCCTTCCTGATCCGTGCCGAAAAGATCGCCCTGACGATTGAATTGCAACGCCATGATGTAGCGCAGCCCCGAGGCGAGTTGCTCGACCTTGCCCTCTGGCGTCAAGCGGAGCAAACAGCCCTGCCGCTGCTGGGTCGAATACCGGGCCACGCCGACCGGAGCGTTGATCCCGCCCCCTTTTGGCTGCACGCCGTCGTGCCAATAGGGATTGCTGAAACCGGCATTGCCCATCGTGACGTAGATGGCCCCGTCCGGCCCCAAGGCGAGGGCCATGGAACTGTCCACGCGGCGATGATTCAGATAAGGTTTCTTCGCGAGTTCCGGATCCGCGAAACCCTTGAACACCGTCTCGCGGCGATCGGGGATGCCGTCGCCATTTGTATCCACGAACCTCACCACTTCGTCGCTCAAAACCGCGTAGGGCACCCCGTCCTTCACCGCGAGACCGAGAGGATAGTTCGAACTCGTGTCCGAGGAAAAGGTCTCGACCTTGTCTTCGAGTCCGTCGCCATCGGTGTCTCGCAGCAGGTGAAACCGCCCATCGTAGCCGCCGGCAAAGAGCCGCCCGTCCGCAGCGTATTCGATGTTGTTCAGGCTGGTGATTTGGACCGGCAATTCGCGCACGGTGAACCCGGGCAGCAGCATCTGCGGAATACTGGCTTCCGCTGCCTCTGCCGAAGGAGCCGGTTGTTTGTCCGGAACCGGTGGGATGACCGGTTCGACGGCGAGGCCGGTGGTGACGAATAGAGCGAGGGGAACGAACCGGACTTTCATTTCAGCGATTGGAGGAAGGCGAGGATGTCGGCAATTTCCTGTGGCTTCAGGATCAGCCCCATCGGCGGCATGGGCGAGACACCCAGTTTTTCAAAGCCCTGTGCCAGCACGGCGTTGGGCTCGAGCAGGCTTTGTTTGAGGTAGTTGATGTCTTTGCGTCCGGCGACTCCATCGAGGGCGGGGCCCACCGTGCTGCCCTGGCCTTTGAGCAGGTGACAGTTTTTGCAGGCGGCGACGGGGTGATTCCAAAAGATCTGTTCGCCGCGCTGGATATCACCGGCGAGTACGGCTTCATCGGTGCCGAAAGTGGGGGTGAGTTCGACGAGGCGGAGATCGTCAAAATAACTATCGCCCCTGGCCACGTGGAGCAGGTTGATGCTGGCCTTGTCGCGGTCGCGGCTATTGAAAGTCGTCTCGATTTCCACCCAGCCGCTCTCGCGCGTGACTTGATCGGTTTCCGCGCGTCCGAGGTGATCGTTCAGACTTACTTTGCCCCGAAGCGCGTGTGCTTTCGCCCAGCCGGCGAGTTTGTATTCCGTGTTCGGTTTGAGGGCGACATCCGCGAAGAAGCTCGTGTCGGCGTCGGCGCGGGTGATGCAGCGCAGGGCGGATTGGCCGCTGTGGGTCATACCTTCGCCGCTGACGATGGTCCATTCGGCGCCGGCATTGCCCGGCTTGCTGCCATAGTCGCGGCGTTTCCAGCCTTCGGGTACCCCGTCGCTGCCCACGATCTCCAGGCCGGGATTCGGCAACAGATTCGGGCCTTCCCGAAACGTGCTGACTCCATGCCTTTTCAGCAACAGTTTGGTCGCATCCGCCAGCCATTCATCCTGCTTTGTCGTGGGATCGACGGCGAGCTTTTTGACCAGGGTCTGGATTTCCGGGCTGGTGGGAAATTCGGCGAGTTTTACGAAAGCCGCCAGGCGGGTGATCGCGTCCGGATCGGAAACCACACCGGCTCCGAAAAAGAGTGCCTGCGCCTGGGCATCGGCGCCGAGAGCGCGGATGGCGTTGCGGCGCAGGCGGGCATCCTGGGCCAGCAGTGCGGAGCGCAGGCTACCCTCATCGAGAGCTCCCAGGCCTCGGAGTGCCCAGAGCGAGTGAATGGCGCCCAGCGTTCCGTCGTTGGAGCGCACGCGGGTTTTGAGCTCAGGAATGAGTTCGGTTTTGCGGCCGTCCACGATGAGACGCTGCGCTGTCAGGCGGCTCACCTGGGTGTCGTCATCCAGTCGGGCCATCAGCGAGGGCTCGGCGGGCTTGGGTTGGGCCTGATCCCAAATGACCCGATAGATGCGGCCGCGGCTATGATCCCGTAGGGGATTTTCGTGAGCGCCACCGGCCCCGGTTTTGCCGGCGAACCCACCCCGCTCGACACTCGGTGTCGGGTTGTGCTGGATGATGAAATTCTGCCAATCCGCGATCCAGACGGCGCCATCCGGGCCGACCTCCGCATAGACGGGCGAGGTCCATTCGTCAGTGCTGGCGAAGAGATTCATTCCATCGAGCGCTCGGTAGCCCGCGCCCTCCGGCTGCACATCCATCAACGCGACGATCTTTAGAGTCGGTTCGCACACCATCGCCTTTCCCTGCAATCGGGGCGGCAGGTTCTTCGAGGAAATGAAACTCGACCCGCAGGCCGCCGTGTAGCCACCGAGGACATCCACCTGGCGGAAGTTTGGGGTGATGGGGTTTGCCTGCTCGACCACGTTGATCTTCTTTGCGGTCATCACGCGGACGCCTTCGGGCACCAGGGTGGCCGGAATTCCGCCGTAGAAGATCGGTGCCCCATTGGCCGTACCGCCGAATTGGTCGCCCGCGTCGTTGGTGCTTTGCGCCCAGGAGTTGTTCGTGAACTGATGCAGGAATTCGACCTTCGACCCATCGGCTTTGAAGCGATAGCTGCCCATGGAAAACGCCTGTTTTTTGCCGTCGACCATCCGCTCAAAGCCGGAGTAGCCGACGCAGCCATACAGCCAATTGTCGAAGCCGTAGTGCAGGTTGCTGGCCTGTGCGTGGGTGTCGCGCACCCCCCAGGCATCGACGACCACCTCGCGGGTATCGGCTTTGTCGTCGCCATCGGTATCGCGGAGAAAAAGAAAGCGTGGAGGTTGGGAGACGATCAATCCCCCGTGAGCGAAAACGAGCCCGGTGGGAAGGTTCAGTTTGTCGGCGAAGATGGTGAACTTATCGGCCCGGCCATCGTCATCGGTGTCTTCGCAAATCTTGATGTCGTCATGGCCTTCGCCGTCTGGAGAAATACCGTGCGGGTAGTCGGAAGTTTCAGCCACCCAAAGACGGCCGCGTTCATCCCAGGCAAAGGCGATCGGTTTGCGAATGTCCGGTTCGCTGGCGAAGAGTTCCAGGCGGCAATCGGCTGGCACCTGCGTCCGCTCCATGGCTCCGCGCGGGCTGAAGGGCTGCTGAAAGGTGAGCGGTTCCGGCCGTTTTTCGTAGTTGGCCACATAGGGGGTGGCTTCGCGTTGCTCCGGTTCGCGCGCAGCCAGCCATTTCTGCCACGCCTGGACCCGCGCGGCGGGCAAGGCATCGAGAATACGCTGGCGCAGCACTGCCGGATTGTCGTCCGCCTGCACGGGCGCGAACGGAATCGAGTGGTTCCCGGCGGCTGCGTCACCAGTGGCAGAGTGCACCAGCACCGCGTCGAAGTGGGTGAGGAAATCCTCGGTGGGCGGGTTCGTGCCGGGCAAATAGTCGAACCAGATCGCATCCCGGCCAAGTTCTCGCATCGCAGCGTGGAGCGGGCCGTTTGCAGTTTGTTCCTCGCCAGCCGGATCGAGATAGAGCACCCGAATCGGATTTGCCAGCGCGCCGGCGGAAAGCGTCCATGCGGCCAGTCCGACGAGCGAAAGCTGGCGGAGCAGGGTGGGGGAGGATGAGGGGAAACGGTACGGCATGGTACGGGCGGGGCGTGGTGAGATTAACCTCGCCGGGTGCGCTTCCGGGATGACATCTTTTATGCGAAATCGGACTCCTCTCATGCCGAAACCACACGCCAATCCCGCCACTGAACGCGATCGATTCCTGCGCGCCCTTGCGCCGGAAAGAGCTCATCATGTGTTGCTCGATCATCTTCCCGGCGTGGCGTTTTTTGCCAAGGATCGGAACTCGCGCCTGATGGCGGCAAATCGGCAATTTTTCGAGCGATTCGGTTTTCGGAGTGAGGAGGAAATCGTGGGGAAGCAGGATCACGAACTTTTCCCGGCGCGCCTCGCCGAGCACTTCCGGCAGGATGACGTGGAGGTGATGGCCACGGGCAAGCCAAAGCTGAATATCGTGGAACTCTTCTTCAACCGGCAGGGGATTCCGGACTGGTTCATCACGCACAAGCTGCCGGTGTTCGACCGGCGCGGTCGGGTGATTGGAGTGATGGGCGTGACCCAAAGTTACGCGGTGGCGAAAGAAGCGTTGCAGCCCTATCTGGCCATCGACCGGGCGGTGACGTGTATTCGCGAGCGCTTCCGCGAAAAGCTCACTGTGCCCCAACTCGCGGCCTACGTGCATCTCTCCCCGCGGCAATTGCACCGGAAGTTTGTGGAGACCTTTGGCAGCAGCCCGCAGGCTTTCATTTTGAAAGTCCGCATCCAGGCCGCGTGTGAACTGCTCCAGCATGGCGACCGGACCATCAGCGAGGTCGCGGCCGAAACCGGCTTTCCGGATCAGAGCGCTTTTGCCCAGCATTTCCGCCGGCAGATCGGCGTGACTCCTCGCGAGTACCAGCGAGAGTACCGCCTGGTCCAGCGCTAGAATCAGGGCCTGCCCCGAGTGAACACTGGGGCACGGCCGGGGTGGTTCGCGGCGGCGAATCACCTGATGAAACACCATGAAGACCAAACCACTTTCCATCTGTGTGGCCGCGCTCGTCGCATCACTTGTGTTGGCCACGGGAGCCTTTGCTGAGGATGCGATCGTGCGGACCACGACCACCTCATCCGCCGGAGCGATCGAACAGTTTGTCCCGAATTCCGAGATTGTGCTTCGGAGCGAAACGTCCACTGCGCCCGTGCGCTACTCCGTGACGCGGGAGACGCAGTTCGTCGACGACGCGGGGATCCCGGTGGCAATCGAACGCATCACCTCCGGCGTGCCCGTGAACGTCGAATATGTCCGCTCCGGTGACCGCATGGTCGTGTCGCGCGTGATCGTGCGCCGCGCGGCCGCCCCCGCGGCGGTGGAGCGTCATACGACGACCACCACGACCACGTCCCGCGAACTGACGCACGATGAAAAAGAGCGTCTGGAGAAGGAGCGCGAAGCCGAGAAAGAACGCGCCGAAAAGGTGCGGGAAGCCAACAAGGAATATCGCAAGGCGCTGAAAGACGATTAGACCTTCGAAGTAGTAGCTGCCGTGCTTTTGGTTGGGGCCGGCAGCTACTTTTTCGTCAGCCAGCCATTGCGCCCGAGCCACTCGGCGCAACGTGCGGGCCAGGAAGTGACGGGCTTGTCGGCTTGGGGACGCAGGCCGTAGCCGTGGCCACCGGTATCGTAGAGGTGAACCTCGCTCGGGACACCGGCGGCCTTGGCGGCGGCGGCGAGGAGGAGGGAATTGCGAGGATCGATCGGGTCGTTCCACGCGTGCACGAAGAAGAGTGGCGGCGTGTCCTTCGCTACGACGACATCATCGCGAAGTTTCCCGGCCTTGTCATCGAAGGAATAGGCTCCGTAGATCGGGGCAGCGAAATCGGGCCGGCAGGAAACTTGGTCGATTTCATCGATCGGGGAGTACACGCGCTTGGCGGATTCCAGCGCGAGCCGCACCGTGAGATGTCCGCCGGCCGAGAAGCCGAGTACTCCGATCCGCGCTGGATCGAGACCCCATTCACCGGCCTTGCTGCGCACGGTGCTGATCGCGCGCTGGCCATCCATCTGTGGGATCAGCCATTTTTGTTCGAGCTTCGCGGTGGGCACCCGATATTTGAGAACCGCGGCAGCGACGCCGATGGAATTGAGCCACTCGGCGACTTCGGTGCCTTCGAGATCCCACGCGAGAATATTAAAACCGCCGCCCGGGCAGACGACGATGGCCGTCCCATTGGCCTTGTCTTTGGGCGGAAGAAAGAGGTGCAGTTGCGGTTTGGAGACGTTGCCCAGCCGGATCAAGGGCTTTCCCGCGACGAGTCCTTTGCCGGGCTCGGAGGTATCGGCTTCCGCACCCGGGGCGGTGAAATCTCCGGGAGGCGTGCCGGGCCACAGATCGATGACTTTCGTGGGTTCGACGGCGGAAGCGAGCGAAACGGAAAATGCAGCGGCGAGGAGGAAACGGGGCAACATGAGAGCGGCAGTGGAACGGGTGACCTGCGAAAAGGCCAGCCTGCAAACGCAGTAGGCAAGCGTGCTGCGACCTCGTAAAAGCGGTCATGAATGTTTCCCTCGCAGATCTCCCCGGCGTTCGTCTTTTCGATCTGAAAGATCGGGTTGCGATCATCACGGGTGGCTCGAAAGGCCTGGGCGCGGCGATGGCGGCGGGCTTGGCCAGTGCCGGCGCCGATGTGGTGCTGGCCAGCCGGCGAGTCGATGAAGCGCGGGAAACCGCCCGGGTGATTCACGATCAGTGGGGCCGGCGGGTGATGGCCTTTGGTGCGGACGTTACCGATGCGGCCCAAGTCGAGGCGCTGGTCGCTGCGACGAAACAGGACTTCGGCCGCATCGATATCCTGATCAATAGCGCCGGGATTAACATTCGCGCTCCCATCGAAGAACTCAGCCAGGATCAGTTTCAGCAAGTCATGCGCACCAATGTGGAAGGCACGTGGCTCTGCTGCCGTGCAGTGGTGCCTCATTTTAAGGCGCAGGGCTCCGGACGGATCATCAATCTGGCCAGTGCGCTTGGGCTGGTGGGTCTGGCGGGGCGTACTCCCTATGCCTCCAGCAAGGGGGCCGTCGTGCAGATGACGCGCACCCTCGCGCTCGAACTCGCCGGGCACGGCATCACCGTGAATGCGTTGTGCCCCGGCCCGTTTTTGACCGAGATGAATCTGCCCATCGCCAATACCGAGGACGGGATGCGGTTTGTCGTCGGTGCGACGGCGCTCAAACGCTGGGGCCGGCTCGACGAAATTCAGGGTGCCGCGATTTTCCTCGCGAGCGATGCCGCCAGCTATGTCACCGGCGCGATGCTTGGGGTCGATGGCGGCTGGACCGCGCAGTAGCCTGGGAGAAGCTTCTCGGGCACGAAAAGAGGACGCCCCACGCGCAGACATTTTTCTCGGGAATGCCCACGGTGAGGTCGTCGGTTTTCAATATCGAAAACCGCGCCCGGTTCGGATGGGACTTTTGCGGTGGCATTGGCCTGCTGACCGGATTTAAGTTTTTTCCCGACCAGCGCATCAGGATACAACCTGATGGTGGTCCTCCTCCGATAGAGAAGATATGTCGAGCAGCCTCGCTGCGTGTTTTCAATTGCACTGATCATGGGCAAATCATCAACCCCCGCCGCCGAAGAACCCTCCCAGAATCCCGCTGCCGCCCCAACGCGGCGCAATCATACCGAAAACAATCACGAGGACAGCCCATGGGACCTCGAGCTGCTGGGCGCGCTGCTTGCCTTTCGCAGCGGCGACTTTTCCACCCGGCTACCTGCTGGGTGGACGGGGGTGCGCGGAAAAATCGCCGATGCGTTCAATGACGTCCTGGCCATGAGCGAGCGACGGGCTCGGGAGGCCGGGCGTGTTTCCCGGGTCGTCGGTAAGGAAGGCTCCCTGCGGCAGCGCATGAGTGTTACCGGGATGGTCGGTGGGTGGGCCGATGAAGTGGAGGCGCTGAACACCTTGATGGACGATCTGGTGCGCCCCACCACGGAGGTCACTCGAACCATCGGCGCGGTGGCCAAAGGCGACCTCGGCCAATCCATGGCGCTCGAAGTCGATGGGCGCCCGCTGGAAGGCGAATTTTTGCACTCGGCCAAGCTGGTCAATCGAATGATTGACCAGCTTTCTGTTTTTACCTCGGAAGTGACGCGTGTGGCCCGCGAAGTCGGCACCGAAGGTAAGCTCGGCGGCCAGGCCCAGGTCAAAGGGGTGTCCGGGGTGTGGAAGGATCTGACCGAGAGCGTGAACCAGATGGCGGGCAACCTGACCGCGCAGGTGCGTAACATCGTCGATGTGACCATCGCCGTGGCGGCGGGCGATCTTTCCAAGAAAATCACCGTCGACGTCCGGGGCGAAATTTTGCAGCTCAAGGAAGCGATCAATACCATGGTCGATCAGCTGCGGTCGTTCGCATCGGAAGTGACGCGGGTGGCGCGCGAAGTCGGCACCGAAGGCCGGCTCGGTGGCCAGGCCGTGGTGCCCGGCGTGGCCGGCACGTGGAAAGATCTGACCGACTCCGTCAACGCCATGGCGTCGAACCTGACGGCTCAGGTGCGTAACATCGCGGCCGTGACCACCGCCGTGGCGCGCGGCGATCTTTCCCGCAAGATCACGGTGGACGTGAAGGGCGAAATTTTGGAGCTGAAGGAAACCATCAACACGATGGTCGATCAGCTCAACGCCTTCGCCGCCGAAGTGACGCGTGTAGCGCGCGAAGTCGGGACCGAAGGCAAGCTCGGCGGCCAGGCGGAAGTGTCGGGCGTGGCGGGTACTTGGAAGGATCTGACCGACTCGGTGAACTCGATGGCGTCGAACCTGACGGCGCAGGTGCGTAACATCGCCGACGTGACCACGGCGGTAGCGCGGGGCGATCTTTCCCGCAAGATCACGGTGGACGTGAAGGGCGAAATTTTGGAGCTGAAGAATACGATCAATACGATGGTCGATCAGCTCAATGGCTTCGCGTCGGAAGTGACGCGGGTGGCCCGCGAAGTCGGCTCCGAAGGCAAGCTCGGCGGCCAGGCGATCGTGCCCGGCGTCGGTGGCACGTGGAAGGATCTGACCGATAACGTGAACTCGATGGCATCGAACCTGACAGCACAGGTGCGTAACATCGCCGACGTGGCGACCGCCATCGCCAAGGGCGATCTTTCCAGTAAGATCACGGTGGACGTGAAGGGCGAAATTTTGGAGCTGAAAAACACGATCAACACGATGGTGGATCGGCTCAATGCGTTCGCGTCGGAAGTCAGCCGTGTGGCCCGCGAAGTCGGCACCGAAGGCAAGCTCGGTGGTCAGGCCGAAGTCGGTGGTGTGGCCGGTACGTGGAAGGATCTCACGGACAACGTGAACTTCATGGCCAACAACCTGACGGCGCAGGTGCGCAACATCGCCGACGTGGCGACGGCCATCGCACGTGGTGACCTTTCCCGCAAAATCACGGTGGACGTGAAGGGCGAAATTCTGGAGCTGAAAAATACCATCAATACGATGGTGGATCGGCTCAATGCGTTCGCCTCGGAAGTCAGCCGTGTGGCGCGTGAAGTGGGCACCGAAGGCAAGCTCGGCGGTCAGGCGGAAGTCGGTGGCGTCGCCGGCACGTGGAAGGATCTCACGGACAACGTCAACTCGATGGCGTCGAACCTCACGGCCCAGGTCCGCAACATTGCCGACGTGGCTACCGCGGTCGCGAACGGCGATTTGTCGAAGAAGATCACGGTGGACGTGAAGGGGGAAATTTTGGAGCTCAAAAACACCATCAACACGATGGTCGATCAGCTCAACGGTTTCGCCTCGGAAGTGACCCGTGTGGCGCGCGAAGTGGGCACCGAAGGCAAGCTCGGCGGCCAGGCGCAGGTCCGTGGCGTGGCCGGTACGTGGAAGGATTTGACCGACAACGTCAACTCGATGGCGTCGAACCTCACGGCCCAGGTCCGCAACATCGCCGACGTGGCGACCGCCATCGCCAAGGGCGATCTTTCCCGTAAGATCACCGTCGATGTGCAGGGCGAAATCCTTCAGCTCAAGGAGACCATGAACACGATGGTCGATCAGCTGAATGCCTTCGCTTCGGAAGTCAGTCGCGTGGCGCGCGAAGTTGGCACCGAAGGCAAACTCGGCGGCCAGGCCCAGGTGTCTGGTGTAGCCGGTACGTGGAAGGATTTGACGGACAACGTCAACTCCATGGCCAACAACCTCACGGCCCAGGTCCGCAACATTGCGGAGGTGACCACGGCGGTGGCGCGCGGCGACCTTTCCCGCAAGATCACGGTGGACGTGAAAGGCGAAATTCTGGAGCTGAAAAACACGATCAACACGATGGTCGATCAGCTCAACGGCTTTGCCGCAGAAGTCACCCGTGTAGCCCGCGAAGTCGGGACCGAAGGCAAGCTTGGTGGTCAGGCGGAAGTCGGTGGTGTGGCCGGCACCTGGAAGGATTTGACGGATAACGTGAACTCGATGGCCTCGAACCTTACTTCCCAGGTCCGTAACATCGCGGAAGTGACCATCGCGGTGGCCAGCGGCGACTTGTCGAAAAAGATCACCGTCGACGTCCGCGGGGAAATTCTCCAGCTCAAGGAAACCATCAACACGATGGTCGATCAGCTCCGCTCGTTCGCGGCAGAAGTGACCCGGGTGGCCCGCGAAGTCGGGACCGAAGGCAAACTCGGCGGCCAGGCCCAGGTGCCTGGGGTGGCCGGTACGTGGAAGGATCTGACGGACAACGTGAACTCGATGGCGTCGAACCTCACTGGCCAGGTGCGTAACATCGCCGACGTGGCCACCGCCATCGCGAAAGGGGATCTTTCCCGCAAAATCACCGTCGACGTGCAAGGGGAAATTCTGGAGCTGAAAAACACGATCAACACGATGGTCGACCAGCTCAACGGCTTCGCCTCGGAAGTGAGCCGTGTGGCCCGCGAAGTGGGCACCGAAGGCAAGCTCGGTGGCCAGGCTCAGGTGTCCGGTGTGGCCGGCACGTGGAAGGATCTGACGGACAATGTGAACTCGATGGCGTCGAACCTGACGGGGCAGGTTCGCAACATTGCGGAAGTCACCATCGCCGTCGCGAACGGCGATCTTTCCCGTAAGATTACCGTCGACGTCCGCGGGGAAATTCTCCAGCTCAAGGAAACGATCAACACGATGGTCGAGCAGCTTCGCTCGTTCGCGTCGGAAGTGACGCGTGTGGCCCGCGAAGTCGGCACCGAAGGCCGTCTTGGAGTGCAGGCAGTGGTGCCTGGGGTGGCCGGTACATGGAAGGATTTGACCGACTCGGTGAACGCCATGGGTACGAACCTCACGGCCCAGGTGCGTAACATTGCCGAAGTAACTACGGCGGTGGCCCGCGGCGATCTTTCCCGCAAAATCACGGTCGACGTGAAAGGCGAAATTCTGGAGCTGAAAAACACGATCAACACGATGGTCGATCAGCTCAACGCCTTCGCCGCCGAGGTGACCCGCGTGGCGCGCGAAGTCGGGACTGAAGGCAAGCTCGGTGGCCAGGCCCAGGTGCCTGGTGTGGCTGGCACGTGGAAGGATCTGACCGACTCCGTGAACGTCATGGCGGCCAACCTCACCGACCAGGTCCGCGGTATTGTGAAGGTCGTGACCGCGGTGGCCAACGGCAACCTCCGCCAACGCCTCACCGTGCAAGCGAAGGGCGAAGTCGCGGCGCTCGCCGAAACGATCAATAATATGACCGATACGCTTGCGACCTTCGCCGATCAGGTGACGAACGTCGCGCGCGAAGTCGGCGTCGAAGGCCGTCTCGGTGGCCAGGCTAACGTCCCCGGCGCCGCCGGTACGTGGAAGGATCTCACCGGCAACGTAAACCTCCTCGCGGCGAATCTCACCACACAGGTGCGCGCAATCGCGGAGGTGGCCACGGCGGTGACCAAGGGCGATTTGACCCGCTCCATCCAGGTGGAAACCCGCGGTGAGGTCGCCGAGTTGAAGGACAACATCAACACGATGATCGACAACTTGCGCGTCACGACCGAGCGCAACAAAGAGCAGGACTGGCTTAAGACGAACCTCGCGAAATTCACCCGCATGCTTCAGGGCCAGCGCGACCTCTTCACCGTCGGCCAGATGCTGCTCTCCGAACTCGCGCCGCTCGTCGATTCGCAGCAGGGCGCCGTTTACCAGATGACGGCGACCGACGGAGACAAACCCGTGCTCCGCCGCCTCGCCAGCTACGCCAATGAATCCGGCCTCCGGGATTTGATTACGTTGGGTAACGGCCTCGTCGGCCAGTGCGCGAAAGAGAAGCAGCGCGTGCTCCTCACCAACGTGCCCGAGGATTATGCGCCGATCCACTCCGCGCTCGGTCGCGCTCACCCGGCCAATGTTGTGGTGCTCCCCGTGCTCTACGAAGGCCAGACCAAAGCGGTGATCGAGCTGGCCTCGCTGCATCCGTTCACCGATGCGCACCTGAACTTCCTCGAACAGCTTACGCAATCGATTGGCGTGGTGCTTAATACCATCGAAGCGACGATGCGTACGGAAGGTCTGCTCCAGCAAAGCCAGCAGCTCACGACCGAGTTGCAGGCCGGCCAGAAGGAACTTCAGCAAACCAACGAAGAGCTCGAACAAAAAGCCCGCCAGCTGGCCGATCAGAACGCCGAGGTGGAGCGGAAGAACATGGAAATCGAGCAGGCCCGCCGCGCGCTCGAAGACAAGGCTGCCGAGCTTGCGCTGACGTCCAAATACAAGTCCGAGTTCCTCGCGAATATGTCGCACGAACTGCGAACCCCGCTGAACTCGATTCTGATCCTTGGTCAGCAACTCGCCGAAAACATGGGCGGCAACCTCACCGGGAAGCAGATCGATTTTGCGAAGAACATTCACTCCGCCGGCTCCGACCTGCTCAACCTGATCAACGACATTCTCGACTTGTCGAAGATCGAGTCCGGGACCGTCACGGTCGAGGCTGAGGAAATCAGCTTCAACTCGCTGCGGGACTCGGTGGAACGCGGTTTCCGCCACATCGCGGAAAACAAAAACCTGCCGTTCATGGTCGAGTTCGACCCACAGCTGCCCAGTGCATTCACCAGCGACCCGAAACGCTTGCAGCAGATCATCAAGAACCTGCTTTCCAACGCCTTCAAATTTACGGCGCATGGCCACATCACCATGCACGTGAAGCGGGCGACCGACGGGTGGGGGTTGGACCACGCCAGCTTGAATCGTGCGGGTTCCGTCATCGCGATCTCCATCGAGGACAGTGGTATCGGTATCGCGCCGGAGAAACAGCGCCTCATCTTTGAAGCCTTCCAGCAAGCCGATGCCGGCACGTCGCGTAAATACGGCGGCACGGGCTTGGGTCTCGCGATCTCTCGTGAACTCGCTTCACTCCTCGGCGGCGAAATCCGCCTGATCAGCACCCCTGGGGAAGGCAGTACGTTCACCCTCTATCTCCCTCTGGTCTACACCGGCCCGGTGGTCGCTGCGCTGCCGGCCTCGGCGACCTCGGTCAATCGTGGACGTCCGTCCGTTTCCCTCGCCGTGGTGCCGCATGCCCGGGAGGAGCAGATCCCCGACGACCGGGAAGCAATCGCGACCGGGGATTTATCCGTGCTGATCATCGAGGACGATCCGCACTATGCCCGGGTATTGCTCGGCCTGGCTCGCGACAAAGGCTTCAAGGGGCTCGTCGCCACTCGTGGGCACGAAGGCCTCGCGCTCGCGCGCCAATACCGGCCCACCGCGATCACGCTCGATATCTTCCTGCCCGATATGCTCGGCTGGACGATCCTGAACAACCTGAAGCTGGCGCCCGAAACCCGCCATATTCCAGTCCAGATCATCACCATGGAAGAGGAGCGTCAGCACGGTCTGTCGCACGGCGCCTTCTCCTATCTCATCAAGCCGGCGACGACCGAAGACCTCGAGGGAGCCTTCGATCGAATCAAGACCTTTGTCGCGCCGCGTACCAAACGGCTCCTGGTCGTTGAAGACAATGCGACCGAGCAGATGAGCATCGTCGAATTGCTGGGGCATGAGGATATCGAAATCACCACCGTCGCGACCGGCGAAGACGCCTTCCATACGCTACTCGACCGTCCCTTCGACTGCTGCGTACTCGATCTGCGCCTGCCGGATATGACTGGCTTCGAGTTGCTCGATCGAATTCAGCAGGAGCGCTCGCTGCGCGACGTCCCGGTCGTGGTCTTCACCGGCAAGGAATTGTCGGAGGATGAAGAGGGCCGCTTGCGCACCGTAGCGAAGAGCGTCGTGCTCAAGGACGTGAAATCGCCCGAGCGCCTGCTCGATGAAACGGCCCTTTTCCTCCACCGCGTCGTCGCGGACCTGCCGATGCCGAAGCAGGACATGCTGCGCCGGCTGCACGATAGCAACGAAGTCCTTCGCGGCCGCAAGGTCCTCGTCGTCGACGACGATGCGCGCAATATTTTCGCGCTCTCCATCGTCCTGGAAAACCAGGAAATGGAAGTCCTCAGCGCGACCAATGGCCGGCAGGCGATCGACTTGATCAAGGAAACCCAGGGCCTCGCCATCGTGCTTATGGATATCATGATGCCGGAGATGGACGGCTACCAAACCATGCGCGAGATCCGGCGGATCCCCGAATTCCGGGCCTTGCCGATTTTGGCGCTTACGGCCAAGGCGATGAAAGGGGACCGGGAAAAGTGTCTCGAAGCCGGAGCGAGCGACTACATCGCGAAGCCGGTGGACACCGATCAATTGCTTTCCCTTTTGCGCGTCTGGCTGCATCGTTGATCCGACCAGCCTCGCCAGCCATGTCCTCCGACTCACCTGCCTCCGCTCTCTCCAGCGGCGCTCCTCCGGATCAAATCCCGGCGGCGGTGCTGCTGGTGGACGATGATGAGAAGAATCTCCTCGCGCTGGAAAGCATCCTGGAGCGGGGCGGATGCCAGTTGGTAAAAGTCCAGTCGAGCAACCAGGCGTTGCTCGCGCTGATGCACGGCGATTTCGCTGCGATCGTTCTCGATGTGCAGATGCCCGATATGAGCGGCATCGAGCTGGCCCGCTTGATCAAGCAACGCCGGCGCACGCAGCATGTGCCGATCATTTTCCTCACCGCACACTACCGCGAGGATGAACATGCGGTGCTGGGCTACGACGTGGGCGCCGTCGACTATCTGACCAAGCCGGTGAACCCGGCGGTACTCCGGTCGAAAGTGAATGTCTTCGTCGACCTTTTTCGCAAGACGCAGGCTCTCGAAAACATGAACCGCACGATGCAGGCGGCCGAGGATGCCTTGCGCGCGGCGAATGCCGAACTAGAGGCCCGCAATGCCGCGCTCGAGCGCGAGGCGGTCGAGCGCGATCGGCGTATTCGCGCAGAGTCCGCCCAAGCCGAGGCGGAGGAAGCCAATGCGGCCAAGGATCGGTTTCTCGCGGTGCTGTCCCACGAATTGCGGACGCCGCTTTCGCCGATCATTCATGCGGTTACGCTGCTGGAGGAGCAGAGCGATGCACCCGAGAACCTGCGCGAAACGCTCGCTACCATTCGCCGCAATGTGCGCCTGGAAGCGCGCCTGATCGACGACCTGCTCGATCTCGCCCGCGTGCGAAATGGCAAGCTGCACATGGAGCTGCAATCGGTGGATTTGCACGAGGTAATCCACCAGGCCGTGGAAACCTGCCGGCAGGAGGTGGTCGCCCGGCGCATCAGCCTCTCGGAGGAATTGAAAGCCACCGCGATGCACGTGCAGGGTGATTCTGCGCGGCTGCAGCAGATCTTTTGGAATCTGATCATGAACGCCGCGAAGTTCACGCCTGAGGGTGGAACGATCACGCTGCGCACGCGCAATCCCGAGGGTGGGAAGGAAATTTTTGTCGAAGTGGCCGATACCGGCGTGGGCATTTTGCCCGAAAAAATCGGCCGGATTTTCGATGCGTTCGAACAGGCCTCGTCGCGGGCTTCGGCCGGGCTGGGGCTGGGACTCGCCATTTGCAAAACGCTGGTCGAGCGGCATGGAGGCAGGATCGAAGCTCAGAGCGACGGTCTCAATCGCGGCGCTACGTTTCGTCTACGGCTGCCTTGCACGTCGTCGATAGGGAGTACCCAGGTGTCCGTCCCGCCTGCTCCGGCACCAGCGCAGGGGTACCGGTTACTACTGGTGGAGGATCATCGCGATACGCTCGAAACCTTGGAGCGGCTGCTCAATCGCCGTGGCTACCAGGTGCGGACTGCGGCCAGCGTGGCGCAGGCCCTGGCGGTCGCGGAAAATTTCGAGTTCGATTTGCTGATCTCGGACATCGGCCTGCCGGACGGCCGCGGCACCGATTTGCTCCAGCGCCTGGAGAAGCGTGGCGGCCGGACTTTCCGGGCGATTGCCATGAGCGGTTTCGGCACGGATGAAGATCTCCATCGCAGCCGCCAGGCGGGTTTTGCCGAGCACCTCACCAAACCGGTCGAGTTCCCCTTGCTCCAGGCCGCGATTGCCCGGCTCTCCGCCCCATCGGCACCGATTCAGGTGGAAAACTAGGATCGTCCCGCGCGGCTCAGACCACCCAGTTCTCCAGCGCCCACTCCTCGCTCAGCAGCGTGAGTTCGATCGCCGAGCTTTCCGGATGGCGTTCCTGTTCGATGCCTTCGAGCAGCACGGTGATTTGGAATGAGACCATACCGCCGGGGCGTACGCCGAGCGCTTCCAGGGGGAGCGCCAGTTCGAGCACTTCTTCGAAGGCCAGCAGTCCCGCGCTGCGTTGGCGCCCATCGGCCTGGCGAATCTGCAAAGGACTATTTAAAGGCCCGATCAGCGGGCCGGTGTGGATTTCGACGCCCTCGGGAACCTGGAACCGAACCGCGATGGAAGGTTTGCTCCCCGGGGTGAGTTCCGCGTGCAGGTAAAGATAGCGGTCGTCATTGCCGAAAAGAATCTGGCTTACGATCTGTCCCCGGCGCGCCATCGTGGTGTGATCGAGTCGGCCCTGATATCGACCCGCACCCGACCACTCGAAGTAGGTTGCTTGCGCCCCATTGATGCCCGGGGTGATGAAGCGGGTCGGTGGGACCGCCAGCGGCTCGGCGTCGCGTTCACTCAGCGGGGTCTCGAGCGCGGCCGGCGCGACCGCTCCACAGGCGGCATACACAGCGCGGAGTTGGGCCCGGAAGAGATCGTCGAAAAGGGGATCGTTTTCCGTGGTGAAATCCGGGCCGTACCACCAAAACCAATCGCTGCCTTCCGCCGCGTACATCGCTTTTCGAGCGGCGGCTGTTTGTTCGGGGGTGAGGGGAGTGGGAGAGCCGGGGCCGCTGGTGGGGTGCAGTCGGCGCTCCAGCCAGGTCCGCGTTTCACCGAGAAGCTGCCACGCCCGGTTTTCCTCGGGCTCACCGATCCAGATATCGTAGTTCGCCCCGATCCACGAACCCGAGTGCAGCGCCGTGGTCCGGCGTTTGGGCGGGCACGCCCGCAGATAGTCTTCGAGCGTCGTGCTGCGCAAACGCCCGCTGTCCGCTTCGATGCCGGAATAGAGTGCTCGCAGAAATGCCTCGCCGCTATCGGCGAAATGCTCCCACGCATTTTCTCCATCGAGCATCAGCGGAATGACGCCCTGCCCGTTCACCAGATCGGCAATGTGGCGCAGGTGAAAAAGCAGATGCATGGCGGCCTGAGCCGGCTCATTTTTTGCCGCGCTGAAGCCGATGAAATCGCTCAGCGGACGTTCGCGGAAAATGGCGTTGATCTCGTGGCCCCCGTGTTGCACCCGCCAGCCTTGGAAAAGCTCGAGGTGATCCACACTCGTGCTGCGCCAGGCGGGGTCGCGCTTCAGTGAAGCGAAGAGGATTTCCTCGTCGCTGCAGAAATACTCGAACCCCGTGCGGGTGAGCAGCGGCACGATTTCCGGCGAGACCGAGCCCTCGCCCGGCCAGAGCCCGCGGGGCGGCCGGCCGAAGACCGCAGTGTGTTGCTCCACCGCGAGTTGTAATTGCGCCTCGGCATCCGCCGGCCAGGCAAATCGAGGCGGCAGCGTGCGTCCCGGCATGGCCCGCTCGGCGATTTGGGAGTCGATGAGCAACGGAAGGATCGGGTGAAAGAACGGCGTCGTCGTGAGCTCGATCTGGCCTCGCTCCTCCGCCGCGCGATATCGATCGAGCACTTCACCCATCAGCTCGAGATGAAGGTCGAGTACGCGATGTTTTTCCTGCTCGGTGAAACCGCGGCCTTTGCGTTTCAGTTCGGCGAGTTCCGGGTGCAGCCGGCAGGCGGTGAAGCCACACCACGTCAGGTTGAACCACACCTGGAGATCGAGCATCTCCTGCGTGCTGAAATAGCGCACCCCGCGCCGCACATCCTCGCGGTAGAGCGTGAGTCCCCGTTTGCTCAGCAATTCCCAATATCGGGCGTGTGGCCGGACCAAATGATCCCAGTTCGCCTTAAAAAAGTTTTCCAGTAGGCTGAACCGGTCTTCGTCCGTCAATTCCGCCGCCGGCTTGCGCGAAAGTTCGAGCCACGCGTCGGTCGTCCGGCCGGCGAGTGCCTCGCGGATTTGCAGTACGAGGACCGGCGAGAGATTGAAGTTCGCGCGAACTCCGGGGTAGTCCCCTAGCAGCGCGATCATGTCGAGGTAGCTGCGCACGCAATGCAGCCGCACCCATGGCATGGTCGCCACACCACTGCCGGGATCGACATAGGAAGGCTGATGCATATGCCAAAGAAACGCGACGTGAGCCATACCCTGCTGCTAGCGTGCACGCCGGAGCGGTGCGAGTGCGAAAACGTGAACGATCGGCTGCATTTGCTCTTTGCGCCTGCCCAAAGGCTCTGCTCTTTTCCCGCCCTTCATGTTTAGCCTCCAGCAGTTCCCCCTGTGTTCCCTCCTCGCCTGCCTGGCTCTGACCGCCGTTTCCTTTGGTGAAACCGTGGTGCTGAAAAGCGGCGAGAAGATTGAGGGAAAGATCCTTTCCGAAACCGATACGCAGGTGACGATCGAAGTCGTCGCCGGCGGGGTGGTCGATGAACGCACCATCGCCAAAGCCGACGTCGCCTCGATGGCAAAAGTGCAGCCCGACGAAACGGCGTGGCAGCCTCTGCAAAGCCTCAAACCGGCCGAATCGTCCTTTCCGACCGCGGCGCAATACGAACCGATTGTCGAAGCGCTGCGCGGATTCGCGAAGCAATTTCCGGAAAGCAAGTACAAGGCAGACGCCGAGAAAGCGCTGGCCGATTTCGAAGCGGAGAAGACCCGGGTCGCCGATGGAGAATTGAAACTCAACGGCCGCTGGCTTTCGAAGGATGAGGTTCAGCGCGAGAAGTTTCAGGTCGGCGCGACCGTCGCGGCGAACTACATGAAAACGCAGGCGGCTCGCAACGATCTCATCGGTGCGCTGAACAGCTTCGACCTCGTCGAGAAGCAGTTCGAGGGAACCTTCGGATACATCGAGGCGGTCGCCATTGCGCGGCAGATTCTGCCGACCTTGCAGACGCAGGTAGCACAGCGGCTCGCCGCTCTGCCGGCGGAAAACGCGGCGCGTGAAAAAGGCGTGAAGGCCTCCGCCGGACTGGAGCAGATCCAGTTGCAGAAGGAGCTCGATGCCGAGAAAAAAGCGAACGATGCGGCCCTCGCCGACGCGAAGAAGCGAGGCGTGAAGTGGCCGCCCTTCCTGCGCCGCAGCACCGAAGGGATGAAACAACTCGCCAGCTTGATCGATGAAACGAGCAAGCGTCTCGCGGCGCTCGACCTGCCCAAGCTGACCAATTCTTTGAAACTCGCCGAGGACGCGCGGGTGGATCTTTCGAGCGGGGACCTGAAAGCAGCGGAGCAAAAGCTTCGCGACGCCCAGCAGGCCTGGCCGAAAAACGAGATCGCCATCCGGGCGAGCAAGCAGTTGGCCCAAGCCAAGGAGGCGGCGGCTGCTGCTCCCGCAGAAGAGGCGCCGAAAGCGACGCCGGCTCCCGCTACTCCCACTCCGAAGCCGGCTCCCACCGCAGGTGCCACCCCCAAGACGGCCAAACCGGCCGATTCTTCGGCCAGCTCTTCGTCCTCCACCCCGGCGAGTGCAGCTGAGACCGAGGAAGAAAAGCCAGTGAACTGGCTGCTGATCATCGTCAGCGGTGTGTTGCTGCTGATCGTGGGTGGGGCGGGTTGGATTGCCTACCGCAAGGTGATCAAGAAATCGAACGAGATCATCGAATAGTCGGCCTTTCGCGCCGGGGCGGAGCCGTGCTATGGTTCGTTTTCCGCCGATTCGCGGCGATCCGAACCTTTTACCTCTTCCGGCCCTGATGCTTGCATTGATCGATTACGGCAGCGGCAATATCCGCAGCGTGGAAAACGCGTTGCGCCACGAAGGCGCAGACGTGCAACTCATTTCCACGCCTGCGGGTCTCGCGGATGCAGATGCCGTCGTGCTGCCTGGCGTCGGGGCCTTCGGGGATTGCGCCCAGGGCTTGCAGCAGCGAGGCTTGTGGGAGCCGCTAAAGGAATGGCTTGCGGCGGATCGTCCGTTCCTCGGCATCTGCGTCGGTTACCAGCTGCTGTTTAGTGGTGGCGAAGAATCGCCCGGCGTCGCCGGATTCGGCTTTTTCGAAGGCCAGGTTCGCCGCTTCAGTACCCCGGGATACAAGGTGCCGCAGATCGGGTGGAACTCGCTCGAGGTGACGCCGCACGTCCTTTGGCAGGGGCTCCCCAAAGATCCGCACGTCTATTTCGTGCACTCTTATTTCCCGGTGCCGAGCGATCCCACCGTGGCCATCGCCCGGTCGACTTACGGCGAGACCTTTGCCGCGGCCGCTTCCCGTGGCCGCGTCGCCGGCGTGCAATTCCACCCGGAAAAGAGCCAGGGCGTCGGCCTCGGCATTCTGAGGAATTTCATCCGCAGCGTGTAAAGGCCATCCACAGCCTAATTCACCACGTTGCGCGGGGCGCCTGACTGCCAGAGCCGCAGATTTTCCGCCGCGATGGCGAGGAGCCGGGCGCGCGCTTCCCGCGTAGCCCAGGCGATGTGCGGAGTGATCAGGCAGTTTTTCGCGGAGATCAGTGGATTGTCGGCTCCCGGCGGTTCGACGCTGAGGACGTCGAGCCCCGCGCCGGCCAGCCGGCCTTCATTCAAAGCGGTGGCGAGAGCGGGTTCGTCGATCAAGGGGCCACGGGCGGTATTGATCAGAAACGCCGAACGTTTCATCCCGTCGATCCGTTCGCGATTGATCAGGTGCTTGGTTTCCGGCGTCAGCGGGCAGTGAAGCGAGATGATGTCGCTCTCCCGAAAAACCGTTTCCAGGTCGGCAGCTTCCGCGGGTTCACCGGCAGGGATGCCCGACCGGCGATGGGCGATGACTTTCATGCCGAAAGCCTGGCCGATCCGGGCCACCGCGGCACCGATCCGGCCGTAGCCGACGATACCGAGTGTACGTGCGCTGAGCTCGATCTGGGGGAAATCCCAGTAGCAAAAATCCGGGCACTGCGACCAGTGGCCCACCTTTACCGTATCGCTGTGGTGGCCTGCACGGTTGGTTAGCTCCAGGATCAGGGCAAAAACCGCCTGGGCCACATTGGCCGTGCCGTATTCGGGTACATTGCAAACGGGAATGCCCCGGGCCCGCGCCGCGGCGACGTCGACCACATTGTAACCCGTGGCCAGCACGCCGATGTATTTCAGCTTGGGCAGGGCCTCGATGGTGGCCGCATCCAGCGGCGTTTTGTTGGTGAAAATGACTTCCGCTTCCGCCGCCCGGGAGGCGATTTCCGCCACCGGGGTGCGATCGTACACCGTGAAGGCACCGAGTGCGTGGAAGGCTTCCCAATCCAGGTCGCCCGGATTGGCCGTGTAACCGTCGAGAACTACGAGATTCACGCGAGGTCTTAGTTTTCCTTCACCACGAGGAAGCGCGTCACGCCCTTGGTCGAGATTCGCAGGAGGACTTGTTTTTCCTTCTTCAGCTTCTCACTCAAGGTGACGGCGTCGTTGGCCGACTTCACGGACTGCTTTTCGATTTCGTGAATCACGTCGCCGACCCGCAGACCGGCTTCGAAGCAGGACGATTGGTCGTCGATCTCCAGCACCACCACGCCTTTGGCGTCTTCCGCAATGTCGTATTTCTTGCGCGCTTCGGCGTCGATATCTCCCACAGTCACGCCATCGAGCACATCGGGTTCGGTGTTGTCGGGCTGTTCGAGCGGGGTGCTGGCGCCTTTTTTACCAGGCAGTTCCGCCAGCACGATCTCGGCCTTCTTGGCCTGTCCATCGCGCAGGTATTGTACGGCGACCTTGGTGCCGGGCAGCATGCTGCTCACCGTCATGCGCAGTTCGCTCGGTCCACTGATCCGTTTGCCGTTGAGCTCCGTGATGACGTCGCCTGCTTCGAGGCCGGCGGCATCGGCCGGGCCTTTCGGCACCACCGAGCTGACCAGGGTGCCGTCGGTGTCTTTCATCTTGAAGCGGCTGGCCAGCGTCTCATCGAGTGCCTGGATGGCCACGCCAAGGTACCCGCGGACCACACGGCCTTTGGTCAGCAGGCTGTCCATGATCGAGTGGGCGAGATTCGCCGGAACGGCAAAGCCGATGCCCGCATTGGTGCCGGTACGGGAGTAGATCGCCGTATTGATGCCGATCAGGCGGCCTTCGATGTCGACCAGCGCGCCGCCGCTGTTGCCCGGATTAATACTGGCATCGGTCTGGATGAAGTTTTCGTAGCTGACGATGCCCATGTCATTCCGCCCGAGGGAGGACACGATGCCGAGGGTGACGGTCTGGGTGAGGCCGAAGGGATTACCCACGGCGATGGCGAAGTCACCGACGCGAAGCTTGTCGCTGTCACCGAAGGTCACCGGGGTGAGGTGCGACGGCTTCGTTTCCAGCTTCAGCACGGCGAGGTCTGTATCCGGATCGGTGGCGATTTTCTTCGCTTTGTAGTCGTGCTTGTCGCCGTAGAAGGTGACGAGAATGTCGTCGGCGCCTTCGATGACGTGGTTGTTGGTCAAAATGTGGCCTTCCGCGCTGACGACCACCCCCGAACCAAGACCGAGGGCTTCTTTTTTCGTCGAGCCGCCTTCCCGGCCCTTACGGCGCGAGGGCGGGGGAGTTGGCGTGTCGTCGCCCTCTTCATCGGGGTCCGGCAGGCCGAAGAAGCGGCGGAACATCGGATCTTCGAAGAGGCGGTTGCGGCCATTGTCGCCAGCCCGCGAGCCCGGCTTGATATTCTTGGAAGTGCTGATCTGCACGACGCTCGGCGCGACCTTTTCCACCACCGGGGCGAAGGTGGTGATGACCCCAGCCTGCCGGCTGACCGGAGCCGGGTCGATTTTCACCTCGGGCGCCTTGGTTTCCGTAGGCTTGATGGCTTCCTGCGCGGAAGCGGGGAGGAGCAGTCCGGCGAGAGCGGCGGTGCAGGCGAGTCGAATGGGGTTCAGATTCATTTGAAAAGACGACGCTTGAGACAAGGAGGCAGATACGCCGTTCACACGGGATCGCAAACCGGTCTTTCGCCGCGTGCCGTCCGGCACACTTTTACTGCTTCCGCGTAAGCAGCCGGCAGGTCGGCGTTTCCGCTGACGGCGATGCCGAGGTCACGAATCAGCCCGTCAGCCACCGAATAAATCCAGCCGCGGACGGTGAGTTCCTGACCGCGTTCCCAGGCTTCCTGGACGATGGTCGTCTGGCAGACATTGATGACCTGCTCGATGACGTTGAGTTCGCACAGGCGGTTGTGACGTTCTTCTTCCGGCAGGGATTCGAGCAGCTCCGTGTGTTTGAGCCGCACGTCCTGGACGTGGCGCAGCCAGTTGTCGATCAAACCAAGGCGGCGCCCATGAAGGGCCGCGAGCACACCTCCACAGCCATAGTGGCCGACGACGAGGACTTCGCTGACCTTGATCGCCTCCACGCCGAACTGCAACACCGACAGGCAGTTGAGATCGGTGTGCACGACCACGTTCGCGACGTTGCGGTGCACGAAAACTTCCCCCGGCAGCAGTCCCACGATCTCGTTGGCCGGCACCCGGGAATCGGAACAGCCGATCCAGAGATATTCCGGCGATTGTTGGTGGGCGAGCTTGGAGAAAAAGGTCGGATCTTCCTTGTGAACCTGAGCGCTCCAGGCGCGGTTATTGGCGAGCAAACGGGCGGGCTTCGGCATGTCGTGCCTCGCGTTTAGCGAGATCGCGGCGCTCTGCCAAGCACCGGACCGTTTTCCTTGTGTCAGCAGGTGCGAGCGGCCACTGGACGCTGCGCAGATTGGCGTTACCTTCCGCGCCCGCTCGGGCTGCGTTTTTTACGGCAATCGGGCGGCTTTTTTCCGCTACCGATGCCCAAAGTCTTCCTGAAAACCTACGGCTGCCAGATGAACGAGCGCGACTCCGAGCAAGTCGCGCGCGACCTCATCGCCCGTGGGTATGAGATGACCCCGAACGAGAAAAGCGCCGATGTGGTGCTGCTGAATACCTGCTCGGTGCGCGACATGGCCGAGCAAAAGGCGCTCGGAAAAATGGGGATGCTCGCGCGGCTGCGCAAAGGCAAGCCGGAGATGGTTTTCGGTTTCCTCGGCTGCATGGCCCAGTCGCGCGGTCAGGAGTTGGTCCGCGATTTGGGCCACGTCGATCTCGTCGTCGGAACCCAGAAATTTCACCGCGTTGCGGACTACGTGGACCAGATCTGGCAGCGCAAAGTGCGGCTGCACGAAAACCTCATGGACGACGGGCGGTATGCCATCGTCGATGTGGAGGAAGAGGCGGGTTCGCAGGAAACGATTCGCGAGCACATGCTCGAGGAAAAGCAGGCGACGGCGTTCGTCTCCATCATGCAGGGCTGCAATATGAAGTGCACCTTCTGCATCGTGCCCAGCACGCGCGGAGCGGAGCGTTCGCGCCGGATCGAAGAGATCGTGACGGAGGTCGAAGGACTCGTCGCCCGCGGCGTGCGGGAAGTGACGCTGCTCGGGCAGATCGTAAATTTGTTTGGCCGGCACGAGTTTGAGCGGCGCGACGGGATTTCACCCTTTGTGCAACTGCTCGAAGCGGTGCACGCCGTGGAAGGGTTGCGCCGGCTGCGTTTTACCTCGCCGCACCCGATCGGATTTCGCGACGATTTGATCCAGGCTTTCGGCCGGCTGCCGAAGCTGATGCCGCACGTGCATTTCCCGCTGCAGAGCGGAAGCGACCGCATTCTCAAGGCCATGCACCGGGCTTATACGGCGGAGAAATACGTGGGCCTGATCGACAAGCTGCGCGCGGTGAAGCCGGAGATGGCGATCACCACCGACATCATCGTCGGTTTCCCGGGCGAAACGGACGATGACCACGCTGCCACGCTCGCTCTCGTGCGGCGGGTGGGTTTCGACAACGCCTACGTCTTTAAATACAGCCCGCGCCGGGACACGCCAGCGGCGACCATGGATGGCCAGCTGCCCGATGAGGTGAAGGAGCAACGGAATCACGAACTCCTCGCGCTGATCGACGATCTCGCCCGGGAAAAAGGCGACGCGCTGGTGGGACAGCGGGTGGAGATCCTGTGCGAAGGCCCGAGCAAGACGAATCCGGACCGTCTCAGCGGCCGTTCCCCTGGCAACAAGATCGTCATTTTTGAAGGCGACGAACGCCATATCGGCGAGGTCTTTGACGTCCAGATCGAGCGCTCGACCGGCTTCTCCCTCTATGGGACCCCGGCAATTCTGTAGGAGTGCTGATTTGCTTGGCCTCGTCGTTCGCCACCGCCGCTGACACAGCGGCGGCTACAACGTCGCAAGCGGATCACAGGCTGCCAAAATTTCCACGTGTAGCCGCCGCTGTGTCAGCGGCGGTGGGATGGCGCCA
>Ga0209050_1000461_pt1 | contig 72912 bp, 66 predicted proteins | sample Araplavi_mTSA_r2_FD_184276 | JGI IMG/M metagenome (GOLD analysis project Ga0209050, IMG submission 184276) | Arabidopsis root microbial communities from North Carolina, USA - plate scrape MF_Cvi_mTSA_r2 (SPAdes) (version 2) | ecosystem: Host-associated > Plants > Roots > Endosphere | place: USA...
CGTGACCACCACGCGCGGCGGGTTGGCCCGCAGGCGCTCGGCCAGCGCCGCGATCTTGCCGGCATTGGCCGCAAGCTGCGCGGCGGCGACCGAACCGGCCTCGCCCGCTTCCAGGAACATCCGCGTGGATTCGGCGGACAGGGGCGGGGACAGGGTGGGCGCCGTCGACAAGGGCGGATCTCCGGGATTCAATTTGTGGAAAGGCCGTCAGGCCGGATCGTTCAGCTCGGCCACGAAGTCGTAGGCGTCGCCGCGGTAATAGGAGTTCGACACCTCGACGGCCCGGCCATCGCGCAGGAAGCCGCGCCGCTCGACCAGCAGACCGGCGTCCTTGGCCTTCACGCCCAGCAGGGGCGCGTGCTGGGCCGAGATCAGCACGCCGCGCAGGCGCTGCAGGGCGCGGGCGGGGCGGTGGCCCGTGGCGGCCATGGCTTCGTACAGCGAGGTCTTGACCACCTCGACCGAGGGCAGGGCGAAGGCGGCGATGGTGGTGTACTCGACGGCCATCGGCGCGCCGTCGGCGTAGCGGACGCGATGGAAGCGATAGACCGGCGCGCCGGGCGACAGGCCCAGGGTCAGCGATTCTTCCGGCGTCACCGCGCCCTCCATCCGGGCGATCCACTCGCTGTGCGGCGTGCGCCCGCGCGAGATCATGTCCTCGGTGAAGCAGGTCAGCTTGGAGAAATTCTTCTCGACGCGCGCGGCGACGAAGGTGCCGGCGCCCTGGCGGCGGGTCAGCAGGCCTTCGGTGACCAAGCCGTCCAGCGCCTTGCGGATGGTGATGCGCGAGACGTTGAACTCGTCGGCCATGTCGCGTTCGGGCGGCAGGGCGTCGTCGGGCGACAGGATCTTGCCCTGGATCGCCTCGCGCAGCGCGCGCTGCAGCTGCTTGTACAGCGGGGCCGAATCCCCGCCGCCCAAGGGGCCGATCTGCGTGGCCAGCGACATTACGGGCGCTCCTGAACGCGACTCGCTTCGGGACGAAGCGCTGTGTGTCGGTTGATGGCTAAAAACATACCAATCTAAGTCCTTTTGCAACTGGCCTTGTGATCGGTGGTTCCCAAAACCGCCCAAAAACCCTTGTTGTCAAACGCAAATAAAGTGGCCTGACAAAAAGTGGTGTTCAAAGTGGTATTGAAATGGCATGCATATTCGGCGCAATGGCATGGCTTACGCGCTGAAGGTGTAACGCTCGCCAAGAGCGTGCCGGGGGAGGTTCGATGAGTACGCTGGTTCTGACCGCCCCCCTGAAGGGTTGGCTCGCGCCGTTGGAGGAGACGCCGGATGCGGTGTTCGCCGAGCGGATGCTGGGGGACGGGCTGGCGATCGATCCGCTGGATTCGACGCTGCACGCGCCGTGCGACGGGGTGGTGATCACGGTGCACCGGGCGCGGCATGCGGTGACCTTGCGGGCGGCCAACGGGGCCGAGATCCTGATTCACGTGGGGCTGGAGACGGTGGCGCTGAACGGCGAGGGCTTCTCGGTGTTCGTGCGCGAGGGGCAGAGCGTGAAGGCCGGCGACAAGCTGCTGGGCTTCGACATCGACTTGCTGGCCCAGCGCGCCAAGAGCCTGATCACGCCGGTGGTGGTGACCAATCTGGAAGCGTTCCAGATCGTGCGGCGGGATCAGGATCGCTCGGTGGGCGTGGGCGACTTCCTGATGGAGCTGTCGCCGGTCGGCGGGGCCCAGGTCGCGAGCCAAGCGTCTTCTGTCGAGATTTCCCGCGAGATCGTCGTGCCGCTGGCGCACGGCGTCCACGCGCGCCCCGCCGCCCGCATCGCCGAGACGGCGCGGGGCTTTGCGGCCGAGACGGCGCTGGTCGTGGCCGGCCGCCGGGCCAGCGCCAGGAGCCCGGTGGGCGTGATGTCGCTGGCCATCCGCCATGGTGACAGCATCCAAGTGGTGGCCTCGGGCCCCGACGCCGAAGCGGCCCTGGCGGCCCTCGCCGAGCTGATCGAAGGCGGCATGGGCGAGGGCGCTCCGGTGGCCGCCCAGACCGCCGCCCAGACCGGCGCCAAGAGCGCCGCGCCGGCCGCCATCGCCGCGCCCGAGCCCGTGGTCGCTGCCGAACTCCCCCGCGACGGCGTCCTGAAGGGCGTCCTGGCCGCGCCGGGCCTGGCGATCGGCAAGGCCGTGCGGCTGGCTTCGTCGGACATCGCCGTGCGCGAAGCCGGCGAAGGCGTCGCCCACGAGGAGGCGGCGCTGACCGCCGCCCTCGACAAGGTCCGCGCCCGCATCGAGGCCAATGCGGCCAAAGGCGACAAGGCCCGCAAGGCCATCCTGGGCGCGCACCTGGCCTTTCTGGATGATCCCGAGCTGGCCGCCGGCGCGCGCCGGCTGATCGGCGAGGGCAAGAGCGCCGGCTTTGCCTGGCGCTTCGCCGTCGGCGGCTATGTCGAGGCCCTGCGGTCCTTAAGCGATCGCCGCCTGGCCGAACGGGTCGACGACCTGGTCGATCTGGAGCGCCAGGTGCTGCGCGCTCTGGCCGGCGAGGAGGACGACGCCACCGTCCTGCCGCTGGGGTCGATCCTGCTGGCCGACGAGCTGCTGCCCTCGCAGCTGATGGGCGTGGATCCCGGCGTGGTCGCCGGCTTCGCCACCGCCCGCGGCGGCCCGACCTCGCACGTGGCGATCCTGGCCGCGGCCATGGGCATCCCGGCCCTGGTGGCGCTGGGCGGGGCGGTGCTCAGCGTCGAGGACGGCGCGGCCCTGATCCTGGACGCCGACAGCGGAACCCTGCGCGTGGCGCCGGACGCGCCGGCCCTGGAAGCGGCCCAGACCGCTTTGGCCCGCCGCCAGCAGCGCAAGGCTCAGGCGCAAGCGGCCGCCCACGAACCCGCCGTGACGCGCGACGGAACCCCCATCGAGGTCTTCGCCAATACCGGCTCGGTCAAGGACGCCCTGGCGGCCGTGGAGAACGGGGCCGAGGGCTGCGGCCTCTTGCGCACCGAGTTCCTGTTCCTGGACCGCGAGACGCCGCCGGACGAGGATGAGCAGGCCCGACAGTACCAGGCCATCGCCGACGCCCTGCAAGGGCGGCCGCTGATCATCCGCACCCTGGACGTCGGCGGCGACAAGGCCGCGCCGTACCTGCCGATCCCGGCCGAGGAGAACCCGGCGCTCGGCCTGCGCGGTGTTCGCGTCTCGCTGTGGCGGCCGCATCTCCTGAAGACCCAGCTGCGCGCCATCCTGCGGGTGGCTCCGCGGGGGCAGTGCAAGATCATGGTCCCGATGATCGCCAGCCTGGACGAGCTGCGCGCCGTCCGCGCCGTGCTGGAGGAAGCCCAGAGAGAGTTGGGCGTCACCGACCGCATCCAGCTGGGCGTGATGATCGAGACCCCGGCCGCGGCCGTCACCGCCGACCTGATCGCCGCCGAGGCCGACTTCCTGTCGATCGGCACCAACGACCTGACCCAGTACGTCCTGGCCATCGACCGGGGCAATCCCGAGCTGGCCGCCCGCATCGACGCGATGCATCCGGCCGTGCTGCGGATGATAAGCGAGACCTGCAAGGGCGCGCAGAAACACGGCCGCTGGGTCGGCGTCTGTGGCGGTCTGGCCTCCGACGTCGCCGCCACCGCCATCCTCTTGGGCCTGGGCGTCACCGAGCTTTCCACCACGGCCAGCATCGCGCCCGAGGTGAAGGCCCAGGTGCGCAGCCTCGATCTGGCGGCTTGTCGTGAGCTTGCGCAACAGGCGCTGACCCTGACTTCCCCCGAGGCCGTGCGCGACCTCTGCAAGACCCTTTCCCCCATGGGCGGAGCCTGATCCCGATGAAGTCTCCGCTCGAAATCCTCCAGCCGCTGGGCCGGGCCCTGATGCTGCCGATCGCGGTGCTGCCGGTGGCGGGCCTTTTGCTGCGCCTGGGCCAGCCGGACCTCTTGAACATCGGCTTCATCGCCGCCGCGGGCGATGCGATCTTCTCCAACCTCGGCCTGCTGTTCGCCATCGGCGTGGCCGTGGGCCTGGCGCGCGAGAACAACGGCGCGGCGGGTCTGGCCGGGGTGGTCTGCTTCCTGATCGCCAGCGAAGGGGCCAAAGCCCTGCTGCACGTGCCGGCCGAGGTCACCGCCGGCCTGATCAAGGACCACGCCGACCTCGCCAGCGCGGCCTACAAGGCCAAGGCCCTGGCCAAGCTCAGCGTGCCGGTCGGCATCCTGTCGGGCGTGATCGGCGGCCTGTTCTACAACCGCTTCTCCGGCTTCAAGCTGCCCGAGTACCTGGCCTTCTTCAGCGGCCGGCGCTTCGTGCCGATCATCTCGGGGCTGGCGGGCCTGGTCATGGCCGTGCTGATCGGCCTGGGCTACGACACCATCAACGGCGGCGTCGACGCGGCCAGCCGGGCCGTGGTCGGCTCGGGGGAGCTCGGTCTGCTGGTCTACGGGTTCTTGAACCGGATCCTGATCGTCACCGGCCTGCACCACATCCTCAACAACATCGCCTGGTTCGTGGTCGGGGACTTCCATGGCGCGACCGGGGACCTGCGCCGCTTCTTCGCCGGCGATCCCGCCGCCGGCGGGTTCATGAGCGGCTTCTTCCCGGTGATGATGTTCGGCCTGCCCGCCGCGTGCCTGGCCATGTACCACACCGCCAGGCCGGAGAAGCGCAAGGCCGTCGGCGGCATGCTGGCCAGCCTGGCCCTGACCTCGTTCCTGACCGGCGTCACCGAGCCGATCGAGTTCTCGTTCATGTTCCTGGCCCCGGCCCTCTACGCCGTGCACGCGGTGCTGACGGGCGTGTCGATGGCCGTCCTGGACCTGCTGCACGTCAAGCTGGGCTTCACCTTCTCGGCGGGCCTGTTCGACTACGTGCTGAACTTCGGCAAGGCTTCCAGGCCGCTGTGGCTGGTCCCGATCGGGGCGGTCTATGCGGCGGTCTATTACGGCCTCTTCCGGTTCTTCATCACCAGGTTCGACCTGAAGACGCCCGGGCGCGAGGACGACGAGGCCGCGCCGGCGCAAGCCGTCGCCACGGGCGGCGGACGCGGCGCGGACTTCGTCCAGGCCCTCGGCGGGGCGGCCAACCTGGCCAGCGTCGACGCCTGCACCACCCGCCTGCGCCTGATCGTCGCCGACCAGGGCGCGGTGGACGAGCCGGCGCTGAAGGCCCTCGGCGCGCGCGGCGTCGTCAAGCCGTCGGACAAGGCCCTGCAGGTCGTGCTCGGCCCCATCGCCGACACCGTCGCCGGCGAGATCCGCGCGGCCATGAGCCAGGCGAGCGCCGCGCCGGCCGCCGTGGCCAGGCCTGTCGCGCCGGCCAAGTCCGCGCCCTCGCAACTCCCCGCCGTCGAGGACGACCAGAAGGCCCAGCGCCTCGTCGCCGCCCTCGGCGGAACCGGCAATCTCAAGGCCGTCGGAACCTGTTCCAGCCGCCTGCGCCTCGTCGTGGCCGACCCCGCCGCCGTCGACGAGCCCGCCCTCCACGCCGCCGACATCCGCGGCCTCGTCCGCGTCGGCGACCGCGCCATCCACATCGTCCTCGGCCCCCGCGCCGAACGCGTCGGAGAAGCCATCAAGGGACTGGTCTAGCCAGCAGGTCGCGGATCTTGGCGATCAGCTGTTCGGGCGCGAAGGGCTTCATCAGATAGCCGCTGGCGCCGGCCTGCATGGCCATGACGATGCGGTCCAGGCGGCCTTCGCCGGTCAGCATCAGGATCGGCGTCTCGCGAGATGCGTCGATGGACCGCAGGGTCCGGACGAGTTCGATTCCGTCGGTCGTGGGCAGCCGCACATCGACCACGAACAGGGCCGGAGTCCGGGCCCGCGTCTGGACCAGCATCCGTTCGCCGGTCTCGAAGACCTCGACCAGGAAACCTTGCGGAGCCAGCGCCGCCTGGAGAAAAGCCAGGATCAGCGGGTCGTCGTCGACGACATAGATCGTGGGCGCGACGGCGACTGGCCGCATGAGTCCATCCTGTCCAGCGCGCCGTTGGACGCGCGGGGCCAGCCTTGCCGCGCCTTGCCCGAGGGTCCAGAGGCCCCAGGTTGCACAGGGTCTGGATAACCCGCCCTTCATGTTTTCGCGCGACGGATAGCGATCACGCCCTGTTCAGGGTGAAGACAGAAAGTCTGTGATGGCTGAAGACAGCGCCCAAGGCGGTCTGGCGGAGACCGAAGTCGCGACCCTGTGCGCGCGCCTCGATCGCATGACCCGGCTAGCCCAGGCCCAGACGGCGCTGTCGGAGGCAGGCCTCGGTCTCGACGCCTTCATGCAGGCCATCGTCGAGCACCTGGCCGACCTGACCGGCGCCAAGGGCGCGATCGTCGAGCTGGTCGATGGCGGCGACCTCGTCTACCGCGCCGCCAGCGACAAGAGCCTGATCGGCACGCGCCTGAAGCGCGACAACAGCTTTTCCGGCCTCTGCGTGGCCACGGCCGAGGTGCTGATCTGCGCCGACGCCCTGGCCGACGACCGCGTGGACCGCGAGGCCTGTATCCGGGTCGGTCTGCAATCGATGATCTGCGCGCCGTTGATGCGCGCCGAGACCGCCCTGGGCGTGCTGAAGGTGTTCTCCGAGCACAAGAGCGCGTTCGACGACGAGGATATCGAGATCCTGCGCGTGCTGGCCTCGCTGCTGGGCGCGGCCCTATCGCGGCAGCTGGCCTTCGAGCAGCACGAGGCGCTGCTGGCGGAAAAGTCCGAGGCCCTCGAGCGGGCCGCCTGGGAAGCCGAGCAGCGCGGCCGCCTGGAGCGGATCCTGCGCGCCAACGAGGCCCGCCTGGACAACATCATTGCGCATGCCAACCAGGCCATCGTCACGATGGACGAGAAGGGACTGATCACGGGCTGGAACGAACACGCCGAGAAGATCTTCGGCTGGCAGGCCGTCGAGGTGTTCGACCGCTCGATCGGCGAGGTGATCATTCCGCCGGACCAGCGGGCGGCGCGGGGCGCCGGGCTCAAGCGTTTCCTGGAGAGCGGCGCCAGCGACATGATCGGCCAGCGGGTCGAGGTGCCGGCCCTGCGTCGCGACGGATCGGTCTTTCCGATCGAGCTGGCGATCAGCGCCTCCCGGACCGAGGGCGGCTGGCAGTTCATCGCCCTGATGCACGACATCTCGGAGCGCCGGGCCCAGGAAGAGCTGTTCGAGACCGCCTTTCACCATGCCCCGATCGGCATGGCGCTGGTCGACCTGGACGGCAGCCTGGTGAAGCTGAACGAGAACTTTTGCGACATCATCGGCTATCCGCTGGAAGAGGCTCGCAAGCTGGGCTTCCAGGCCATAACCCATCCCGACGACCTGCAGGCGGATCTCGCCCTGCTGCAGAGGCTGCTGGCCGGTGAAATCCCGCGCTACCAGTTGGAGAAGCGCTACATCCGCAAGGATGGCGCGGTGATCTGGGTGCGGCTGTCCGTATCGTTGGTTCGGGACGGCGCGAGCCAGGCCCCCCGCCACTTCATCGCGCAGATCGAGGACCTGACGGACCGGCGGGCGATCGAAAACCGCTACCAGCTGATGGCCGAGAACGCGACGGACGTCATCGTGGTCAGCGACCTGACGGGGCGCGCCACCTTCGTCTCGCCCGCCTGCGAGGCGGTGATCGGATACACGCCGGAGGAGCGGCTCGGGGATTCGCCGATGCTGATCACCCATCCGGACGACGCCGGGCCGCTGCGCGAGGCGTTCACCGGCCTGTTGAAGGGACGCCCGGCGGGACGGGTCCGCTGGCGGGCGCGGCATAAGCTGAGCGGCGACTGGGTCTGGGTCGAGTCCAACCCCGCCCTGATGCGCGACGAGTTCTCCAGCCAGCCGATCGGGTTCCTGGACGTGATCCGCGACGTCACCGCCCAGAAGGCCCAGGAGGACGCCCTGGCCCAGGCCCGCCTGGACGCCGAGGCCGCCAGCCGCTCCAAGGCCGACTTCCTGGCCAATATGAGCCACGAGCTGCGCACGCCCTTGAACAGCATCATCGGCTTCACGCGTCTCTTGACGGAGAGCCAGGGCCTCAATGTCGAGGACCAGCGACGGGTCGAGCTGGTGCACGGCGCCGGCCAGGCGCTGCACGCGGTGATCGACAACGTCCTGGATTTCTCGAAGCTGGAGGCCGCGGCGCTGGAGCTGCACGACGCGCCCTTCGATCCGGCCGATCTGCTGCGCCAGACGGTGGCCATGTTGGAGCCCCAGGCGGCGGCCAAGGATCTGCGGCTGCGCGCCATGATCGACGCCGATGCGCCGCTCAGCGTGATCGGCGACGCGGGCCGCCTTCGTCAGGTGCTGCTGAACCTCCTGTCCAACGCCGTGAAGTTCACCGCCAAGGGCGGCGTCACGGCCAGCCTGATGAGGGTGGGCGGCGACGCGGCCGCGCCGCGCCTGCGGGTCGAGATCATCGACACCGGAGCGGGCATCGCGCAGGGCAAGCAGGCCGGCATTTTCAATCGCTTCGTCCAGGCCGGTTCGTCGGTCTCGGTCCACTACGGCGGCACGGGCCTGGGCTTGGCCATCTCGCGTCAGCTGATCACCCTGATGGGGGGGGAGATCGGGGTCGAGAGCACGCCGGACAGGGGCTCGACCTTCTGGTTCGAGGTGGCCTTGCCGGCCGCCGAGGCCCAGGCGGGAGCCAAGGCCAGGCCGGAGGTCGAGCCCTTGCGCCTGTCAGGCCGGCGCATCCTCGTCGTCGACGACGTCGAACTGAACCGTGAACTGATGCTGGCCTTGCTCAGCAAGTACGGCTGCGAGGTCGGGCTGGCCGAGGACGGCGCCCAGGCCATCAAGGCCCTGCGCGACGGCGCCTTCGAGCTGGTGCTGATGGATTGCCAGATGCCGGTCATGGACGGCTTCACCGCCACCCAGGCGATCCGCGACTCGGGCGAGCGCTTCGCCGACATCCCGATCGTGGCCCTGACCGCCAGCGCCCAGCCCGAGCACCTGGCCCGCTGCCAGGCGGCAGGCATGAACGACCAGCTGACCAAACCGCTGAACCCGGGCGCGCTGGAGCGGGTGCTGGAGATGGTCTTCCGCGCCGCTCCCGCGCCGACCCTGGCCGCCGCGCCCGATCCGGACGCCGACGAGCAGGCCCGCCGCTATCTTGTGGAGTCGATGGGCGCGACCGCCGTCCGCTCGCTGCTGGCCATCTTGCTGGCCCAGCTGGAGAGCCGTTTCGCACAGCTGGACGCCAAGACCGTGCGCGAGGACGCCCACGCCCTGGCCGGTTCGGCCGGCATGATGGGCTTCCTGGAGCTGTCCAAGACCTGCCGCGATCTGGAGACCGTCATCGACAGCGGCGGCGATCACCAGCCCAACCTTGATTTGACACGCGGCCTGGTCTCGCGAACCATCGGCGTCGCCCGACGGTGGGAGGCCGAGCTGGCGGCGGTTGCGCCGCCGCTCGAGCGCCCGCCCGCCCAGATGCTGCATTGAGGATCGCTCGCTGTGCCCGCGTCCATTCCCGTCCTGGTCATCGACGACGATCCCGTGGTGCGCCAGTTCGTCGAACTGGTGCTGGCCCAGGCCGGCTACAACGTCTCGTCGGTCGCGAGCGCCGAGCTGGGCATCAAGGCCCTGCAGACCGCCCGCTGGGACCTGGTGCTGCTGGACATCAATATCCCCGACATGAACGGGCTGGAGGTGCTGCGCCTGCTGCGCAAGTACCAGAAGGTCAAGGCGTCGGTAATGATGATGACGGCGCGCGGCGATGTCTCGACCGTGCGCGAGGCGATGGAGACCGGGGCCGACGGCTACCTGGTCAAGCCGTTCGGGCCGCAGGACCTGCTCAAGCGGGTCGAGGCGATGTTGAATCCCGAGAAGTTCCGCGCCGTGCCCAAGGATCCTACGCGGGACGACGGCCGTTCGGCGATCGAGCTGGACTAGAGAGTTCGATCAGTAGCTGAGATACAGCGCTTCCGAGACGGTCTCGACGGGGCCGTTCAGCACCTTGGCGACCGCCGAATAGCCGCTGATCAGCGCCAGCTGACGCTTGTAGAGCGCTGACGGGACCTCGGCCCGATACACCGTTTCGCCTCGCTGGCCATCGAACGACAAGGCCCAGCACACGCCGCGCCGGTTCAGGTCATCCAGCGCCGCGAACAGGGCCGCCTCGTCGATGCCGCCGATATAGCGCTGGTGGTTCCCGGCATAGGGCGGGTCCAGATAAGCGAAGTCGCCCGCCTTCGCCTCGGCCAGCGTCTCGCGATAGTCGCGGGCGACGAAGGTCACGCCCTGTATCCGCGCCGACCATGCTTGTACCGCCTTCTCGAAGCTGCCTGGCAGCATGCCGCGCCGCGACAGGTGGAACGAGTTGTTGAAATCGCCGTCCTTGCTGAAGCGGACGATGCCGTTGACGCAGGTGCGCATCAGGAAGTTCAGGTCGGTGGGCTGCTTGCTTGCGTTGAAGCGCTCGCGCACCGCGTAGAAGTAGCCGGGCAGGTCGTCCTGCAGCCGCCGCCACTGCTCGGCATAGTCGGCGACGAGGGCCTGCGGCTCGTCCCGCGCCATCGTCCAGAAGCCAATCAGCGGGGCGTAGAGGTCGCTGGCCACCGCGCCCTCTCGGGCCAAGTGGTAGAGCACGGCCCCACCGCCCAGAAACGGCTCGATGTAGCGGTCGTGCGGCGGCGCCAGTTCGGCGATCTGGGCGGCCTGGCTGCGCTTGCTGCCGGTCCATTTCAGGATGGAGGGAACCTCGCCGGCGGCGGGACGCCTGCCGCTCATCGGGCGCGCGGCGTCATGCTCAGCCCCGGGCGCGAGGGCTGGCTGGCGAAGCTGAACGATAGGGGATGGTGGCGGAGAGGGTGGGATTCGAACCCACGGTGCCCTTCCAGGCACGCCGCATTTCGAGTGCGGTACATTCGACCACTCTGCCACCTCTCCAGGCCGCCGTTCTGAGCGGTTTTTGAACCGCCCGAGGTCGAGGGCGCGATACCTAGCGGCGTCGCCGCGCGAACGCAACCCCCCCAGGGACGCTTTCTGGGCGCTTTTTCGCGTTCAGACTTTCGGTCGCAGAATCATCTGGGTGCAGCGGAAAAGGGCGATGGTTTTCCCGGTCGCCTCGTCGGTCACCACGGCGTCCCAGACCTGCGTGTTGCGGCCGCCATGAGCCAGCTTGGCCTCGACCGCGACAGCGCCCTCGCGGACGGTGCCCAGGAAGTTCGACTTCAGCTCGATGGTGGTGAAGCCGGTCCCGCCCTCGGGCAGGGAGACGACGCAGCCGTAGCCCGCCGCCGAGTCGGCCAGGGCGATGACGCTGGCGGCGTGCAGGTAGCCATTGGGCGCCATATGCCGCTTGTCGACGTCGAAGCGGCCCCGGACGAGGCCCGGCTTGGCTTCCAGCCACTGCAGGCCCAACAGGTCGGGCAGGGAGCCGGCCTGGCCGGCGGTCAGGGCGGCGCTGAAATCTTCGGCCACGCGTCATCTCCATAAGGTTCGCATGCGAAGCTTATGCGGCGCGCGCGGCGGCGCCAAGGTGCGTTTTTAAAAAGAACGGAATTAGAGTCTGGAAAGGTCGACGGGCGGGAAGCGTGGACCGCTCTCGGGTTCCGAGGGCAGCTTGCCGGCGCGGATGGCCACGCGCAGAGCGGCGGCAGCCACCACCGGGTCGGGCAGGAAGGCGTCGGCGGCGGTGCGCAGGGCGATGAAGTCCAGCCGATCGATCTTGTCGTTCAGCTGGATGTTGGCGGCCTTCTCCTCGGCGATCGTCGACTCGAAGGGTTCGGCGGCGCTGACGCCCGGCAGGACGCGGGTTTCGGGCGGCAGATTGAGGAACTTGCGGGCGTCGTCCCAGGCCTTGCCGGCGTCGGCGCCGGGGACGTCGCAACGACCCGCGCCCTCGGCGGGGGCCAGCAGCAGATCGCCGGTGAAGAGGGCGTCGCCCAACCTGTAGGCGACGGCGCCGGGTAGGCGCCCGGTCAAGGCGATGGCGGTGATCTCGAGGCCGCCCATCGGCAGGGCCTCGCCGTCCTGAGCCAGCTTGTCGAAGTCCCAGCCGTCCAGGTCGACCATGGTCTCGCCCAGCTTGGGAGCCAGGCGCTTGAGGCTCTCGACGACGCCGGCGCCGATGCAGACCGAGGCGCCGGTCTCGTACTTCACATGGCCGGCGGCCGACAGGTGACCCGTGTGCAGGCCGGTCTCCAGGATCCAGGTCGGACCCAGGTCGCGGGCGCGGATCTCGGCGATGATCTGGTTGATGAAGCTGGAGTCGACGGCCTCGGTGACCGGATCGAAGTCCAGCACCGGATCGACGATGGCGCAGAGATAGGTGGCCGGATCCACGATAAGGTAGGTCACCGTCCCTGTCGTGGGATGGCGGTATGCGATGATTTCCGGCTGCATCAATCTGCCTCAGACGCCCGAGGCCGGCACCATGACGGCCAAGCCGTTAAACATCCGCGAACAGCGGTTGGGCTTTGGACGAATTTGCGACGGATTATCGCTCCACCTAGCGAGAGGGGGAGACGGCCGAACAGGGATGGGCGCCGTCGCGAAGGCCCTCGACCCACAGCGGCTCGACATAACGGCCGCCGTCACGGAAGCCGGGCGCGCAGCCTTCCGGCGTGTCGGCCGAGCGACCGCCCGCGCCGGACATGACCGACAGGGCCACCGACTGCTGCGAGCCGCCTCGGCCATAGCCCCGGCCGTAGCCATAACCGCCATAGCCGCCGCCGTAGTAACCGCCCCCATAGTAGGGATCGGCGTAGAAGCCGCCGTGTTTGCCGAAGTCGGTCTTGGAGACGGCGATGCCGACGGTCGTGTTCTCGCCCACCGGGAACAGGCCGCTGGCGTAGACGCTGCGATAGCCGCCCGTGCCGACAGAGACGCCCATCGAGCCGTGGACCTTGCGCTTGCCGTTCTCGTCGCGGTCCTCCGACAGGCCGGCGGGCAGGATGCCGCGGTGGCCATCATCCATCGGCGGCGAGTGGTAGATGAAGTTGTCGATCTGCTGCTGGGTGGTCAGTGGCGTCGTCGTCGCGGCCGGAGCCGGCGGCGCCTGGGCGGTCAGCGCCTCGGCGCTGGGCTTGGCCTGGGCCGTGGCGATGACCTCGTCGTCAGCCGGACCCGCATAGGCCGTCGCGGCGGCGCCGAGGGCGGCCGAAGCAGCGAGGATCGCGAGAAGGGGCCGCATGGTACGCTCCACGATGACAGGCTTAAGGACTCTAGAGCGCCAAGCCAGCGCAATTAGGGCGCTTTTGTTGCCGCCTGGCAAGCTTGGCCCGTTACGGGGATATGGGCCGTGTTCAGAGGGTTTCCAGGCCCGCCTGCAGCGCCGCCATGTCCGGGGGCAGGGGTGTCTCGAAGCGCAGGTGCTCGCCCGTCACCGGGTGGACGAAGCCCAGGACCGCCGCGTGCAGCGCCTGGCGCGCCAGGGCGGCCGCCGCGATCTTCTCGCGCACGACCTCGACCGGCTGGCTGGCGCCGTAGACGGGATCGGCCAGGCAGGGCGAACCCTTGCTGGCCATGTGGACGCGGATCTGGTGGGTGCGGCCGGTCTCCAGCTGGCAGGCCACGCGGGCGGCCAGCGGTTTGTCCTGGGCCCCGAACACCGCCTCGACGCGGTAGTGGGTGATCGCCGTCCGACCGCCCGAGCGCAGCACGGCCATTTTCTTGCGGTCACCCGGCGAGCGGCCGATCTGGGTCTCGATCGTGCCGTTGGCCGGCGAGGGCGCGCCGCGCGTCAGGGCGACGTAGAGGCGATCGATGTCGTGGGTCGAAAACAGCTTCGACAGACCCTGGTGGGCGACATCGCTCTTGGCTGCGACCATGACGCCCGAGGTGTCCTTGTCCAGGCGGTGGACGATGCCCGGCCGCGCCACGCCGCCGACGCCCGACAGGCTGTCGCCGCAGTGGTGCAGCAGGGCGTTGACCAGGGTGCCGTTGGGTGTGCCCGGAGCCGGATGCACGGCCATGCCGGCCGGCTTGTCGATGACGATCAGGTGCGCGTCCTCGTAGAGCACGCTCAGCGGAATGGCCTCCGGCTCCGGATCGGCCGGAGCGGGCGGCGGCACCGCGAGGACGTAGGTCCCGGCCCTGGCCTTGCGCGAGGCGTCGGTCACCGGCTGGCCGTCCAGCGACAGGCGGTTCTCGCCGATCAGGGCCTGCAGGCGGGCGCGCGAAATGTCGGGGAACAGCGGGGCCAGCACCTTGTCCAGCCTTTGGCCAGCCAGGCTGTCGGGCAGCTCGGCGATCAGGACCTCGCCGCCGCCCGTCTCCGGGGCGACGTCGCCCAGGATGTCGTCATCCAACCTGTCGTCGAGGTCGTCCTGCCTGTCTTCCACCGGGGGTTTCATCGCTCCTTCACATGTCCGTCGCGTCGTCGACACGGGCCATGCCTACGGCCGGGCTCCAGTTCGTAACTCGCTTTTCTATTCCGGGGGGATAGTCCATGCGCGCTTTCCGCACCACCACGCTGTTGACGGCCAGCCTTCTGGCCCTGGCCGCCGCCGCTCCGGCCTTTGCCGCTGATGAGGCGCCGCCCAACAACGAGCAGAACACCAACCTGGGCGAATTGGTCATCACCGCCCAGAAGCGCGCCCAGGACCCGGTCGAGGTGCCGATCGCCGTCACCGCCTATTCGGGCAAGTTCCTGGAAGCCATCGGCATCAAGGCGTTCGACGAGCTGTCGGCCTTCACCCCCGGCTTCCTGGTCCAGAACCAGTCGAACAACAACTCGGGCTTCGTGATGCGCGGCATTACCTCGGACTCGGGTTCGGCCACGGACGAGACCCGCGTCTCGATCTATCAGGACGGCGTGCCGATCTCGCGCTCGCGCGGCTCGTATGTCGAGCTGTTCGACATGGAGCGCGTCGAGGTCGCCAAGGGCCCGCAGTCGACCCTGTTCGGTCGCGGCGCCCTGATCGGCGCGGTGAACCTGGTGCAGAACAAGGCCAATCCGGCCAGCTTCGACTGGGCCGCCAAGGCCGAGGGCGGCGCCGGTGGCTATGCCGTCGGCGAGGCCATGGTCAACTTCGCGTTCGGAGACGGCAGCGCCCTGCGTATCGCCGCCCGCACGCGCCAGAACGATGGCTACGTCAAGGATGCGGCCGGCGGCGACGCCTACAACTCGACCGAGACCCAGGCCGTGCGCCTGGCCTATCACCTGGAGCCGGGCCCGCTGAAGATCGACCTGATCGGCAACTACCAGGTCGACGGCACCAGCGGCACCTCGTTCAAGAGCCACACCTTCAACCCGACCAACCCGGTCACCGGCGAGGTGCTGGGCAATACCGATGTCGGCTCGGCCGCGACCCTGTCGCCGGGCGCGGGCTTCGAGGGCGGCGCGCCGCTGGGCCTGGACCGCAAGGTCTATGGCGTCACGGCCCTGGTCGACTGGCGCCTGAACGACAGCCTCACCCTGTCGTCGATCACCGCCACGCGCGCCTTCCACTCGGTCGAGGTGTTCGATCCGGACGGCACGAGCCTGCCGATCCTGACCTTCGCCGAGGACGCCCAAGGCCGTCAGCAGAGCCAGGAGCTGCGCCTGCGCTACGACAACGGCGGCCGTTTCTCGGGCTTCGTCGGCGCCAACTATTTCCACGAGACCGGCTCCTGGCGGATCCCGGGTCAGATGGATGAGCGCCTGGTCCTGGCGCTCTTGGCCGGCAATACGCCGCTGGGCATCAGCCGTCCCAACCCGCAGCCGCTGGCGGTGCTGACCAATCCGGCCTACCTGGCCACCGTGCTGCAGCTGGGCTTCGGCATCCCCTCGTCGATCGCGCCCGGCATCGTCTCGAACCTGAAGCCGGCGCACCGCGAGGAGTTCGCCAACTCCGGCGAGAACACCGCCTATGACGTCTATGCCGACGGCACGTTCAAGCTGACCGACAAACTCGAGCTGACGGCGGGCATCCGCTACACCAGCGAGGATCGCGAAGCCGCCTACCGCTCCACCGTGCAGAACGGCCGCTCGATCCTGGGCATCCTGCTGGCCGCCCCGACCGCGACCAACCTGTTCCTGGCCGCCCAGCCCAACGCGGTGAACAATCCGCTGCTGCCGACCGTGGGCCTGATCGCCCAGCCGACGGCCAACAATGGCGACACCTTCACCAAGGCGATCGACGACAGCGGCCTGACCTGGCGCCTGGTCGGCCGCTACGCTGTCTCGGACGACCTCGGCGTCTACGCCTCGTACGCCCGCGGCCGTCGTCCCGACGTGATCTCGGCCAGCGCGCCGGCCACGGCCCTGGGCGCGGCCCGCTTCAACGTCGTCGCCTCCGAGACCGTCGACAGCTACGAGGCCGGCGCCAAGGGCAAGCTGCTGGAGGGGCGGCTGTTCCTGTCGGGGTCGGTGTTCCGGTACGACTACGACAACTTCGCCACCAGCTTCCGCCAGGGCGCGCAGGTCGTCACCCTGAACGCCGGCAAGGCCAAGGCCTATGGCTTCGAGGGCGAGGCCCGCCTGCAGGCCGGCGACTTCTGGACCCTGTTCGGCACCTACGCCTACAACCACGCGCGCCTGGAAACGGGTCTGCGCGAGGGCAACCACTTCCGCCTGTCGCCGGACCAGACCTTCTCGGTCGGCGCCGCGTTCAGCCGCGAGGCCCTGGGCGGCAAGCTGACCTTCACCCCGACCTACACCTGGCGCTCGAAGATGTTCTTCGACGACGACAACGATCGCTCGGACCTGCAGTCGGCAAGCCTGTTCCCCGACACCAAGGTCGACGAGTTCCAGGACGCCTACGGCCTCTTGAACGTCCGCCTGGGCTTCGGCGCCGTCGACGACCGCTGGAAGATCGAAGCCTTCGTCGAGAACCTGGGCGACGAGCGCTACCTGAAGGACGCCGGCAACACCGGCGACAGCTTCGGCATCCCGACCTTCATCGCCGGCAAGCCGCGCTTCATGGGGATCGGCGTTACGTTCCGCCGCTAATCCGCGTTCGCGCCGTCATGCCCCAAGGGATAGGGTGACGGCGCGACCGTCCTGTTGTTTCGTACAGCGTAACCACATCGGGAGGGCCGCCCGTGAAGATCGATCGTCGCAAGGTTCTGGGCCTGCTGGGCCTGTCGGGCGCCGCCGCCAGCGAGGCGGTCGCCGCGCCGATAAATTATTACGAGGGCCCGGTGGCCTTCGAGCACGGGGTGGCCAGCGGCGATCCCTCGCCGACCGCGGTGATCTTCTGGACTCGGGTGACGCCCAAGGACGCGACGACCGGCGACATCACCCTGGATCTCGAAGTCGCGGCCGATCCCGACTTCAAGACCGTCGTTACCAAGTCCAGCGGATTGCGCGCCCGCGCCAGCCGCGACTGGACGGTCAAGCATGACCTGGACGGCGATGGTCTGAAGCCCGCGACGGATTACTGGTATCGCTTCAAGGCCAACGGGGTCGCCTCGCCGGTCGGCCGCACCCGCACCCTGCCGACCGGGGCGATCAAGGACGTCGTCCTGGCGGTGGTTTCGTGCAGCCTGTATCCGAACGGCTACTTCCACGCCTATGACGCCGTCGCCAAGCTGGATCGCGTCGACGCGGTGGTGCATCTGGGCGACTACATCTACGAGTACGGCGGCGCTCCCGGCGACTACGGGATGAACTCGCCGGTCTCGAAGTCGCGCAGGCCCGAACCGGTCCATGAGATCGTCACGCTCGCGGACTATCGGGCCCGTCACGCCCAGTACAAGACCGACCCCGCCCTGCAGGCCGCCCATGCCCGCGCGCCCTGGATCGTGGTCTGGGACGATCACGAGACCGCCAATGACAGCTGGATCGGCGGGGCCGAGAACCACGACCCCAAGACCGAGGGCGACTGGGCCGCGCGCAAGGCCGCGGCGCTGAAGGCCTATTACGAGTGGATGCCGATCCGCGACGCCGCGCCGGGCGCGCTGCCCGAGGCCGCTTGGCGCGGCTTTCAGTTCGGCGATGTCGCCAGCCTGCTGATGGTCGAGACGCGCCTGACCGCGCGGACCCAGGAGCTGGACTACGACACCGCCATGCCGATCGTCGACGGCAAGCCCGACATCGCCGCCTTCGCCGCCAAGTGGAAGGATCCCGCCCACCGGATGATGGGCGAGAAGCAGGAGCAGTGGCTGGCCAGCCAGGTCGGCGCCTCGACCAAGGCCGGTACGGCCTGGCAGGTGCTGGGCAATCAGGTGGTCATGGCCCGCGTCGCGCCGCCGGACCTGAAGAAGACGATGGGCGCGGAAGCCTATGAGGCGATGCTGGCCAAGCTGCCGGAATACGCCCGCAAGCGCGTGGCCCAGTCGGTGGCCATGGCGGCCTACGACATCCCCTCGAACCTGGACGCCTGGGACGGCTATCCGGCCGATCGCCAGCGAGTCTACGACATCCTCACGGCCGCCAAGGCCCGGCCGATCGTGCTGGCCGGCGACAGCCACATGTTCTGGGCCAACGAGCTGTGGGACGACGCCGGCAAGACCCGGGTGGCGGCCGAGTTCGGCGCGACCTCGGTGACCTCGCCGGGCTATGGCGACGTGCTGCCGGGCGTGCCGCTGGGCGAGGCCTTCGCCCAGCGCAATCGCGAGGTGAAGTACGCCCATCCGAGCGCCAAGGGCTATCTGCTGCTGACCCTGGAGCATGGCAAGGCGACCGGCGAGCTGATCGCCGTCTCGACGATCTTCGAGCCCAAGTACGAGACCAGCGTGCTGAAGCGCTTCGTAGTGACGCCCGCCAGCGGCGGCGGCGTCGAGGCGTTGCGAGAGGCCTAGCGCCGCTCCAGCGCCAGACGCAGACCGAACGCCAGGAAGACGCCGCCAGTCACGCGGTCCAGCCACTGGACGACGACGGGCACGCGCAACAGACCGGCGATCGGCACGGTGGCGGCGATCAGGGCGGCGAACCACAGCAGGCCCAGCAGCACGTGGATGCCGGCCAGCAGCAGGCCGAACCGCGCCGGATCGACGCCGGCCGGGATGAACTGGGGCAGGAACGACACGTAGAAGATCCCGACCTTGGGATTGAGCAGGTTGGTCAAGAGACCTCGGCGCAGGGCCGAGATCGGGCCGGCGTCGATGGCCTTCATCTCGCCGGGCTCGAACTGGTTGCGGGGCTTGAGGATCATCTTGATCCCGGTCCAGGCCAGGAAGGCCGCGCCGGTCCACTTCAGCACCGTGTAGGCCATTTCGGACGCCGTCAGCAGCGCCCCGACGCCGAAGGCCGCCGCCGCGCCCCAGATGAGGCAGCCCAGGCCGACGCCAACCGCCGCCCCGATGGCCCGGCGCGGCCCCTCGGCGGCGGCGGTGCGAATGACCAGCGCCGTGTCCAGGCCTGGCGTCAGGGTCAGCAGGCCGGCGGCGATGGTGAAGGCGATCAGGGCCTCGGGCGTGGTCATGCGGGCTTTCCGGGTTTCTCAACCAATCCATGGTCCCATGCGCTCATGACCGCAAGCCGCATCCCTGGCCTGGACGCCCTGCGAGGCCTCGCGGCCCTGCTGGTGCTGGTGTTCCACCTGCGGGGTCTGGTGCTGCCCATGGCGGTGCTGGATCACGGCTATCTGGCGGTCGACCTGTTCTTCGTGATCAGCGGCTTCGTGCTGGCGCGGGCCTATGACGCCGAGCTGACGGCCGGCCAGGGCGCGGCCTTCATGGTCAAGCGGCTGAAGCGGCTGTATCCGATGGCGGTGCTGGGCCTGCTGCTCGGCGCCTCGATCTGGCTGGCGACCGGGACGGATCCAGCCTCGACTCTCCTGGTCCTGGCCCTGGGTCTGGTGTTCCTGCCGGTCACGTCCAGCCGCGACGCCTTCCCGCTGAACGGACCGCAGTGGTCGCTGATGTGGGAGCTGATGGCCAACCTGGCCTATGCGGTGGTCGCGCCGTGGCTGACGACGCGGCGGCTGGTCGTGCTTCTGGCGGCCAGCGGCGTCGTCCACGCGATCCTGGCGCTGAAGGCCGGCACGGGATCGTTGGGTCCGCATGGTCCCGACGGTTGGTCGGCCGCGCCGCGCGTACTCTACGGCTTCTTCGCCGGGGTGTTGCTGGCGCGCGGCGGGCTGAAGCTGCCGGCCGCGCCAATCGCGGCGATCCTGGCGGCGGTGGCGCTGGTCCTGGCCGCGCCGGTTCCCGAGGCCGGCCGGGCGATCTTCGACCTGGTCGCGGCGCTGGCGGTGCTCCCGCTGCTGGTCGCCACGGCCGCGCGGGCCGAGGTCGGAGGACGGCTGCGTCCGATCCTGGACGGCCTGGCGGGCCTGTCCTACGCGCTCTACGCCCTTCACATACCGATCGTCCTGGGCCTGGCCGGCGTCGCCCGGCAGATGCCGGACGGCTGGGCGCGCGCGAGCTTGCAGCTGCTGGCTCTGCCGCTGGCCCTGGTCGCGGCCTGGGCCGCGCACCGCTGGTTCGAGCCCTGGGCGGCGAACCTCCTGGGGAAGCGCCCTCAGGGCTTTTCGACCAGCGCCCCGTCTTCCAGCACGCGGTAGAAGCACGAGCGGAACCCGACGTGGCACGCGCCGCCGTCGCCGCGCGGACGCACCTTGATCAGCACCGCGTCCTGGTCGCAGTCGACCCGCAGCTCCACCACGTCCTGTAGCTGGCCGCTGGTCTCGCCTTTCTTCCAGAGCTCGCCCCGCGAACGACTGAAGTAGTGGGCGATGTTGGTCTCGACCGTCAATTTCAGGGCTTCGTCATTCATCCAGGCCAGCATCAGGATCTCGCCGGTGTCGGCGTGCTGGGCCACCGCCACGACCAGACCGTCGGCGTTGAAGCGGGGCGCGAGGGCGTTGCCGCGCTCGAGCTCGTGCTTGGTGTGGGCTTGGGGGAACAGGTCGGTGCTCATGGCGCCACATATGGCGCAGGCCTCGGCGCTGCGCTAGCTTCCCGCCGCTTCAAAGCCTGGGGTGCAGGCTTTGGTTCAAAGAGCTGGAGCGCTTTTGGGCGCTCCGGAGGGGCGCAATGAACCTGAAGGATCGCATCAAGGCCGCCGTCGCGGCGCTGGACGACCGGGCTCGGCCCTGGGCGCGCCAGTCGCGCTGGAACGGCTATGCCTATGAGTTCCTGCTGTTCGGACTGAAGCAGGCCTGGGCCTGTCTGTTCGGCGGCCTGATGCTGGCCCTCCTGGTCGGTACGCATTTGCTGTGGCCGGCCGGCGCGCCGGTGGCGCGGTACGACTTCCTGGTCATCGCCGCCGTCACCATCCAGGCCCTGCTGCTGGCCCTGAAGCTGGAGCGCTGGGACGAGGCGCTGGTGATCTTCATCTTCCATGTCGTCGGCACGATCATGGAGCTGTTCAAGACCGCCCACGGCTCGTGGATCTATCCCGAGCCCAGCATCTTGCGGATCGGCGGCGTGCCGCTGTTCACCGGTTTCATGTACGCCTGCGTCGGCAGCTACATTGCCCGGATCTGGCGGTTGTTCGACATCACCTTCGTGCGCTACCCGCCGTTCTGGAGCACCCACATCCTGGCGGTGCTGATCTATGCCAACTTCTTCACCCACCACTACATGATCGACTTCCGGGTCGGGCTGTTCGCCCTGTCGGCGATCCTGTTCGGGCGGACCTGGTTCGTGTTCACGCCCGACCAGACGGCCCGCCGCATGCCGATGCTGATGGGCGCTGTCTTGGTGTCGCTGTTCATCTGGTTCGCCGAGAACCTGGGCACCTTCGCGGGGGCCTGGATCTATCCCAGCCAGGCGGACGGCTGGCATCTGGTGCCGATCGAGAAGATGGGCGCCTGGTATCTTCTGATGCTGATCAGCTTTGTCCTGGTGACGCTGGTCCACCGCCCGGTGGATGCCTGCGTCGCACGGATCCGCGAAGGGATCTGGCGGGCGGCTTAAAGCGCAGTGCGTTTCCTTCGAGGCTCGCCTTCGGCTCACCTCAGGATGAGAGATTCGGTGCGAAGCTCCTCGTCCTGAGGTGCGCGCTCCTGGGCGCGCCTCGAAGTACGCCGTGAGTTACTTCCTCACCAGGTCCATGAAGCGCTGCTGCAGGACCTTGTCGGTCTTGAACACGCCGCGGAACTGGGTGGTGATCGTCGAGACGTCGTGATGGCGCACGCCCCGGGTGCTCATGCACTGGTGCTCGGCGTCGATCAGCACGGCGACGCCGGCGGCGCTGAGATGATCCTCGATGGCGTCGGCAATCTGCATGGTCATGGTTTCTTGCGTCTGGAGACGCTTGGCGAAGATCTCGACCAGGCGCGCCAGCTTGGAGAGGCCGACGACCTTGCCGGTCGGCATGTACGCCACCCAGGCCTTGCCCAGGAACGGCGCCATGTGGTGCTCGCAGTGGCTCTGCACGTCGATGCCGCGCAGCATGACCATGTCGTCATAGCCCTGCACGTCCTCGAAGGTGCGAGACAGCTCCTTGGCCGGATCGCCGTGATAGCCGGCGAACCACTCGCCATAGGCCTCGACGACGCGTTCGGGCGTGTCCAGCAGGCCTTCGCGGTCGGGATTGTCGCCGGCCCAGGCCAGCAGGGTCCGCACGGCGGCCATGGCCTCGTCTTTGGTGGGGCGCTGGGCGGGTTCAAGATCAAGACCGGCGTCATCAGTACCGATCAGGGTTCGCTCGCGGGTCAGTGCGTCCATGTTTTGAGGGAGTCTTTCCACGGGCTGAGTTGCGCCGAGACGCCGATCGCCCCGGAATTACGCGTGCCACCCGTTTCATCTACGACCCAGGGAGCGATTTAGACGCATCGCGACATGGCCCTGGCCGTATCTGACAGTTATATGGGGCCGGCCCCCGTCGGGGGCAACACCTCCTTTACGTCAGGTTGCCGCGACCCAATGACCCTGAAGATCCACGACACCATGGCGCGCGAGAAGCGCGACTTCGTTCCCGCCGACCCCAAGCGCGTGACGATGTATGTCTGCGGTCCGACGGTCTACAACTACGCCCACATCGGCAATTTCCGGCCCGTGGTGGCCTTCGACGTCCTCTATCGCGTGCTGCGCCACCTCTATGGCGAGGACGCGGTGGTCTATGCGCGCAACGTCACGGACGTGGACGACAAGATCAACAAGAAGGCCGCCGACGAGGGCGTCGAGATCAAGGTCATCACCGACCGCTATCTCGCCGCCTATCACCAGGACGCCGACGCCCTGGGCGCGCTGCGGCCGAACCTCGAGCCCAAGGCCACCGACCATATCGGTGCGATCGTCGAGATGATCGGCAAGCTGGTCGACAACGGCAGCGCCTACGCCGCCGAGGGCCACGTGCTGTTCGACACCCAGAGCTTCGCCGACTATGGCCAGCTGTCGGGCCGGCCGCTGGACGAAATGATCGCCGGCGCCCGCGTCGAGGTCGCGCCCTACAAGCGCCACCCGGCCGACTTCGTGCTGTGGAAGCCCAGCAAGGAGAACGAGCCCGAGTGGGACAGCCCCTGGGGCGCGGGCCGTCCGGGCTGGCACATCGAGTGCTCGGCCATGATCGACAAGGCGCTGGGCAAGACCATCGACATCCACGCCGGCGGCATCGACCTGACCTTCCCGCACCACGAGAACGAGGTGGCCCAGTCGCGCTGCGCCCACGACCTGCCGGTCCTGGCCAACTACTGGATGCACAACGGCTTCCTCGACATGAGCGGGGAGAAGATGTCCAAGAGCCTGGGCAACGTGATCATCCCGCACGAACTGCTGAAGACCGTGCCGGGCGAGGTGATCCGCTGGGCGCTGCTGTCGGCCCACTACCGCCAGCCGCTGGACTGGACGCCGGAACTGATCGAGCAGTCGCGCAAGTCGCTGGACCGCCTGTACGGCGCCCTGCGCCGCGCCAAGGACGTGCCGATGGATCAGGCCATGGAGGCTCCGGCCGACACGGTCGCGGCCCTGATGGACGACCTCAACACGCCGCTGGCCGCCTCGACCCTGTTCGAGGTGTCGAGCCTGATCGAGAAGGCCGTGACGGCGGGCGACACCGTCGCCATCGCCGCCAACAAGGCCCGCCTGATCGAGGCCGGCGCGCTGCTGGGCTTCCTGCAGGCCGATCCGGACAGCTGGTTCGAGGGCGACGCCTCCGACGAGCTGAAGGCCCAGGTCGAGGACCTGCTGGCCAAGCGCCTCGCCGCCCGTACCGCCAAGGACTGGACCGCCGCCGACGCCATCCGCGCGGAGCTGGACGCTCTGGGCGTGGTGGTCATGGACGGCCCCGCCGGCGCGACCTGGCGGATGAAGGACTGAGGTAGCTGTCCATGAAACGCGCCGTCGAACACCGCATCGGGGTCCAGGCTCCCGCCGAGATCGTCTGGGACGTCGTCTCGGACTTCTCGACCTGGCATCAGTGGAATCCGCTGTACCGCAAGGCCGAGGGGCAGATGAAGATCGGCACGGCCCTGACGCTGGAGCAGCACCTGCCCGGTCAGCCGGCCACGGTGATCACCCCCGTCGTCCAGGACTGGGTGCCGTACGAGCAGCTGCACTGGCGCTCCACGCGCCTGGGCGGCTTCGTCACGGCCGTCCGCTATCTGGAGATCGAGAACATGGGCGAGGCCAACTCGACCTTCTCGAACGGCGAGCTTTTCATGGGCCTCCTGCTGCGCTTCGTCAGTCGCGACGAGCGCCGCGCGCTGAAGGCCGCCTTCACCGAGATGGGCGAGGCCGTGCGCGATCGCGCCGAGGCCATCTGGTCCGAGCGGTCCAGGGCCACCATCTAAGAGCCGATGATCGACGACCTCTACAGCGCCAGGATCCTGGGACTCGTGGCCAACATGCCACGCGCCGGCCGGCTGGCTGCGCCGCACGCCAGCGCCGAGAAGACGGCCAAGCTGTGCGGCAGCCGGATCGTGGTCGACGTGGCGGTCGAGGACGGCAAGGTCGTCGACTTCGCCCAGGAGGTCTCGGCCTGCGCCCTGGGCCAGGCGGCCGCCGCGATCCTGGGCGCGCATGTCATCGGCGCGGAACTTTCCGACATCGAGTTGGCGCGCGACTCGCTTGCCGCTATGCTGAAGGCGAACGGTTCGCCTCCCGCGGGCCGGTTTGCGGAGCTCGCCGTGCTGGAGCCGGTCAAGGACTATCCCGCCCGTCACGCCTCGACGCTTCTGGCGTTCGAGGCGACGGTCGAGGCTGTCCGGAAGGCCACAGGCGTCGGTGAAACGCGAACTAGCACCGCCGGCGCGGCTTGATCGCCCCTCAAAGGGGGTTAGTGCTTTACTGGACTAACAGCCGTCGCGCGCAGGCATGACCTTCTACGAACGCACCGTCGATTTGGGCCTCCGGGCCTACAAGTTGACGCTCTCGCCCCTGATCGGGCGGCAGTGCCGTTTCGCGCCGAGCTGTTCGGAGTACGCGGCGGCCGCCCTCAAGGATCATGGCCCGCTCAAGGGTTCCTGGTTGGCGTTGCGACGGATTTGCCGCTGCAATCCGTTAGGTGGATCGGGTTACGACCCGCCGCCGCCGGCAAGCCAGCCACGCAAGTGGATATGTGAAGAATGATCGATCTGGTTTTCCCCGACGGCTCCTCCCGTCAGTACCCTGATGGCTCGAGCGGGCGCGACGTCGCCGCCGCCATCTCCAAGTCGCTGGAAAAGAAGGCGCTGCTGATCAAGCTGGACGGACAGGTGCTGGACCTGGACCGCCCGCTGACGCCCGACCTGCTGACGGGGGAGCGCAGGTTCGAGATCCTGACGCGCGAAGCGCCGGAAGCGCTCGACACCATCCGCCACGACACGGCCCACGTGCTGGCCGAGGCCGTGCAGGAGCTGTTCCCCGGCACGCAGGTCACGATCGGCCCGAACGTCGAGGACGGCTTCTATTACGACTTCGCCCGCGAGGAGCCCTTCAGCCTGGACGATCTGGAGAAGATCGAAAAGCGCATGAAGGAGATCGTCGACCGCGACGAGAAGATCACGCGCGAGGTCTGGGACCGCGACGAGGCCATCGCTCACTTCGACGGTATCGGCGAGCAGTACAAGGCCCAGATCATCCGTGACCTGCCGGGCACGGACACGATCACCGTCTATCGCCAGGGTAACTGGAAGGACCTGTGCCGCGGGCCGCACCTGCCGTCGACCAAGCATGTCGGCAAGGCCTTCAAGCTGACGAAGCTGGCCGGCGCCTACTGGCGCGGCGACCAGAACAACGCCCAGCTGCAGCGCATCTACGGCACGAGCTGGGCCTCGGAAGCCGATCTCGAAGCCTATCTGAAGCGCATCGAGGAAGCCGAGCGTCGCGATCACCGCAAGCTGGGCAAGACGATGGACCTCTTCCATATCCAGGAAGAGGGCAAGGGCATGGTGTTCTGGCACGCCAAGGGCTGGGCCCTGTATCGCGTGCTCGAGGACTACATGCGCCGTCGCCTCGACGCGGCCGGCTACAAGGAAGTGAAGACGCCGCAGATCCTTGACAAGAGCCTGTGGGAGAAGTCGGGCCACGCCGAGAAGTTCGGCCACGCCATGTTCATGTGCGAGAGCGCCGAGGGCGAGGTCCTGGCGGTCAAGCCGATGAACTGCCCCGGCCACATCCAGATCTTCAACGTCGGCCAGAAGAGCTACCGCGAACTGCCGCTGCGCATGGCCGAGTTCGGCGCCTGCCACCGCTACGAGCCGTCGGGCGCCATGCACGGCATCATGCGCGTGCGCGCCTTCACGCAGGATGACGCCCACATCTTCTGCCGCGAAGAGCAGGTCACGGAAGAGAGCGCCCGGTTCATCGAACTGTTGCGCAGCGTCTATAACGACCTGGGCATGACGCTGGCCGACACCAAGTTCTCGACGCGTCCTGATCTGCGCGCGGGTACGGACGAGGTCTGGGACAAGGCCGAGGCCGCCCTGTCCGCCGCCGCCGAGGCAGCGGGTGAGACTCTGGTGCTGCAACCAGGTGAAGGCGCCTTCTACGGGCCCAAGCTAGAGTTCTCGCTGAAAGACGCCATTGGTCGAGTTTGGCAGTGCGGCACGCTGCAACTTGATTTTGTTTTGCCGGAACGATTGGACGCCGAGTACGTTTCGGAGGATGGTTCGAAGAAGCGTCCGGTGATGCTTCACCGGGCGATCTTGGGGTCCTTCGAGCGTTTCATCGGCATCCTGTTGGAAAACTTTGCTGGCGCCCTGCCCGTGTGGCTGGCGCCCACGCAGGTGGTCGTGGCCACGATCACGTCCGACGCCGACGCCTACGCTCTGGAGGTCGTCGAGAAATTGACGAAGCTGGGGATGCGCGCGGAAGTGGATCTGCGTAATGAGAAGATTAACTACAAGATTCGCGAGCACAGCCTCGCCAAGGTTCCTGTGATCGCGGTGGTCGGACGTAAGGAAGCAGAGACGGGCCAACTGGCTCTTCGTCGCCTGGGCGGTGAAGGTCAGAGCGTGCTGTCGCTCGAGGAAGCCCTCCGCGTCCTGAAGGCCGACGCGACGCCGCCCGACGTCAAGCGCGCCCAACGCGTCGAGGAGGCTGCGACCGCCTGATGAACAGTATCCTCCCGTCCGCCTCGACCCTCGCCGTGGGCGCCCGTCCGGCTCGTCCGAACGTGTCCGTGGTCATGGTCGTGTACCGGACGGGGGAAGCGCTGGTCGAAAGCATCAGGCACGTGCTGGCCGAGCCGCTGGTCGACGAGTTCGTCATCGTCGACAACGGCTCGTGCTCGCGCGACGAGGACATGCTGCGCTCGCTGGCCCTGACCGAGCCGCGCGTTGTGCTCAAGCAGGGCCACGGCAATATCGGCTTCGCGCGCGGCGCCAACCTGGGCGCCAGCACCGCCGGCGGCGAGTACATCGTCTTCCTTAATCCCGACGCCAATCTGCAGCCCAACTGCGTGGCGGCCCTGGTCACGGCCTTCAAGGGCCAGCCGACCCCGACCATCGTCGGCGCGCGCGTGCTGAACGTCGACGGCACCGAGCAGCGCGGCGGCCGTCGCGGCGAGGTCACGCCGATGACCACGGTGCTCAGCTTCGGCCAGCTGACCCGCCGCTATCCCAAGCTGGCCGGCTTCGAGATCCACCGCGAGAACGAACCGGTCCCGGGCGCGCCGGTGCCGATGCCGACCATCTCGGGCGCCTGTTTCGCCATGCGGCGACGCGACTTCGAGGCCCTCAGCGGCTTCGACGAAGGCTATTTCCTGCACGTCGAGGATATCGACCTGTGCTGGCGCGCCCGTCGCGCCGGCGGTCAGGTGCTGTTCCAGCCCAAAGCCCAGGTCGTTCACCTGGGCCACACCAGTCTGGAGCATCCTGTGAAGGTCGAGTTCCACAAGGGCGTGGGCCTGACCCGCTATTTCATCAAGCGCGCCGACAGCCTGCAGCTGTTCGCCGCCGCCGTGTTGCTGGCTCCGGCCATCATGCTGATGTCGGTCTTCCGTCCCCTGCTGTGGAAGATGACCGGGCGGCCGATCTAGGTCGCGCGACGGCCTGGAGGCTCCAGGTCGACGGGTAGTGTAATTCCCTCGGTTCCACGGCAAGAAGCGGCATGACCGCTCGTGGACGTCCGCCGCATCCCGACCAGCTGACCCCCGCCGAATGGCGCGTGGTCGAGGCCGTGCGCCACGGCCTGACCAACGCCGCGATCGCGCAGCGAATGGGGGTCACGCTCGACGCGGTCAAGTTTCACGTCAGCGCCGCCCTGGGCAAGCTGGGCTTCGCCAGCCGCCGGGAGCTGCGGCTGTGGGAGGGCGTGCGGCGCGACAGCCAACTGGAACGAGGAGACCGGCCCATGGTCACGGAAGCCGCGCCGAAGACGATCGGCCAGGTCGCCAGGGGCGTCCGAAACCTGGAGCAGGCGGTCGCCTGGCATCGGGACGTCCTGGGGCTGCCTCTGCTGTTCAGCTTTGGCGACATGGCCTTCTTCGACTGTGGCGGGACGCGCCTCTACCTCTTCGTCGCCGAGGCGCCGGCCAACAGCCTGGTCTATCTCACGGTCGGTGATCTGCACGCCGAGGTCGCGCGCCTGACCGAGGCGGGTGTGACGGTCGTCAGCGCGCCGCATCGCATCCATGTCCACGACGATGGCCGCGAGGAGTGGATGGCCTTCGTCAACGACATGGACGGCGGACCGATCGGTTTGATGGCGGTGTCGAGCCCGACGCCCTGAGACGAGCCTACATCGGCCCGATCGTCTCGAACCTCAGCCCGTCCGGGCCCTCGATCGAGGTCGGGGCCTGCAGGTTCCTGGCCGGCAGCATCGCCCGGTAGCGGTCGTACACGGTCTTGCCCTTGCCCGCCCGGGCGGTCAGGCACAGGTCGTATTCGCCCTCGCGGCCCCAGGACTTGCGCTGCGAGCCGGCCACGTCGCGGTCGGACTTCACGGCCGCCGCCACGCGTTCGGCCAGGGAGCGGTCGATCCCCGCGCCGTAGCTGGCGAACCTGATGGTCACGTCGCAGCGCGTCGTTCCTCCGGCTTCCGTCTCCGGCGCGGTGGTCGCGCAGGCGGTCAAGGCCAGGGCGAGCAAGGCGGCCAGGCGGATCATGCGGGGAAGCCTCCGGCGCGGGCCAGGGACGAGGCGGGGGTCTTGCCCAGGCGATCGCTGATATGGCGGCCGATCTCGATCAGGGCCGCCAGATCGTAACCCGTCTCGAAGCCGGCCCGTTCCAGCATGTAGGCCAGATCCTCGGTGCCGATATTGCCGGTGGCGTTCGGCGCGAACGGACAGCCGCCCAGGCCGCCGACCGACGCGTCCAGCACGTCGACGCCCGCCTGCACGCTGGCATAGGCGTTGGCCAGGCCGGTGTTGCGGGTGTCGTGGAAGTGCATGCGCAGGCGCGCGTCGGGCGCGGCGGCCCGCACGGCCTCGATGCGCTTCGTGACCAGCCAGGGATCGGCCACGCCGATGGTGTCGGCGATGGCGATCTCGGGGATGCCCAGGGCGGCCGCCTCGCGGGCGATGGCCACCACCTGGTCCTCGGAGACCTCGCCATCGAACGGGCAGCCGAAGGCGACCGAGATGGTCGCGGTGATCGGCGGGCCGCCGTCGATGGCCTGGCGCTCGGCGATGGCGGCCAGGGTGTCGATCTGCTGGCGCACCGTGGCGCCCTGGTTGCGCGTGCCGAAGCCGTCCGAGGCGCAGACCACGACATTGGCCTCGTCGCAGCCGGTCGAGACGCAGCGCTCCCAGCCGCGCATGTTCAGGACGAGGCCGATGCGTGAGTGGACGCGATCCGATGGCAAGGCGTCCATGATCTCCTCCGCCCCCGCCATCTGCGGCACGCGGTTGGGGTTCACGAACGACACCACCTCGGTGCGCCTGGCGCCGGCGGCTTCGAGCTTGCGGATCAGGTCCAGCTTCTCGTCGACCGTCAGGATCGACTTCTCGTTCTGCAGGCCGTCGCGCGGCCCGACCTCGACGATCTGGATGAAGCGGCTCATTGGCTGATGACCTCTTCGTCGTCCATCGCGGGCGGAACGACCCTCTGCGGTTCGCCGCGATAGAGGGTCAGGCGTTCCCGGTCGCCATCGGAATAGTTGAGGCCCTCGACCACGGCGACGGGGCGCGGCGTCAGGCCCAGGGCGGTCATGGCGCTGCGGAACGAGTCTTCCTGACGGCTCTCGACCACGGCGGGACGGCCTTCCGACACCGCGTCGGCCGCGCCCTCGCCGCCGGTCAGCTCGGTCGTGGTGCCAAGCTGGAAGATCAGGCTGGGTTCTGAATAGCCGGTCAGGGCCACCGGGCCGGCGGCGCCCGAGCGGGGCGACAGGCGGGCCTTGTCCAGGGCGTCGGCGATGTCCTTGGACAGGAACAGGGGCTCCAGGCGCGGGATCAGGCCGGCGGTCAGGGCGATGTGGGCGGCGACGCCCAGCACGCCGGCCGTGACCAGGGCGCGGGCCGCGTGATGGCGCATCAGCAGCACGGCGCCGGCGATCCCGGCGGCCAGGGCCAGCAGGGCGGCCAGCACGGCCCAGACCAGATCGTCCCTGGCGCCGAATTCCTTCTGGCCGTAGACGGCGACGGCGGCCAGCAGGGCGCCCATCAGCACCGACAGGGCGGCGCCGATCCAGCGCGGCCACTTGGCCAGCGGATCACGCAGGGCCGCCGCCATCAGCATGGCCAGGGCCCCGTAGGCCGGCAGCTCGTAGTGCACCAGCTTGGTCGGCAGGATCTCGAACATCAGCCAGGTCGGGACCAGCCAGCAGACGGCGAAGCGCACGCCAGGCTCATGCCGGCGCGTCCAGCCCACGACCAGGCCGGCGGGCAGCAGCAGGGTGGCGGGGAACGACAGCAGCGGGGCCAGCAGGGTGTGGTAGCCGAACGGACCCGAATGGCCCTCCTGGCCGCCGGCCATCTTGGGGGCCAGGTCCCCGCCCACCGCCGCGCCCCAGAAGGCGCCATCGGTGGCCACGGTGATCATCATGGCCCACGGCAGGGTGATGGCGGCGAACAGGATCAGGCCCCAGGTCCAGCCCAGGTCCTTCATCCATCCGGCCTTGCGGTCCCAGACCGCCAGGGCGGCCAGGGCGAAGAAGGCGACCAGCAGGCCGACCGGACCCTTGATCAGGGCGGCGATCGACAGGCCGGCCCAGAAGGCCAGCTTGGTCCACTTGCCGGCCTTGCCGCCGTTCAGATGGGCGGCATAGACCCGCGCCAGGGCGGCCATGGCCAGGGTGGTGCTGCCGCAGAGCGCCGCGTCGGTCTTGGCGATGAAGGCCTCGGACGACAGCAGGAAGGTCGCCCCCAGGATCGAGCCGGCCAGGAGGCCCGTGCGCGGGTCGAACAGCGCCGCCGCGCCCCAGGCTACGGCTGCCGCCGCCAGCATCGCGCCCAGCAGCGAGGGCAGGCGATAGGCCCAGATCCGGCGGTCCTCGGCGTCGGAGAACGCCTTGACGCTCATGGCCTGCAGCCAGTGGATGCCGACCGGTTTCTTGAAGCGCGGCTGGTCCTGGAACTTGATGACGACGTAGTCGCCGGTTTCCAGCATCTGCGAGGTGGCCTGGGCGAAACGTGACTCGTCGCGGTCCAGCGGCGGCATGGCGAAGAGGCCCGGCAGGCCCGCGATCAAGGCCACCAGAGCGGCGAACAGAGGGCCGCGCCACCCGCGGCTCCAGTCATCCAGGCGAGATTCAAGCGTCATGCGGTCACGTTTAGCACGATCCTTCCGCGTGACGACTTTTGCTGTATGAGGAGGCGATGAGCTCGCAAGCCGCCCAAACCCCTGACTTTTCGGTCGTCGTTCCCGTTTTCGACGAGGGCGAGGCCGCGCCGAAACTTGCCCGTGAGATCGCGGCCGCGTTCGCCGGCGAGACCTACGAGATGATCTTCGTCGACGACGCCAGCCGCGACGACACCAAGGCCCGGCTGATCGCCCTCAAGGCCGAGATCCCGCAGCTGCGCGTGCTGGGCCACCGCAGGAACTCGGGTCAGAGCCGCGCAGTGCGCAGCGGCATCCTCGTCGCGCGCGGGCCGATCATCGTCACCCTGGACGGCGACGGCCAGAACGACCCGGCGGATGCGCCGCGCCTGGCCAAGGCGCTGCAGGCCGGCCCGGCGACCCTGGCCCTGGTCGGCGGCGAGCGGGTCAAGCGCCAGGACAGCAACGCCAAGCGCTTCGCCTCGAAGTTCGGCAACGGCGTGCGCAAGCGCCTGCTGAAGGACACCGCCAACGACACCGGCTGCGGCTTGAAGGCGTTCCGGCGCGAGGCTTTCCTGCGCTTGCCCTACTTCGATCACATCCACCGCTACATCCCGGCGCTGATGCTGCGCGAGGGTTACGAGGTGGCGTTCCAGCCGGTGAACCACCGTCACCGCGAGACCGGGGTGTCGAAGTACACCAACTTCGGCCGGCTGAAGGCGTCGATCTCGGACCTTTTGGGCGTGATGTGGCTGCAGTCGCGGGCCCGCAATCCCCAGGGCGTGGACGAAGCTTGACGCCCGAGAGGCGATCTAGCTTCACCGAAACCAAAATTACCGCTACGCCTTAACCATGGCATGAGACTGAATGCTCGCGCCAAAGGGGGAAGCTCGATGTTCGCGGCCATTCCGCTGCTGGCCTTGCCGGTGCTTATCTACAACCTGATCGCCCTGACCCTGGCCGGGGGCTTCAAGGCCGCCGACGCCAGCGTGCGCATGACCGATCGGCTGTTCACCATCCACATGACCTCGCGCGCCGAGTGGGCGGTCAGCCTGGGCGACCTGCTCCTGGCCGCCTCGCTGGTCGTGCTGTTCGTCGAGCTCCTGAAGTCGACCACCAGCCGCCGGATCGCGATCATCAACCACTCGCTGTCGATGGTGCTGTTCATCCTGTGCCTGGTCGAGTTCCTGCTGTTCCCGGCCTTCGCCACCTCGACCTTCTTCCTGGTCACCCTGATGGTGCTGCTGGACGTCCTGGCCGGCTTCATCGTCACCATCGTCGCGGCCCGTCGCGACGTGGACTTTGGGGACCACTAGGGGGGCGACCGCTAGGCGATCTTCAGCCCCAACACGGACAGGGGGCGCTCCAGGGGCGAGCCCAGAATGTTGGGCGAGCCGATGTCGCCGTGCTTCCAGGTGGCGTAGCCCATCGATTTCAGCAGCTGCAGGGCGTCCTGGCTGCGCTGATCGGGCTGGCATTCCATGTAGATCCACGGGCGGTAGGCCTTGATGGTCTTGGCCGCGCCGCGCAGCACGTCGATCTCCATGCCCTCGACGTCGATCTTGATCAGGTGACAGGCGGCCAGGTTCAGGCTGTCCAGCGTGATCATCTCGACCTCCTCGCCGGGCTGGTCGTCGGCGTAGCTGATCGTCTCGGCGCGCTCCCGATCCGGGGCCAGGGTCATCATGCCGAAGTTGCTGGGCTGGTCGTAGCGGATGCCCGGCAGTCGCATGCGGCCCTTCTTCGCCCCGACCAGGGCCTGGCGGCAGTGGGCATTGGTCCAGCTGTTCAGCGCCACGGTGGCGACCATGGCCTGGAACATGATCCGCTGCGGCTCGAAGGCGTGGACCACGCCCGTCGGCCCGACGAAGTTGCAGAAGGCCAGGGTGTGCGTGCCCATGTTGGCGCCGACATCCAGCACGGTCTGGCCGGGCTGGATCAACTGGCCCAGCAGGTCCAGCTCGTCGCCCGACCACACGCCGGTCTCGCGGATTCCGGCCGAGACGAAGAGGTCGTTGCGGTTCAACAGCATGGGGCCGTAGCGGGAGGTGATGACCTCGTTGACCTCGGCCCGGGGCGGCGGCTCTGGCGGCGGGACCGGGTCGGCCACGGACGCGAGGGCGCGGTCCCCCGGCGTCAGCGTCCTGGCCCGCGGTTGCGCCTTCCAGGCCCGCCACAACTGGACGCCGGCGATCATCGGGGCGTTGCGCCAAGGCGAGGGGGCGACCGCCGTCTGAATCTCGGCGAGGAACGCGCTGGCGGCCTCCCCCGAGCGCAGGCCGATCAGGTCCAGCCCGACCTGATCCCACAGCAGGCCGTCGTCGACGGCCAGGGACGCGCCCTGCGCCACATCGGGCAGCAGCATCTCGGGATCAGCCGTGAACACCGTCCGCGGATGGGCCAGCAGCAGGCCCTCGCCGCCGTACGCGGCCCCGAACTGAGCCAGGGTCCGCAGCCGCATGACACCGAAACGCTCGTCCAGGCTGGCGGGCGGGTCGGTCAGGATGGTCTCGGTCGAGACGGCGGCGCGCTCGGGCCGCGAATCCGCGACGGCTCCGGCCACGGCGGCGGAGACGTTGCACAGGTGCAGGTGGACGGCCCAGTCCGGCGCGACAGTCTCCAGCGACCGGGCCAGACGCAGCGCCGCCTCGGCCTCGCGGTCGCCCAGGGCGATGCTCAGCACGGTTTTGGCGGTGGGCAGCGGCCCGAACGCCAAGGGCGCGGGCGTGGCGAAGCGGGCGTCCGGCGCCAGCTCGGGCCATTCGACGGGCAGGCCGAGCCGTTCCTGGGCGGCGGCCAGGCACAGCTGGGCGACGCCGTCGTCCGAGGCCTCCAGCGTGATGGCCTGGCGGGCGGCTGCGATGCTGCCTTCATACGCTCCGCGCTCCAGGCGCAGGATGGCGACGGCCAGCCACGACGGACCGTGCCACGGTGCGCCGACCAGTCCGCCCAGGAAGCAGCTCTCGGCCACCTCCAGGTCGCCGCTGAAGCGCAGGACCATGACCCCGCAATTGTAGTGATGCTCGGGGATCTCGGGCCAACGGGCGCGGGTGTCCCTGAACGCCTCGTAGGCGGCTTCCACGTCGCCCAGGCAGGCGGCGGCCAGGCCTGTGGACGAAAGGGTGACGCCCTGGTCGCCCTCGATCCCGAACAGCTTCCGAGCCGCCTCCAGGGTCGCGGCCATGGGGCGATAGCGCTGGAAATGATAGTCGCGCGCCGCCTGCATCAGCAGCTTGACCCGGGTCGGGTCAAGCGCATCCTGGATGGCGAAGGGCGCCAGCTGGATCCAGTCCAGCCGCGACCTCAGATAGGCCCTGCCCACGTCGGCGCGCTCAGAATCGATCATGGGTTGATCCTAGGCGAGATCTGCGGGCGGGCTCTACCCGCCGGGGAAGCCGTTCGTCTGGCGCAGGGCCTCGCCCAGAGCCATGGCGGCGGTGGTGGCCAGGTTCATCGAGCGGGCCTCGGGCATGATCGGGATCACGATCCGTCCCTGGGCGACCGCGTGGACCTCTTCGGGCGCACCGCGGCTCTCGTTGCCGAACAGCAGGGTATCTCCGCGTTCGAACGAAAAACGGTGGAACGGCGTGGCGCCTTTCGTCGTGAACAGCAGCAGTCGCCCCTCGGCCCGCTCCGGCGCCTTAAGGAAGGTCTCCCAGCTGTCGTGGCGTTGCAGGCGCGCCAGCGGGCCATAGTCCAGGGCGGCGCGCTTCAAGCTCTTGTCGTCCAAGGGAAAACTGCAGGGCTCGATGACGTCCAGCCCGACATCGAAACAGGCGGAAAGCCGGATCGCGGCCCCGACGTTTTGGGGAATGCCTGGTTGAAAAAGTGCGATGCGCATAATAAGCGAACCAACCACAAGGCTAGCAGGGGCTTTGCCGCGAATCGAAAGGACTTGCGGACTTCGTCCGCGCGTCCGATAGGACGATCCGACCGCTGCCTTGTGGCGGGGATCCGCATGCGGGTCCAGCAAGATATGGCGTCGAAAGGCGCTTCTCCAAGCCCGCCGCTTCCGCGGCTGGCGGAATAAAGGGGTGACTAGGTGGCCGACACCGCCGTGGGCGCAACGACCGAGCCGGAACACGGGAGCGATCCCTCCCGGCGCGACTTCATTCACATCGCCGCGATCGCGGCCGCCGCCGGCGGCGCCGCGTCGCTGGTGTGGCCGTTCATCGACCAGATGAACCCGTCCGCCGACACGCGGGCCCTGGCCTCGACCGAGTTCGACCTGACCAAGGTCGCCGAAGGTCAGCAGGTCACGATCAAGTGGCGCGGCAAGCCGCTGTTCGTGCGCAACCGCACCAAGGCGGAAATCGCCAAGGCCGTGGCCGACGACGCCGCGCCGATGAAGGATCCGGCGACGGACGCCTCGCGCGTGAAGCCGGGCAAGGCCAACTGGCTGATCGTCGGCGGCAACTGCACCCACCTGGGCTGCGTGCCGACCTTCGGCGGCGGCGAGTACGGTGGCTGGTTCTGCCCCTGCCACGGCTCGGTCTATGACACCTCAGGTCGTATCCGTAAGGGCCCCGCGCCCCTGAACCTAGTGGTTCCGGAATACGCCTTCCTCACCGACACCAAGGTCAAGATCGGCTAATCCAGATGAGCGGACATTCGACCTATCAACCGAAGACCGGTATCGAGCGCTGGCTCGACGCCCGTCTGCCGATCGTGCGCCTGGGCTACGACTCGTTCGTCGACTACCCCACGCCGCGCAACCTGAACTACTGGTGGACCTTCGGCGGCATCCTGTCGCTGTGCCTGGCCTCGCAGTTGATCACCGGCATCATCCTGGTGATGCACTACAACCCGAGCGCCCAGGGCGCCTTCGCCAGCGTCGAACACATCATGCGCGATGTGAACTACGGCTGGCTGATCCGCTACATGCACGCCAACGGCGCGTCGATGTTCTTCATCGCCGTGTACATCCACATGCTGCGCGGCCTCTACTACGGCTCCTACAAGGCGCCCCGTGAAGTGCTGTGGCTGCTGGGCTGCGTGATCTATCTGCTGATGATGGCGACCGCCTTCATGGGCTACGTCCTGCCCTGGGGCCAGATGTCGTTCCACGGCGCCGTCGTGATCACCAACCTGTTCGGCGCCCTGCCGCTGGTCGGCGAAAGCATCACGACCTGGCTGTGGGGCGGCTTCGCGGTCGACAACCCGACCCTGAACCGCTTCTTCTCGCTGCACTACCTGCTGCCCTTCATGATCGCGGGCGTCGTGATCCTGCACATCTGGGCCCTGCACGTGGTCGGCCAGAACAACCCGACCGGCGTCGATCCCAAGTCGAAGGCCGACACCGTCCCCTTCACCCCGTATGCGACGGTGAAGGACGGCTTCGCGATGAGCGTCTTCCTGATCCTCTTCGCGTTCTTCGTCTTCTACATGCCGAACGCCCTGGGCCATGCCGACAACTACATCGAGGCGAACCCCCTGGTGACGCCGTCGCACATCGTTCCGGAATGGTACTTCCTGCCGTTCTACGCGATCCTGCGCGCCGTGCCGGACAAGCTGATGGGCGTGCTGGCCATGTTCGGCGCCATCGCCTGCCTGTTCGCCCTGCCGTGGCTGGACACCTCCAAGGTGCGCTCGATGCGCTACCGCCCGACCGCGAAGATCTACTTCGTGTTCTTCCTGGTGGCCTGCATCATCCTGGGCTTCTGCGGCGCCAAGCTGCCCGACGATCCGGTGATCCCGCACCTGACCACGTTCCAGCTGGGCGGTTCCGACCTGAACAGCTTCGTGTGGCTCAGCCGCGTCGCCGCTCTGTACTACTTCGCTTTCTTCCTGGTCGTGCTGCCGGTCCTGGGTCTGGTCGAAAAGACCCTGCCCGTGCCGGACTCGATCGCCTCGCCGGCCCTCTCGGCCGACGCTCACAAGGGTTGATCCCGATGCTCCGCAAACTCTCGGTTATCGCGGCGGCGGCGGGTCTCCTGGTCGTCGGCGCCGCCGGTCCGGCCCTCGCCAATGGCGGGGCCCTGCCGGCCAAGGACGTCCACTGGTCGTTCGAAGGCCCCTTCGGCAAGTTCGACCAGGCCCAGCTGCAACGCGGCTTCAAGGTCTATCGCGAGGTCTGCTCGGCGTGCCACTCGCTGAAGCTGGTCTCGTTCCGGAACCTGGGCGACAAGGGTGGTCCGTTCTACAGCGAGAAGTACCCGAACTCGAACGACAACCCGTGGGTCAAGGCCGTGGCCAAGGACTACGAGGTCGCCGATATCGACGGTGAGACCGGCGACGCCATCAAGCGTCCGGCCACCAGCGCCGATCGCTTCCCCGGCCCGTTCGCCAACGAAGCCGCGGCCCGCGCCTCGAACGGCGGCGCCCTGCCGCCGGACATGTCGCTGCTGGCCAAGGCCCGCGAAGAAGGTCCGAACCACATCTATTCGGTGGTGACCGGCTACGTGAACCCGCCCAAGGGCCTGACGGTCCCGACCGGCGGTCACTACAACCCTTACTTCCCGGGCGATCTGACGTCGGCCTGGCACGGCAGCCATGAACACGTCCCGCCGGGCGGCTTCATCGCCATGGCCCCGCCGCTGAAGGATGGCCTGGTGACGTTCGACGACGGCACCAAGTCGACCCTCGACCAGCAGGCCAAGGACGTCTCGGCCTTCCTGATGTGGGCCGCCGAGCCCAAGCTGGAAGAGCGCAAGCAGACCGGCTTCGCCGTCCTGATCTACCTGCTGCTGCTCTCGGGTCTGCTGTACGCCAGCTACAAGACCGTGTGGCGCAACGAGTCGCACTAAGCGAAACGTTCGACGCTGAATATGGAAAGGCCCGGTGGAGACACCGGGCCTTTTTCTTTGTCCAAACCCCACCGTGTCATCCCGGATAGCCTCTGCGAGGCTTACGGGATGACACGGTGGGGTTTGGGCTTAGAGATCCAGCCGCCAGAGGATCAGCGGACCGTCCTCGCTGTCCTCGCGTTCGCCCACGGCCTGGAAGCCGTTGCGGGCCAGCACGGTCTGGGAGGCGGGGTTGTCGACCGAGGTCTCGGCCGTGAGGGCCCGCACGCGGTCGTCCTCGCGCGCCCAGGCGGCCAGGTCGGCGACGGCGCGGGTGGCGACGCCCTTGCCCCATCGCGTGGGCGCGACGCCGTAGCCGATCCGCAGGGACCGGTCGGCCGCGTCCAGCGGCTGGGTGGGCGAGATCAGGCCGACGATCTCGCCGTCCTCGACGATCATCCAGGCCGAGGGACTGAAGATCGGCCGGATGTGATCGGCCAGCTGGCCCAGCATGGCCAGCACCTCCGGCGGCGCCAGGGCGCTGTCGCACGGGCGCCAGGGGGCGGGGGCCTCGCCGCGCAGCAGGGCGGCGAAGTCGTCAGGGTTTGCTTCGATGAGCATGTTTTGAAGTCTCGGTGTCTTGGCGCGCCTTGCAGAAGGCGCGGGTGACCGAGCGGCGGGCGTCAGCCAGATAGGCGTGCGTCGCCGCGACGGCGGCTGTGCGAGTGGGCGACGACGATCAAAGGCGCTCTCCTGCGTCTAGGCGAACAGCCATAGCAAGCTCAGGGCGCGACGGCCAGGGTCCGGGCGTCAGCGGCGAGATGCAGGCGGTGGCGGGCCCACAGGGCCGTGCCCAGGGTTCCGGCCACGCCCTCGGGCAGGTCCTCGGCCAGGCTGGCGGGCACGTTCTCGGCCAGGACGCCGCCGATCGACAAGGCGCGCAGGCGGGCCGGGGCCTTGTGGCGGGCGGAGAGGTCCAGCTTGCCCCCAACGGACTTGCCAACCGCCGCCGCGTCGCGGGTCGACAGGCGCGCCATGGCCCGCGACGCGGTGTCGATCGCAAAGGCGCCGCGCAGGGCCGTGGGGCCATCGCTGACGCCCGCGACGATGGTGGGCAGGCCCTCGACCACCTCGACCGGGAAAACCACCTGGCGGCGCGCCTTCCAGGGCTGGTCGATGCGCACGCGACAGTCGGCGAAGTCGATCTCGACGCTGTGGCCCGCCAGGACGTCCATGCCGATGACCCCGGCGATCGGGGTGACGAAGCCAGCGCCCCGCGCGTCCAGGTCGGCGACCCTGATCGGCGCGGCCGCCGTCTTCAGCCCCGCGACCTGGACCGGCAGGGACGGCTCGGGCTCGAGGATGCCGGCCATCTGGGCCTTGGTTTCATGCAGCAGGGTGCGCGGCGCCGACAGGTCGATGACGTAGTCGCCGGCCATGTCGCCGATCACCGCCGGGGCGATGACCGCGCCGTTCTCGAACCAGCAGGCGGTCTCGCCCGCCCGCGCCGCGCCGGCGAGAGACAGCGAAAGCGACAGGACCAGGACAGGAACGCGGCGACGCATGCGGGCAGCGTAGCTCAGCCATGCCTGTTGCGCGATGGTCTCGACATTGCCGGAGAACGGCGTTCATCCTGGCGTGCGCGGGGAGGCGCAAGACATGTCCGACGACGGCGATTCTGAACGGGAAGCGGGCAAGCGGCTGGACGCCTTCGTCGACGCGGCCTTCGCCTTCGCCGTCACCCTGCTGATCATCGCCAGCGCCGAGCCGACCGCCACCATAGCCGCCCTGTGGAACGCCTTGGGCCGCATCCCGGCCTCGCTAGGGGCCTTCGCCCTGATCGTCATGTTCTGGCTTGCCTATCGCGAGTTCGGACGGCTGGTCCCGCGTCGCGACACCCTTTCGACCCTGAACGCCCTGGCCATCGTCTTCACGGTGCTGGTCTATGTCTTCCCGCTGCGGATGCTGGTGGAGTCCGGCTTCGTCTGGATCTCGCGCGGCTGGCTCTCGGGGACCGAGATGATCCGCACCCTGGGCGACCTGCGCGATCTGTTCCGCATCTACGGGATCGGCTTCGCGGTTCTGGCGGGGCTGTTCGCGGTGCTCTACCTGCGCGCCGCCCGCCACCCGGACCGGCTGGGCGTCGAGCCCGCCGATCGGACGAACGTGCGCGCAAGCTTCCAGATCTGGACGATCTCGGCGGCCGCCGGCCTGGTGTCCGCCGCCCTGACCTTCGGCCCCATGGCCAAGGCGCCGTGGCTGCCCGGTTTCGCCTACTGGCTGATCCCCCTGGCCATCGCCCCGCGCGGTCCGGTCGGCCGCCTCTTCGCCCGCAAGCCCATCCCGCAAGGAGCTCCGTCATGAACCGCGCGCTGTTTGTCGCCGCCACCGCCGTCCTCGCTGTGTCGGCCGGCGCTGCTGGGGCTGAGACGCCGCCGGACCCGGGTCCCCGCATCGCCGCCCAGGCCGAGGCGATGAAGGCGTTCGCGCTGATGGACGGCGTTTGGCGCGGCCAGGCCTGGACCATCACGCCCGGTGGTCGCCACGAGGTCACCCAGACCGAGCGCATCGGCCCGCTGCTGGGCGGTTCGGTGAAGGTGGTCGAAGGGCGGGGTTACAACGCCGACGGCTCGACGGGCTTCAACGCGCTGGGGATCATCGCCTACGAGCCCGATACCGGCGCCTATTCGATGCGCTCGTACGCCATGGGCCGGGCCGGCGACTTCAAGATCACCCCAACCAGCGACGGCTATGTGTGGGAGATCCCGGCCGGGCCGGCGACCATCCGCTACACCGCCGTGATCAAGGACGGCGCCCTGCGCGAGGTCGGCGAGCGGATCGTGGCGGGCCAGGCGCCGTTCCAGTTCTTCGAGATGAACCTCAAGCGGGTCGCCGACAGCGCCTGGCCAGCGGCGGGGGCGATCCCGCCGAAGTAGGGGTCTCAGGCCTCGGCCTTGCTCCCGCCCGAGCGCTGGAACAGCTGCAGCGTGCGCAGCATGGCCAGGCGCGCGCTGTCGGCATGGTGGCCGCTGGGGGCCACGAAGGCGTGGCCGGCGTCGTAGAGATAGATCGGCAGCTCCGGATGCGTATCGCGGACGGCCTCGACGTCGGCCAGCGGGATCAGGCTGTCGGTCTTGCCGAAGTGCAGGATGGTCGGGACCTTGGGCGTCTCGTCGCGATAGCCCGCGATGTCGCCGCCGTAGAAGGCCGACACCGCCGTCAGTCCCTCGCACCGGCACGCCGCCAGCCAGGCCGTGGTGCCGCCGTAGCAGAAGCCCATGGCGAACACCGGCCCCTCCAGGAAATCGATGCAGGCCTGGACGCGGGGCAGGGTGGTCAGGCCCCAGCCGGTGGCCTTGCCCATCGCCATGCGTGCGTCGAGGATCGCTGGCGTCAGGTCCTCGACCGGGAAGTCGGCGTCGGCCGCGTCCATCAGACTGGGAGCGATGACCTCGTAGCCCTGCTCGGCCAGGCTGTCCGACAGCTGGCGGATGTGCGGGGTGACGCCCCAGATGGCGTGCAGCATGACGATGCCGCCCCGCCGCGCCTCCTGCGGGGGAGCATGGTAGGCGGCGAACGGTGCGCCGTCCTCGCGGCAGGCCAGGGCGATGCGCTCGCCCATCAGAGCGCCCCGTGGGCTTGGAAGAAGGCCAGGGTGCGCTCGCGGGCCAGCTTGGCGTCGGCCAGGTCGCTGTCGGGGCGGCCGTCGTTGTTGAAGCCATGGCCGCTGGCTTCGTAGATGTGGATCGGAACCTCGGGGTGTGCGGACCAGATGGCGGCCTTGACCTCCTCGGCGGGGATGTGCGGGTCCTTGGCGCCCAGGTGGACGATCACGGGCGCCTTCAGGGCGAACTTGGCCATGCCGGCGACCTGACCGCCGTAGTAGCTGGACGCCGCCGACAAGCCTTCCAGTCGCGAGGCCGCCAGCCAGGCCATGGTGCCGCCATAGCAGTAGCCGACGATGAACACCGGACCGCGGTCTTTCAGAAAATCGATGCAGGCCTGGATGTCGCCCATGGCGTTGTCGGGGCCGTTGGCCTTGGCGTGCTTGACACCGTTCGCAAAGCCGTCCGGATCGTGCTCGGCGCTGAAGCCCTTCTCCTGGCGATCGAACATCGACGGCGCCAGCACCTCGAAGCCCCGCTCGGCCCAACGGGCGACGTCCGCACGGACGTATTGGTCCAGGCCGAAGATCTCCTGAATCACGATGACCCCGCCCTTGCGCGCGCTCTCGGGCTGGGCGTGCAAGGCGGTGAACCCGAAGCCGTCGTGGGCGGCGGTTAGGGTGATCATCTCGGACATCGCTGGGGGCTCCCTGTAAACTGGCGGCATCCAAAGGGCGCGAGGTCCAGGGGTCAAGCCGGCAAGTCGATCGCGCGGCGCGAAACACGGATGAAGAGGTGGGGCGCCCTGGCGCTCGGAGAGGTCCATGCCCTCGATGGGGATATCGACCCGGTAATCGCTTCTCTCGCCGAATTTCCAGTCAGGCCTGGCGACCCTCAGCACCAGAGTGCGGGGCTCGTCCTCGCCGCCAGCCTTGGTGTCGGCCGAGACGATCTCGTCCCAAGCCAGAAAGGACAGCGCATCCTTCCTCCGCCTGCGCCAGCAGAGGCCCTCGGGGGAAAGGATCAGGCGCGGCGCCGTATCGAAGAGGCTCGGGGCGGCGGTCAGGGTGATCAGGACCGCCATGCTCACATAGATCGGCCACGTCTTGTGGTCGCCGAAGACTCCAAAGCCCACCGTAAGCAGGACGAAGACGCCGAGCCCGCCCACGTTCTTCAAGCGCGATGGGCGAACTTCGAGCGTGGCGTCGGCGCTCAAGGAGCGATCCTCACCGCCGCCCGGTCCTGGACCAGCCGCCAGACCTCCTCGATCTCGGTGTCGGTGACGGCGATGCAGCCGTCGGTCCAGTCACGACCCTGGTAGAGGCGGGAGAGGCCTCCTCGGCCATTGGGCAGGCCGTGGATCATGATGTCGCTGCCGGGGTCGATGCCTCGGGCCCGGGCGGCCTGGACCTGCGCCGGCGTCGGATAGCCGATGCGCAGCGACAGGTGATAGGCGCTCTGGGGATTGCGGCCTGTAATGCGGTAATCGCCCTCGGGCGTGCGCCGGTCGCCGAAGCGGGTCTTCGGCGCGAGGCCGCCGCCCCCCAGTGAAACTTGGTACGCGCGCACCGCCCGCTCGCCGGCATAGAGCGTCATGCGGTGGGCGGCCTTCTCGACGACGATGCGGTCGACGCTGGCCTCGGCGACAGGCGGTGTCGCGGCCTGCGGCGAACCGCAGGCCGTCAGCAGCAGCGCCCCGATCAGGCCGAGGCGCCGCATGGTCCTAGACGTTGAAGCGGAAGTGCATCACGTCGCCGTCCTTGACGACGTATTCCTTGCCCTCGGCCCGCATCTTGCCGGCTTCCTTGGCGCCGCTTTCGCCGCCCAGCTTGACGAAATCGTCAAAGGCGATGGTCTCGGCGCGGATGTAGCCCTTCTCGAAGTCGGTGTGGATGACGCCGGCCGCCTGGGGGCCGGTGTCGCCGACGTGGATGGTCCAGGCGCGGGCTTCCTTGGGACCGACCGTGAAGTAGGTCTGCAGGTTCAGCAGCTTGTAGGCCTCGCGGATCAGGCGGTTCAGGCCGGGCTCTTCCAGGCCCAGGGTCTCGAGGAACTCGGCGCGTTCCTCGGCGTCCAGCATGGCGATCTCGCTCTCGATCTGAGCCGAGATGACGACGCTCTTGGCGTTGTCCTTGGCGGCGCGCTCGGCGACCAGGGCCGAATACTTGTTGCCCTTGTCGGCGCTGCCTTCCTCGACGTTGCAGACATAGAGGGCCGGCAGCGAGGTCAGCAGCTGCAGCATGTGCCAGGCCTTCTCATCTTCCTTGTCCACGCTCGCGGCGCGAGCCGGACGGCCCTCGCGCAGCTGGGCCAGGGCCAGGTTGATCAGGCGCAGGGTGTTGGCGGCGTCCTTGTCGCCGCCCGACTTGGCCTTCTTCTCGACGGCCGGCAGGCGCTTTTCCAGGCTCTCCAGGTCGGCCAGCATCAGCTCCATCTCGATGATCTCGAGATCGCTGAGCGGGTCGATGCGGCCCTCGACGTGGGTGATGTCGTCGTCCTCGAAGCAGCGGGCCACGAAGGCCACGGCGTCGCAGTCGCGGATGTTGGCCAGGAACTGGTTGCCCAGGCCTTCGCCCTTGGACGCGCCGCGCACCAGGCCGGCGATGTCGACGAAGGTGATCCGGGCCGGGATGATTTCCTTGGAGCCGGCGATCTTGGCCAGGGCGTCCAGGCGCGGCTCGGGCACGGCCACGTCGCCGGTGTTGGGCTCGATCGTGCAGAACGGATAGTTGGCGGCCTGGGCCGACGCCGTCTGGGTCAGGGCGTTGAACAGGGTGGACTTGCCGACGTTGGGCAGGCCGACGATGGCGACTTTCAGGGCCATGGAACTCTCGTGGATTTCGTTGGGCGGGCGATTAGCACGGTTGGGGCGGAAAGGCGAACGCAGCGAGGGGCTTGCGCGAACTGCAACCAGACCTGATATCAATGCGCGAAAGGAGCTCTCCCATGAGCGTTCGACCCGTTCTGAAGATCGTAAAGGGCCTGCCCGCCTCGGATGGCGACGGCGTGCGCCTGACCCGCATGCTGGGCACGGCCGAGGCCCAGATGTTCGACCCGTTCCTGATGCTGGACTGCTTCGACAACGACCAGGCGTCCGACTACATGGGCGGCTTTCCGGACCACCCGCATCGCGGCTTCGAGACCGTGACCTACATGCTGGAAGGTCGGATGCGTCACAAGGACAACACCGGCCGCGAGGGCGTGATCGGGCCCGGCGGCATCCAGTGGATGCGGGCCGGCAAGGGCATCGTCCACTCCGAGATGCCCGAGCAGAACGAAGGCCGCATGCGCGGTTTCCAGCTGTGGGTGAACCTGCCCGCCAAGCTGAAGATGACCGCGCCGGGCTATCAGGAGTTCGAGGCCGACAGCATCCCGGTTGAGCCCCGCGACGGCGGGGTCACCGTGAAGGTGATCTCGGGCGCGACCGATGGCGGCGTGGCCGGGCCGATCGGCGGCGGGGCGGTCGATGCCCTGTACTTCGATGTCGTCCTGCCGGCCGGAACCGTGTTCGAGGAGCCGGTCGGCGACGACCGCAACGCCATGCTGGCCGTCTATGAGGGCCAGGTCCGCGTTGCGCACGACACCGTGGACGCGCTGTCGGGCGTGTTCCTGGGATCCGGCGACACGGCCCGTGTCGAGGCTGTCACCGACGCCCGCGTGCTGCTGCTGGCCGGCCGTCCGATCGGTGAGCCGGTGTTCTGGCATGGGCCGTTCGTGATGAACTCGCGCGAGGAGATCGTGCAGGCGTTCGACGACTTTCAGCGCGGGCGCTTTTAAACCCACGGTCGTGTAGGCTCGGGGCTCCGGAGTGAGCCCCGAGCCTTATCGCCCTTGACCCCTATCGCCTTCGCAGACGCCCTCGCGCGCACGACCGCTCGCCGCCGTCACCTGCTGCTGGGCAACGGCTTCAGCATCGCCGCCTGGCCCGACTTCCGCTACGGCGCGCTGCTGGGCACGGTCGCCGGACAGGCGCCGCGCATCGAGGCGCTGTTCTCGCGGTTCCAGACCGTGGACTTCGAGCGGGTGGGCCGCGCCCTGCTGGACGCGCGCGAGGTCATCGCGGTCCATGACGGGACGGAGGCCCTGGGCGCCGACCTGGCGGCAGACTATCGCGACCTGCGCCGGCTGCTGGTCTCGGCGATCACGCGGATCCACCCCGCCGCGCCGGCCCAGTTGAACGACCGGTTCGAAACCTGCGCCGATTTCCTGTCCGCCTTCATCGGCGCGGCGCGCCGCCCGCTGGCGGGCAAGGTCTTCACCACCAACTACGACCTCCTGCTCTACTGGACCCTGGTGCGGCGGATGAAGGGCCTGGCGGCCAATGACGGCTTCCATGGCCGGCCGCTGGCCTGGGAGCGCCAGGACCAGCAGGCGATCTTCTATCTTCACGGCGCGCTGCACCTGTTCGAGAAGGACGGCGTCACCCAGAAGCTGTCCGTGCCCGGCCGCCTGGTCGATACGGTGGGCAAGCGGATCGAGAAGGGCGACGTGCCGCTGTTCATCTCGGAGGGCTCGTCCCAGGCCAAGCGCGTGCGCATCGCCGAGAGCGCCTATCTGACGGCGGCCTCGGAGGCGCTGGCCGCCGCCTGCGACGACGCCGAGGCGGGCCTGTTCGTTTTCGGCCACTCGCTGCGCGATGAGGACGAGCACATCTTCGAGAAGGTGGTCGAGGGCAGCGTGCCCGAGGTCTACGTCTCGGTGCGGCGCGCCGACCCGCTGGAAGCCCAGGCCCAGGTGCTCAAGGCGGCCGAGCTGTGGGTCGCCCGGCGGAACAGGCGCGGCGGGCCGCCCCTGGCGGTGTTCCGCTACGACCCGGCCGAGGCCGCGCCCTGGGGCGCGCAGAAAATCGCATAAGGATATCTTTATATCTAAATTGACGCTCGGCGGCAGGCGTGGTCTGTTGCCGCCGTCGTGGTCTGCGGGCGTTCGCGTCCGGAGCTAAGAGGGAAGTCGGTGAGGGCGTGAAACCCTAAATCCGACGCTGCCCCCGCAACTGTGAGCGGCGAGCCGCTGTCCGTTTCGTGTCACTGACGCGCCGAGCTGGTTCGGGGTTGCGTCGGGAAGGCCAGGGCAGGGGCGACGACCCGTGAGCCAGGAGACCTGCCTCGACAGATAACGTCCTCCGGCGGGGTGTCCGGTCTGGCCGCATGCCCCAAGGCGCGACCGGCCCGTCCGTGCGCGCCGGTCCGCGCGCGTCCCGATCAGCCTCGCCACAACACTGGCAGAGGCTTTTCGAAATGACCGTCACCATCGCCACCCTCGGCTTTCCCCGCATCGGCCCCCGGCGCGAGCTCAAGCGCGCCCTGGAGGATCACTGGGCCGGCAAGACCGACGCCCGGACGCTGCTCGACATCGCAAGGGACCTGCGCGCCCAGGCCTGGACCCGCCAGGCGGACCTCGGCGTCGCCCATGTGCCCAGCAACGACTTCTCGCTGTACGACCACGTGCTGGACACGGCGGTGATGGTCGGGGCGATCCCGGCCGGTTACGGCTGGCCGAAGAAGGACGAGCAGGGGGGGGCGGTCGACACCGCCACCTATTTCGCCCTGGCGCGCGGCAGCCAGGGCGCGGCAGCCGAGGCGGCCTGCGGCCCGGGCTGTGGTCATGGCCACGGGAGCGACGGCGTCCCGGCGCTGGAAATGACCAAGTGGTTCGACACCAACTACCACTACCTGGCCCCCGAGCTGTCGCGCGGCCAGGCCTTCGCCCTGACCGGGACCAAGCCGGTCGACGAGTTCCTGGAGGCCAAGGCCCTGGGGATCCACACCCGTCCGGTGCTGCTGGGCCCCGTGACCTTCCTGAAGCTGGCCAAGACCAAGGACGAGGGATTCTCGCCCCTGTCGCTATTGTCCGATCTGCTGCCGGTCTATGGCGAGATCCTGCGCCGCCTGGTCGCCGCCGGGGCCGACTGGGTGCAGGTCGACGAGCCGTGCCTGGCCCTGGACCTGACCGACTTCGAGCGGGCCGAGCTGCGCCGGGCCTATGGCGCCCTGACCCACGCCGCGCCGGGCCTGCGGCTGATGCTGACCAGCTATTTCGGCGGCTATGGCGACAACCTGGCGACGGCGGTGAACCTTCCGGTCGAGGGGGTCCACCTGGACCTGGTCCGTGCGCCGGAGGACCTGGAGGCCGCCCTGGCCGCCAGCCGTGAGAGCCTGGTTCTGTCGCTGGGCGTGATCGATGGCCGCAATGTCTGGCGTGCCGACCTGCCGGCCCTGCTGGACCGCCTGGAACCGGTCGCCGCCCGGCGTGGGGGCGATCGGATCGTGCTGGCGCCGTCATGCTCGCTGTTGCACGCGCCGATCGACCTGGACCTGGAGACCGCGGTCGATCCCGAGGTGCGCCAGTGGCTGGCCTTCGGCGTGCAGAAGATCGGGGAACTGGCGGTGCTAGCCGAGGCGCTGAACGCGGGCCGCGCCAGCGTCGCCGACGCGCTTGCCGCCAGCGCCCAGGCGGCCCAGGCGCGGCGGACCTCGCCCCGGATCCACGACGCCGTCGTCGCCCAGCGCCTGGCGAGCGTGACCGAGGCGATGGCCCGCCGTCGCTCCGACCATGACCGCCGGCGGACGGCGCAGGCCGGACGCCTGGCCCTGCCGCCGCTGCCGACCACGACGATCGGCTCGTTCCCCCAGACCGATGAAGTGCGCCAGGCGCGCGCCGCCCACGGCAAGGGCCAGCTGGACGATGCGGCCTATGAGGCCTTCCTGCGCGAGGAGACCGCCCGCGCCGTCGCCTGGCAGGAGGCGGCGGGGCTGGACGTGCTGGTCCATGGCGAGTTCGAGCGCAACGACATGGTCCAGTACTTCGGCGAGCAGCTGGCGGGCTTCGCCTTCACCAAGGCCGGCTGGGTGCAGTCGTACGGTTCGCGCTGCGTGCGGCCACCGATCCTGTACGGCGACGTCTCGCGACCCGCGCCCATGACGGTCGAGTGGTGGCGCTACGCCCAGAGCCTGACCGACCGGCCGATGAAGGGCATGCTGACTGGACCAGTGACGATCCTGAACTGGTCGTTCGTCCGCGACGACGTCCCGCGCGAGACGGCCTGCCGGCAGATCGCCCTGGCCATCCGCGACGAGGTCGCCGACCTCGAGGCGGCCGGCGCCAAGGTCATCCAGATCGACGAGGCCGCCCTGCGCGAGGGCCTGCCGCTGCGGCGTGGCGATTGGGACGCCTATCTGAACTGGGCGGTGGAGTGCTTCCGCCTGGCGGCCTGCGGCGTGGCCGACGCGACCCAGATCCACACCCACATGTGCTACTCGGAGTTCAACGACATCATCGCCGCCATCGGGGCGATGGACGCCGACGTGATCTCGATCGAGACGGCGCGGTCGCGGATGGAATTGCTGGACGCCTTCGCCGGCTATCAGTACCCGGCGGGAATCGGCCCGGGAGTCTATGATATCCACTCGCCGCGCGTGCCGGCGGTCGAGGAGATGACGGCCCTGCTCGCGGCCGCGCGCCGGCGACTGGCGGGCGAGCAGCTGTGGGTCAATCCCGACTGCGGCCTGAAGACCCGCAAGTGGCCCGAGACCCGCGCGGCGGTGGCCAACATGGTCGAGGCGGCGCGTCGGGCGCGCGCGGCCTTCTAGGCTGCGCGGCCCAGGCGGTCAGCCCGCGTTGACCGCCTGGGCCGCGAAGTCGCGCCAGCTCTTGGCTTCCTTGCGGAAATGCGCGTGGGTCTTGGCCAGGCGCCTGTCGATCTCGGCCAGCTTCTCGCGGGCTTCGTCCTTGCGACCCATGCGGGCCAGGAAGACGGTGTAGCGGGCGATGCCCTCGAAGCCCGGATAGTTGTCGGCGGCCCAGCTCAGCGCCGTGTCGGCCTGCTCCTCGCGGCCCAGGGCATGGTAGACGCGGCCCAGGGCCAGCATGGTGTGCGGCGTGCGACCGGCGTTGGGCTGCTCGCCCAGCTTTTCCAGCAGCGGCAGGGCCTCGGCGGGGCGGTTCAGCTCGATCAGGGCGTTGGCGCGGCCCAGCAGCAGTTGGGCGTCGTCGGCGTACATGCCCGTCAGGCTGTCGGCATAGAGCTTCTCGGCCTCGGCGTGCTTGCCCAGTTCCGTGGCGGCCACGGCCATGCGGACGCGGTTGGCGACGGTGGGGGCGTCATCGACGGCGCGGGCGGCCTCGCGGTACTCGCGCTGCGGGTCGATGGCCTTGCGCGCGGCCTGGCCCATCTTCTGGGCCGTGCGGCCGCCGAACCAGGACGGGGCGATGATGGCCACGAAGTAGACGATCCCGCCGATCGGCTGGAACGCCAGGATGATCCACAGCCAGTACATCTGCTGTCCGGTGCGCACGACGTGGACGCAGAGGATGATGGCGACCAGGAACGACAGGCCGATCAGCGGCAGCGGAAGCGAGAACATCGTCAGTCGTCCTTGGCGGGCTTGCGAGGGTCGGCCTTAGGGGCGGGCGCCAGGCGCATGACCTCGGCCTGGTAGCGCTCGTCGTCGCCCACGGCGGCGAAGGGAAGGGCGTCGGCGATGGCGTCCAGCATCGGGTCCAGCCACTGGTGCTCGACCTTGTGGAAGTCGCCCAGCACGTAGTGCATGACCGCGTCCTTGTGGCCGGGGTGGCCGACGCCGATGCGGCCCCGGCGGAAGGCGTCGCCGACCTGGCTGGTCACCGAGCGGATGCCGTTGTTGCCGGCCGCCCCGCCGCCAGACTTCATCCGGAAGCGGCCCGGAGCCATGTCGATCTCGTCGTGGAAGACGAGGACATCAGAGGGCTGCAGCTTGAAGAACTTCATCGCCTCGCCCACGGCGCGGCCGCTCTCGTTGTAATAGGTCTTGGGCTTGAGCAGCAGCAGCTTGACCGGCCCGTCGGGCGTACTGACTTGCCCCTCGCAGGCCAGGCCCTGGAAGCGCGCGCGCCACGGCGCCGTGCCCCACTTTCGCGCGAGCGCGTCGACGGCCATGAAGCCGACGTTGTGGCGGTTCTTCTCGTACTTGGGCTCGGGATTGCCGAGGCCGGCGAGGATCAGCATCGCGTCTTACTCAAGAGCTCAAACGAAAACGGGCGGACCCGAAGGCCCGCCCGCTCTTTAGATCGGTTCGATCCGAGAGGCGATCAGCCTTCGGTCGTGGTGTCGCCGGCGTCCGACTGGGCCGAGGCCGAGGCCTTGACGTTGGCGATCACGAAGTCGCGGTCCTGGGCGGGCTTCACGCCGGCCGGCAGCTTGACTTCCGAGATGCGGATGACGTCGCCGATGTCGTGCGAGGCCAGGTCGATGACCAGCTCTTCCGGGATCGAGTCGGCCGGGCAGGCCAGCTCGACGGTGTGACGGATGACTTCCAGCGTGCCGCCCTTCTTCAGGCCGACCGAGGTTTCGTGGTTCTTGAAGTGCACCGGCACTTCGATCTTGATCAGCTGGTGCTCGTCGACGCGATACAGGTCGAAGTGGACCGGCTCGTCGGTGACGGGGTGGAACTGGACGGCCTTGGCGATGACCGATTGCTTTTCGTCGCCGTGCTGCAGCGTGACCAGGTGACCCAGCAGCTTGCCGGTGTACAGCGACTTGCGGAATTCGTTGGCGCGAACGGCGATGTTCACCGGGGCCTTGCCGCCACCGTACAGGGTGCCCGGGACCTTGCCGGCGCGACGGGTGGCGCGAGCGTTGCCGGTGCCGGCGCCGTCACGAACTTCAACGTTCAGGATGATCTCAGCCATCGTACTGTCTTTCTAGAGAGCCGGATGCTCTCTGCTGTGACCCGGCGCCTATGGCTGGATTGCCACGCTCGCCCGGCCGTTTTGGGGTCGCGCTACATACACAAAAGGGCCGGGCGACGCAACGCCCGGCCCTTTCGGTTCGGTTTCGGCGAAAGATCAGCTCTTCTTGGCGACCGGCTTCTTGGCGGCGGCCTTGCCCTTGGCCTTGGCCGAGTTGGAGCCGGCGCCCTTCACGGCGATCGATTCCTTGACCGGCAGGGCGCGCGGCGGCTCGGGCGGCAGGGTCGCGCCGGCGCCCTTGACCACGCAGGCCCCGGTGTCGATCAGGATGTGCTGACCCAGGCAGAAGATGTCCTCGTAGTGCGGCTTGGACACGGCCAGGCACTGGTAGAGGTTCAGCTTGGCCATGTTCAGGCAGTTGGCCGTGGCCCAGTCGCTGCTGAGGGCGTCGATCGAGGTCAGGTTGTTGTCGCCGGCCGCGCCCAGGGCGGCCAGGGCGGCCACGGCCAGGCCGCGGATCACGATCGGCTGGTAGGGGGCAGGGGCCGCGCGCGGGGTCAGGCCCAGGGACTGCCCGCCCGTCGAGGCGCCTTGCAGCACGGCGACGTCGCCGCTCTCGGCCAGGGCCGGGGTCGTCGACAGGGTCTTGGCCGAGGCCAGGCGGCCGTCGCGATCAACGACGGCGCTCTTCGACCACGACGACTTCTGGACGTCGTAGGCGGCCTGCTTCACGGCCTTGCCGGCCATGTAGACCTTCAGGCCGTCGCCGCCGATCTGGTCGATGATCAGGCCCGCGGCGCTGTCGCTGCCCTTGAACACGGCGGCGTAGGACGGGTTGGAGAAGATGTTGGCGATCATCTCCTGGCGCTGGGTCGGGTTGGCCGCGACCTCGCGCACCGAGGCGACGAAGGTGGGATCCTGCAGGGCCAGGACGGCGGCGTACGCGACTGCGCCGTTCATGAACGACTTGGTCTCGTAGGCCGAGCCGACCTTCAGCGAGGCCTGGATCTGCTCGCCGTTCTGGAAGGTCGACGACACCGCGCCGGCGCGGGCCATGTAGCCGCGGAAGGCGCTGGCGCGCTCGACCAGGCTGGACGACAGGGTGATCGGCGGCGGCGGCGGCGGGGCCTGGACGACGGGCGGCGGGGCGGGCGGCTGCGGGGAGCTACAGGCCGCGACCAGGGCGGCCAGCGCCACGGCGGTCGTCGTCAGGACGACCCGCGTACGCGAAAAGGAACGCATTATCGAAACTTCCCCATCAGTCTTCTTGGCCCGGAAGGCCCTGGGCGGCGCGCATAGCAGCCCGGGTCGGCGACATTGTGACTGTCGCCCCGTTAACCAGACTTTTACAAGCGGGGCCGTGCGGGAGGCGAGTGGCGCTCGCCCACCAGTTAGTCGAACAGCTTCGACACCGACTCTTCGTTGGCGATGCGGCGGATGGCTTCGCCGATCAGCGGGGCGCACGAGACGTAGCGGATCTTGGCGCAGGCCTTGGCCGGGTCCGAAGCCTCGATCGAGTCGGTGACGACCAGTTCGGTCAGCACCGAGTTGGCGACGCGGTCCACCGCCGCGCCCGACAGGACGCCGTGTGTGATGTAGGCGCTGACCGACTTGGCGCCGTGGCTCATCAGGGCCTGGGCGGCGTTGCACAGGGTGCCGGCCGAGTCGGCGATGTCGTCGAACAGGATGCAGCGGCGGTCCTTGACGTCGCCGATGATGTTCATGACTTCCGACTGGCCCGGGCCCGAGCGGCGCTTGTCGACGATGGCCAAGTCGGCGTCGTCCAGGCGCTTGGCCAGGGCGCGGGCGCGCACCACGCCGCCGACGTCCGGCGACACCACCATCAGGTCGTCGCCCATCGGATAGTGCTTGCGGATGTCCTCGGCCATCAGGCGCGAGGGCAGCAGGTTGTCGGTCGGGATGTCGAAGAAGCCCTGGATCTGGCCGGCGTGCAGATCCATCGTCAGGACGCGGTCGGCGCCCGAGCGGGTGATCAGGTTGGCGACCAGCTTGGCCGAGATCGGCGTGCGGCCGCCGGTCTTACGGTCCTGTCGGGCATAGCCGAAGTAAGGGAGCACGGCGGTGATCCGCTTGCCTGACGCGCGCTTCAGGGCGTCGATGCAGATCAAGAGCTCCATCAGGTTGTCGTTGGCCGGATAGCTGGTCGACTGGATGACGAAGACGTCCTCGCCCCGCACGTTCTCGTCGATGGTGACGAACACCTCGAGGTCGGCGAACCGGCGCACCTGGGCGCGGGTCAGCGGCATGTCGAGATATTCCGCGATCGCCTGGGACAGCGGGCGGTTGGAGTTGCCGGACAGCAGCTTCATGGGGATATCTCGGGGTGGGGGGGCGGCCGATGCGGGGCCTTCTAGCAGTGATCGCCCCGGGCACAAGTGTTAACAGCGAGACTTTTTCGCTTCCGTACCCGGAGGATCTGTCGCGTGTCCCCCAAGCCTCACCGTTCGCCCCCAGGCGCGGCCTAGGCTTCCAGCGTGATCGCCGACAGCAGGCGGCCGTAGTCGCCCTCGTTGTTCAGGAAGGCGCGGCGGTTGGAGAAGAACCACTCTTCCTCCGCCCGCGTATCGCGGCCGACCCACTCGCGGCGCTCGACGCCGGCGGTCGCCAGGCGGTCCAGCACGAACGACGGCAGGTCGAAGAAGCGCTTGTCCTCGGTCGCGCCCGGCTTGAAGAACCGGCCCGAGCCAGGGCAATCGGCCTCGAAGCGGTGCAGGAAATCCAGCCCCACCTCGTAGGACTTGGGGCCGATGCAGGGACCGACGACGCCGGTGATGCGCTCAGGGCGCGCGCCCAGCTCGACCATGCAGTCGACGGCGGCCTGGACGACGCCGTCCAGGGCTCCGCGCCAGCCGGCGTGGGCGGCGGCCACGACGCGAGCCTCGGGATCGACCAGCAGCACCGGCGCGCAGTCGGCCGCCAGGGCGCCGCAGATGACGCCGGGCGTCTTGCTGACCACCGCATCCCCTTGCGGCCGGACATCGCCCCACGATCCGTCGGCCTTGATCGCGATGGTCGAGTGGATCTGGTAACAGGTGTTCAGGTCTTCCGGATCGCCGCCGAACCAGCGCGCGGCGCGGGCCCGGTTCTCGACCACGTCGGCCGGATCGTCCTTGCTGCCGCGCCCGACGTTCAGGCTGTCGTAGATGCCGGTCGAGGTCCCGCCCTTGCGGGTGAAGAAGGCGTGCTTCACCCCCGGCAGGCTGGACAGCAGCGGCGACTGGATGGTCGGCAGGTCGGGCGTCTTCTTGGTCATGTCGCGTCCTCGAAGAGGGGGGGCGAAAGGTCGGGGGCGCAAAGGCACGCGACCTTGAACAGATCGCCCATCTGCGCCTTGCCGACCAGACGATCAAGCTGTCTTGCGAGCTGGTCGGCGCGTTCGGGGCGAGCGGCCGATAACGCCTGCGCGCGCTGCTCGATCCCCAGGGCCAGCAGGAACTCGGCCTGGGTCAGGATCGACCCCGCTTTCGCGCCGGTTTCCCGCGCCGCCGCGACCACCGAGGGAAAGTCGGCCCAGACGGTCAGGTCGGCCCGGCCTGCGGTCTTCAGCGGATCGACCTTGGTGTGGTTCTGGAGGGCCTGCAGGGTGTCGCCGGCCTCGGGCGCGTCGCGACCGTAGTCGATCAGCAGCGCCGCGCCGCCGTCGGTCACGAGGCGATGGGCGATGTCCGAGGCGAGGGCCGCCTGGGCTGGGGATGCCTCGACGATGGCGCCTTCGCCAACCGCCAGATCCGGCAGCGGAGCGGCATCGGCCGATTTGCCAAGCCTGCGCAGCCCGAAGGCCAGCTCACCATCCTCGCCCAGGCCGATCACGCGCTCGGCCCAGCCGTCCCGGGTCCGCACGAACTGGCGGGCGGGCAGGCAGTCCAGCAGTTCGTTGGCGACCAGGATCATCGGCGCGCCGCCGGGGACCTCGTCCAGCCGGCCGACCCAGCGGGGCGCATCGCCCAGCTTCGCCGCCTGTCGGGCGCGTAGCGGTTCCGACACCTCGACCAGCCAGACCTCGGCGGCGGCCAGGAAGGCCGGCTCCAGGCGGCCGGCGCGCAGCAGGTCGCTCATCAGCGCGCCGTCGCCGGGACCCATCTCGACCAGGCGGAATGGCGCCGGGCGACCCATGCGGGTCCAGGTCTCGATCGCCCACAGGCCGATCAGCTCGCCGAACATCTGGCTGGCCAGCGGGGCGGTGATGAAGTCGCCGCCGGCGACCCCAAGACCGCCCAGGGCAGGCCGCGTGGCGTAATAGCCGTCGCGCGGGTCGTGCAGGCAGCGGGTGAAGAACTCGGGGACGCCGATCGGTCCGTCCTGGACGATCTGCGCCTTCAGGCGATCAAGCAGGCTCATGAGCCTCTTTGTCGCTCTCGGAGACGATCTGCACCGGCTCCTTCAGCGCCCTCCACAGCAGCCAGCCGCCGATCAGGATCATCGGCGTCGACAGCATCATCCCCATGGTCAGGCCGAACGGGAAGTCGGGCATGCCGAGGTCGGGATTGCGCACGTTCTCCAGCGACAGCCGGAACAGGCCGTAGGACAGCAGGAAGGTCGCCACGATCGCGCCCCGCCGCTGCAGCCACTTCAGGCGATAGACGCAGAAGGCCAGGATCAGGAACAGCAGCAGGCCTTCCAGCCCCGCCTCGTACAGCTGGCTGGGGTGACGCGGGAACGGGCCGGCCGGGCAGATGTGCTGCGGGTGGTTGGCCTGGATGGTGGCGTTGCAGAACACGATGCCGAACGGTCCATCGGTCGGACGGCCCCACAACTCGCCATTGATGAAGTTGGCGATGCGGCCGAAGAACAGGCCGATCGGGGCGACCGGCGCGATCAGGTCGCCCAGCTTCAGGATGTCGATGCTGTTGCGGCGGGCGAAGAACGCGATCGCGGCGCAGACGCCCAGGAAGCCGCCGTGGAAGGACATGCCGCCCTCCCAGACCTTGAAGACGTCCAGCGGGTGGGCCGCCAGCCAGATCCGTTGGTCCTGGTTCATCAGCATGTAGAAGAGGATGTAGCCGATCCGACCGCCCAGGATGATGCCCAGGGTGATCCACAGCACCAGGTCGTCGATCTGCAGCGCCGTGGCGGTCGGCGCGCGGCCGCCCCACAGGCCGGGCGTCCGCGTCATGCGGACGGCGAAGCGCCAGCCCAGCAGGATCCCCGCCACATAGGCCAGGGCGTACCAGCGCAGGGCCAGGGGGCCCCACTGCAGGGCGAACGAGCCGATGTGGACGACGGGGTCGATATCGGGAAAGGGCACGCTTGGGCTCCGTGCGGACAGATCGTCGCAGGTCTATAGGGTTCGCTCTTCGCTTTCACCTGTTGTTTCCCATATAAGAGCTGCTCGCCCATTCGCGGGCTTGGATCAGAAATGCACAGCCAGAACCCCTTCCTCGACGAATTCGCCAAGCTGACCCAGGCGGCCATGGGCATCGCCCAGACGGCCGGCGAGGAGGCGAAGACCGCGATGCGGGCCCAGGCCGACCGTCTGGCGGCCGAGTTCGACCTGATCCGCCGCGACGATTTCGAGGCCCTGAAGGCCGAGGTCGCCGCCCTGCGTGAAGAGGTCGCGGCGCTGAAGGAAACCAAGAAGGCCCCGGCCAAAAAGACGGCGCCCAAGGGCGAATAGGCGAATCATCGCTCGCTTCCGACGTGAAGCGGGTTGAGACGAAAGCCGCGAAGCAGATTAGTGTCCCCGGTACGTGAGCGATTCAGAGCGGGGCTAACCCCCGCCGTCGCCGGCGGGGACGTAGGTTTTTCATGGACACCCAACCGGAAGACGACGACGTCCTGATGGCTCTCGACCCCCTCGAGGTGGTCGAGCACGTGCTGTCGGCCGAGAACCTGACCTTTGATCGTACGGAAGACGGCGACCTGGCCTTCGCGCTGAAGGGCGACTGGAAGGATTACGAGCTGTGGTTCGCCTGGCGGCCGGAAGCCGACTGCCTGCAGCTGTGCCTGTCGCTGGATCTCCGCGCCCCGAAGTCCAAGCGCTCCAACGCCTATGAGCTCCTCGCCCTGATCAACCAGCGCGTCTGGCTGGGCCATTTCGAGGTCTGGACCGAGGACGGCGAGGTCGTGTTCCGCCACGCCCTGGCCCTGCCGGCCGGCGAGCGTCCGACCATGGCCCAGGCCGCCTCGATGATCGACGCGGCGGTGGAAGCCGCCGACCGCTTCTTCCCGGCCTTCGAATTCCTGCTGCAAGGCGCCAAGACGCCGGACCAGGCCATGGCGGCCTGCATGTTCGAGACGGTGGGCCAGGCCTGATCCCCAGGCCTTACAAGTCTTGGCCCTTGGCCGAGACGCATCGGAAGCTTAAGGGGCTCCGGCGAGACATCGTCGGAGCCTTTTTCATGACCCCCATCCTTCTCCTCGGCGCCGGACGCATGGGCGGGGCTCTGGCCGAGGGCTGGCGCGACGCCGGCGCCTTCTCGGCCGCCGACCTGATCATCCGTGATCCGAACATCGACCCGGCCGCCTTCGAGGGCGCGCTGGTCAATCCGCCGCTGGAGGCCCTGGCCGCCGCCAAGACCGTGCTGCTGGCCGTAAAGCCGCAGATCTGGCGCGAGGCGGTCAAGGACGTGGTCCCGCACCTGGCGCCCGACGCCATCATCGTCTCGATCGCCGCCGGCGTACGCGCGGCGGACATCGCGCAGGCGTTCGGCGGCCGTCGTGTGGCGCGGGTCATGCCGACCACCGCCGTGGCCATCGGCCGGGGCGCGGCTTCGATCCATGCCGAGGACGCCGACGCCCGGGCGGCGGCTCACGCCCTGTTCGCGCCGGTGGCGACCGTGGTGGATCTGCCGAACGAAGACCTGATGCACGCGGCCACCGCCGTCTCGGGCTCGGCGCCGGCCTATCTGTACGCCTTCATCGAGGCCCTCGAGGCCGCCGGCGTGGCGCAGGGCCTGGACGCGGGCGACAGCGCCAAGCTGGCCCGGGCGACGATCATCGGCGCGGCGGCCCTGATGGCGCGCGGCGGCGAAGAGCCGGCCGAACTGCGCAAGCAGGTGACGTCGCCCGGCGGCACCACGGCCGCGGCCCTGACCGTGCTGATGGGCGAGGGCGGGTTCGGGGATCTGCTGCCCAAGGCGCTGGAGGCCTGCGTGAACCGGTCGAAGGAACTGGGGGGCTGATACTGGCCCCCTCCGCGCTTCGCGCTCCTCCCCCAGAGGGGGAAGACGGATCGCCGTCTGCCCCCTTCGGGGGCGGACGACCTGCGCAGCAGGTCAGGTGGGGGCTTGCTGAGCTGGCCGCCATGCCCCCATCTCTCTCACCATGACTGCCGAAACTCTCGACCGCGCCGCCGACGCCGCCCTGGCCCTTGCCGCCGACCGGCCGTGGCCATCGGTCTCCCTGCGCGACATCGCCGTGAAGGCCCAGGTTCCGTTCGCCGACCTCTACGCTCAGGCCTCCAGCAAGGCCGCCGTCATGGCCCACCTGTCGACCCGCTTCGACCGGGCGGCGCTGGGTGTCGACTATCCGGAGAATTCCGAACCTCACGACCGGCTGTTCGACGCCGCCATGGCGCGCCTCGAAGCCATGGAGCCGCACCGCGCCGCCCTGATCGCCATCGCGAGATCCGAGGGGCCTGTCGCCGTCGCCGCCCGCTTCCCCCGCATCGCCCGCGCGGTGCTGGAGGCCGCAGGCGTTCCGGCGACCCCGCCGCGCCTGCTGGCCATGACCGCCGTGTGGGCCCGCGTCGTCCAGGTCTGGCGCGACGACGAGGGCGCGCTGAACCGCACCATGGCCGAGCTGGACAAGCGCCTGAAGCAGATGGCCGAGCAGCTTTCGAAGATCGGGGCCGGTTTCTAGACGCGAGATGCTCCCCTCTTGGGGGAGGACCCGTTTTCACTAACCCGGCAGCCGGATCAGGGCCCGCAAGCCCCCCATCGCCGAGCGCGAGAGCACGAGATCCCCGCCGAGCCCCCGCGCCATGTCCCGCGCGATGGCCAGGCCCAGGCCCACGCCCTTCTCGTTCTGGTTCCGGCTCTCGTCCAGGCGCGAGAACGGCTTGAAGGCCTCCTCGTACTTGTCCTCGGGGATGCCGGGACCGTCGTCGTCGACGGCGATCTCGACGCCGCCGGTCAGGCGGGCGGTGGCGGTGACCTTCACGCGGTCGGCATGGGCCACGCCGTTGTCGATCAGGTTGGCCAGGGCCCGGCGGAAGGCGAGGGGGCGAAGGCGCGCTTCTAGCCCTTGGGTGATCTCGGTCTCGATCGCCGCCCCGCCGCGCTCGGCGTCGGTCACCACCCCCTGGATCAGCTCGGTCAGGTCGACCACGCGAGCATCCTCCCCGCCCTCGCCGCGGGCGAAGGCCAGGTACTCGTCGATCATGTGCTCCATCTCGGCCAGGTCGCCCTTCATGGCCTCCAGCTGCTCGCTGGGCTCGGACATGGCCATCTCCAGCTTCAGCCGGGTCAGGGGGGTGCGCAGGTCGTGGCTGACGCTGGCCAGCAGGGCCGTGCGCTGCTCGATATGGCGGACGATGCGGGCCTTCATGGCGATGAAGGCGTAGGCGGCCTTGCGCACCTCGCGCGCGCCGTGCGGCTTGAAGTCGGGATCCTCGCCCCGGCCGAAGGCGTCGGCGGCGTCGGCCAGGCGCTCGATCGCCCGCACCTGGTTGCGGATGAACAGGATGGCGATCGCCGTCAGCAGCATGGTCGCCACCACCATCCAGAGGATGAAGATGTGCCCCTGGGTGGCGTAGGCCCGGTCGCGCAGGGCGTAGATCTGCAGCACCCCGCCCTGCACCTGCACCCGGATGTCGATATAGGCCGTGTAGCGGGTGGTATCGAACCAGAACGGGTTGTCGAGGCGGTCCTCCAGCGCCCGGTCCAGCGAGCGGTCCAGGGCGGCGAACAGCGAGGGGCGCCGCCCCGTCGGCAGCTTCTTGCCCTTCTGGAAGGCGATCGACAGGGACATCGAGTCCTCGGCCCGCTTGGCCAGCTTGTCGACGGCCTCGGGGCTGGGATCGTCCTCGTAGGACTGCACCGCCCAGGCGATGTCGCCGGCCAGGCCTTCGGACAGCTTGCTGGTCACCGACTGCCAGTGGGCGTCGAAGAAGGCCCAGGTCACGGCGATCTGCATGATCGCCACCGGCAGGATGATGATCAGCAGGCTGCGCCCGAACAGGGTGGTGGGCAGCAGTCGCTTGAGGGGCCTTGGAATGTCGAACTTGGCGCGCAGGGGCATCAATCCGGCGCCAGGCGATACCCGACGCCGCGCACGGTCTGGAGGTAGCGCGGGTTCTTCGGGTCCGGCTCGATCTTGCGGCGCAGACGGGTGACCTGGACGTCGACGGCGCGGCCGGTGGCGTCGGCGGTGTCGCGGGCCAGCTCCAGGCGGTCGACGGGCTCGTGGGCCGAGCGGGCCAGGCGGCGCAGCAGGGTGACCTCGGCCTCGGTCAGCCGCACGACCTCGCCGTCGCAACTGAGCTCGCCCCGGTCGGAGTCGAAGCTGCAATTGCCCAGGCTCAGCGCCTTGCCGCCCGTCGGCCGGGCCGATGAGCGTCGCAGGATGGCCTCGATGCGCAGCAGCAGTTCCTGCGGCTCGAACGGCTTGCCCAGATAGTCGTCGACGCCGCTCGAGAGGCCCTCGATGCGGTCGGCGGTCTGGTCGCGCGCGGTCAGCATCAGGATCGGCGTGCGGCCGCTCTCGCCGCCCTTGGCCCGCAGCCGCTTGGTGAAGGCGTAGCCATCCTCGCCCGGCATCATCACGTCCAGCACCATCAGGTCGAAATCCAGCGCCTCGAACAGATTGTCGGCGCGCGACGCGTCGGCGGCGGCCGTGACGCGGAAGCCGGCCCGGCTGAGGAATTCCTTGATAAGCTTGCGCAGGCGATCGTCGTCGTCGACCACCAGGATGTGCCGCTCGCGGCGCTCTTCGGGCGTCATGGCCGCGTCCTCACGAGGTCTGGCGGCGGCCGGGACCGACACCCTGACGCGAGCCGGCCAGGGCCGCCAGGATCCGCCGCGTGCCGGCCACGCCGTCCAGCCCGCCCGTGCGATAGGCCCGCGCCAGCAGCGCTCGCAGGCGCTCGGCCGTGCGCTGCTCGAAGGCCACGCCCTCGGGGGTCAGGGTCGCGGGACGGCGGCGGCCGTCCAGATCGCCCGAGCCGCGCTCGACCAGGCCGGCCTTCTGCAGGTCGGCCAGGGTGCGGCTGGCGGCCTGTTTCGACAGGCTGGTCAGCTTCGAGAGGTCCTGCACCCCGATGCCCGGACGACGGCGCAGCAGGAAGGTCGCGCGCCAGTGCGAGCGGCCCAGGCCCAGGGTCTCGCCCTCCAGAGCCGCGTCGACGGCGGCCCATAGCGCGGCCTCTGCCAGGAGGATCAGCTCCAGGCCGCCGTCCAGTTCCTCCTCGCGGAGGATCAGACGGGGATCGTCCGAACCGGGCTGCAGCGGAGCTATCATCACGCGGAGTCCATTTTATTTGACGCGTTCGCCCCCGGGGCGTCTAAGGGCCGGGTTTCCAATAAGGAGGTCTTGGGCCGATGTCTCTGGTTCCCTTCGACGATCGTGATGGTTGGATCTGGCTGGATGGCCAGTTCGTTCCCTGGCGCGAGGCGAAGGTGCACGTACTGACGCACGGTCTCCACTACGCGTCGTCGGTCTTCGAGGGCGAACGGATGTACGGCGGCGAGATTTTCAAGCTGACCGAGCATACCGAACGCCTGTTCAAGTCGGCAGAGATCCTCGACTTCAAGATCCCCTACAGCGTGGCTGAGATCGACGAGGCCTGCAAGGCGACGGCGGCGAAGAATAATCTCAAGGATTGTTATGTTCGCCCGATCGCCTGGCGCGGCAGCGAGATGATCGGCGTTTCGGCGCAGCAGACCAAGATCCACGTCGCCATCGCCGTCTGGGAATGGCCCAGCTATTTCGATCCGGCGACCAAGGCCAAGGGCATCCGCCTGACCTGGGCCAAGTACAACCGTCCGGACCCCAAGACGGCCCCGACCGCGGCCAAGGCCGCCGGCCTCTACATGATCTGCACGATCTCCAAGCACGCCGCCGAGAAGGATGGCTACGCCGACGCGATGATGCTGGATTATCGCGGCTACGTGGCCGAGGCGACGGGCGCGAACGTCTTCTTCGTCAAGGACGGCGCGCTGCACACGCCCAAGCCGGACTGCTTCCTGGACGGCATCACCCGCCGCACGGTGATCGGCCTGGCCAAGGACAAGGGCGTCGAGGTGATCGAGCGCCACATCCAGAAGGAAGAGCTGGCCGGCTTCACCGAGTGCTTCATCGTCGGCACCGCCGCCGAGGTCACCCCGGTCTCGGAAATCGGCGAGTTCAAGTTCACGCCGGGCAAGCTGTCGCTGGACCTGATGGACACCTATGCGGCTCTGGTCCGCAACGAGGCGCTGGAGACGGCGTAAGCCTGACTGTCGCTAGAAAATGTGACGCCGTCCGGGACCCTCCGGGCGGCGTTTTTCTTTGCCGCGAGCAGGGGAGGTGACAGCCGGAAAACTTGGCGCTAGGCTTAGCCCGATGACCCTCGCCGCCAGCCACACGCTGTTTTGGTACTTTAGCTATCCGACGCCTCTGGCGCCGGGAGGGGATCGTTTGGCCTGAGACCAGGCCGCCAGAAACGCCTTTCACCAGCCGCCAGGGGATCCCCGGGCGGCTTTTTTGATGGCCGCCGGACCCCTTCAAGTCTTCCGGAGTACGCCATGCCTTCCTCGACCGCCGCCCATCTCGTCTCGCTGCCCGTCCCGACCGACGACCTGCGCATCCAGAAACTCCAGACCCTGAGCCCGCCGGCCCAGGTGATCGGCGAGGCGCCGGCCAGCTCGTCGGTGGCCGAGGTCGTCGGCGACGCCCGCAAGGCGGTGCACGAGATCCTGCACGGGCGCGACGACCGCCTGGTGGTGGTGATCGGTCCCTGCTCGATCCACGATCCCAAGGCCGCCCTGGACTACGCCCAGCGCCTGGCCGCCGAACGCGAGCGGCACGCCGGCGAGCTGGAAGTGATCATGCGGGTCTATTTCGAGAAGCCGCGCACGACCGTGGGCTGGAAAGGCCTGATCAACGACCCGGGCCTGGACGGCGGCTTCCATATCAACGAGGGCCTGCGCCTGGCGCGTCGGGTGCTGCTGGACGTCAGCGCCCAGGGCCTGCCGACGGCCTGTGAATTCCTGGACGTCACCACCCCGCAGTACATCGCCGACCTGGTGGCCTGGGGCGCGATCGGGGCCCGCACGACCGAGAGCCAGATCCACCGCGAGATGGCCTCGGGCCTGTCGTGCCCCGTCGGCTTCAAGAACGGCACCAATGGCGACGTGAAGGTGGCGGTCGACGCTGTGATGGCCGCCTCGCAGCCGCACCATTTCCTGGCCGTGACCAAGGAAGGCCGCGCCGCCATCGCCACGACCACCGGCAATGGCGACTGCCATGTCGTGCTGCGCGGGGGTAAGACGCCGAACTACGACGCCGCCAGCGTCGCCGCCGCCGCCGAGGTGCTGACCAAGGCCGGCATGGCGCCGAAGATCATGGTCGACGTCAGCCACGCCAACAGCGGCAAGAACCACGAGAACCAGCCGGCGGTGGTCGCCGACGTCTGCGCCCAGGTCGCGACCGGGGCCTCGCCGATCATGGGCGTGATGATCGAGAGCAACATCGTCGCCGGCCGCCAGGACATCGTCCCGGGCCAGCCCCTGACCTACGGCCAGTCGGTCACCGACGCCTGCGTGGACTGGGACACGTCGGTGCGCCTGCTCGACGACCTGGCGGCGGCGGTGAAGGCTGGCCGGGCGGCGCGGGGGTAAAGGCGGTACGGAGCGGGTAGGGTGTTCCCCCTATCCGCTCATCCCCGCGAAGGCGGGGATCCAAGCTGTGCGTCAATATCAACCCTAGCCTTCCTAGGCCTTGTGCCTAGGACCCATCGCAGCGCCAGGCTGTGTCCTTCGGGGAGAACCCGTCAGCGTGGCCGCGCACTGATCAGTTCAACAGCGCCGGAACGCTGGGTCCTAGGCACAAGGCCTAGGAAGGCAGAAGAGTTGGGCTCGGGCCTCGCCTTCGCGGGGATGAGTGACGTTTTAGGGCGCGTTATTTCTGCGCCGCCATGGCCGCCGCCACCTCGGCCTTGGCCATCTCGATGTCGCGGCGGAACGCTTCGGAGGCGTGCTCGGCGGCGTAGATGACCATGCCGGACTGCAGGCCCGCCTCGGTGGCGCTCACCGTGTGCGAACCGCAGATCCAGCGGCTCTCGGCATATTCGCGGCCGCGCGCGTAGAGCGCGTCGGCGCGGGCGGGGACGACCTCGGCCAGGATCATGGCCACCTGTTCGCCGAAGGCCGAGTGGCCCGACGGATAGTCGGGATTGGCCGCGAGGTCGGGGCGCTTGGGCTCGCAGATCGGGGCGCTGTCCTTGCCGATATAGGGGCGCTTGGTCCCCCAGTGGTCCTTGGCCACGCCGACCACCGAGCGATCGTCGCCGGCGCGTTCCAGCAGGGCGTTGAGGATCGGCGCCGACTGCGGCGTCAGGCGCACGCCCAGGGCCCCTTCGAAGTGGTGGAAGGCCGTGCCCTTGACGTCGTCGGTCGCCAGCGTCCAGCGCGGCGTGTCCTTCAGGGCCCGGCTCTGGTCGAAGACCGCCGCGTCGGCGAGGGCGCGCGGAGAACCAGCCGCCGGCGGGGCGGCCAGGATCCTGGTCAGGTCCGGACGGGCGGCGGGCGCCAGGTAGCCACGCTGCGGCGCGCCCGGCAGGGCCTCGATCGCCAAGCGGTCGCAGGCCTTCTCGGCGCGCACCGGATTGCAGACCGCTACGTCGCCGCCGGTCAGCCGCACCGTGTAGTTGCCCGGAAAGCGCGGGTCGGCCCAGATGTAGTCGGTCGAGACGTACTGCGCGCCGCTGGTCAGGGCCGCCGTGCGCTGGCGGACGTCGTTGGCGCGGGCGGCCCAGGTGTCGGCGTCGGCGCGGGTGCGGACCATGAAGCCGGCCTTCACCGCGGCGGCGATGCGCTCCTTCTGGGCGATCGGATCATTGAGCGTCAGATAGGCGGCGGCCGGCGAGGCCTCGTCGGTGTTGACGAACATCGCCCGGCCCTCCAGCGAGGCGCGCTTGCCGCGATAGATGGCGATCTTCTCGGGGTTCTCGTCGAGGGCGAAGAAGACCTTGCCGCGCGAGGCGCCCAGCTTGGGCCAGCCATTTGCCAGAACCGCTTCGCGCAGGGTGGCGGCCTTGCCGCGCACCTGGTCGGGCGTGATCAGGCGGTCCTCGCCGAACACCGAGCGGATCTCGGCGTCCAGGGCGTCGAACAGGCCCTCGGTGAAGGTCAGCGGGACCACGCCGCCGGGCACGGTGGCCGGGCCTTCCTTGGCGTTGATCAGGATCATGATCGGCACGTGGTCGCGGTGGGCGTCCGACCAGGTCCGGATCTGCCGCAGGCAGTTGACGAAGGTGATGCACGAGACCCGGAAGTCGACATCGGTCATGTGCATGGTCTTGAAGCCCGGCCTGGCCAGGGCGGCGGCCATGTCGGGCGGCAGGGCCGCGCCCTGGCCGAACACCGTCAGCGGCTTGGCGTAGCGGCCGCCCTCGGGGTCGGCGACGACGTCGATCTCCAGCTGCCGGGCCCCGGCGTCCAGTTGCTCGGGCAGCGGACGGTGGCCGTAGTCGATCCCCAGCGCCGCCTTGCCGCGCGCGGCGATCATGGCGGCCATCTCGTCGGCGGGGATCGTCTGCTTGTACGAGTTGTGCGTGCCCACCGCCATCAGGTCGGTCATGCGCAGGGCGTCCATCCGTTCACGGACGCATGCCGGGCTCTGATCCGAGGCGGGGCAAGGCGCGGCGGCGACCGCGACGGCGGCAAGCAGGGTCAGCATGGCGTCCTCCGGAACGAGAGCGTCGCAGTATCGCCGCTGCATGACGATTTGACGTCGCTTCCCTTGCGTCAGGGTGACGTTGTCATCAACCTTTAATGGAATGGAGACAGCGAGGTCATCGACGCCCCCTAACGCCCCCGCAAACGCCGGCGTCCCCCAAGGGACCTCCCAGTCACCGGCGCAGTACCAAGGGGGTATTTATGTCTCGGACCAAGATCGCGCTCCTGGCGGGCGCGGCGAACCTCGTCATGGCCGTGCTGGCGCCGGCCGCTCAGGCCCGCATCGAAGAGCCCACGGCCGTGGTTGCCGTGGAGGGGGCCTCCGCCGAACCGGCGGATTCCGTCGAGGCTGTCGTGGTAACCGGTTTCCGCAAGTCGCTGGGCGTGGCCCGCGAGACCAAGAAGACCAGCGCCATCGTCTCGGACGTGATCGTCGCCGAGGACATGGCCAAGTTCCCCGACCTGAACCTGGCCGAGTCGCTGCAGCGCCTGCCGGGCGTGGCCATCAACCGCGAAGGCGGCGAGGGGCGCCGCGTCTCGCTGCGGGGCCTCGGCCCCGACTTCACCCGCGTCCAGCTGAACGGCATGGAAGTGCTGGGCAATGTCGACTCGCCGATGGACAGCCGCGGCCAGACCTCGCGTGACCGCGCCTTCGACTTCAACATCTTCGCCTCGGAGCTGTTCTCGAAGATCGACGTGCGCAAGTCGTTCTCGGCCGAGCAGGACGAGGGCGGCATGGCAGGAACGGTCGGCCTCTACACCGCCAAGCCGTTCGACTATTCCGGGACCAAGGGCGCGCTGTCGCTGCAAGGCGGCACCAACAGCGCCACCAAGGACTTCCAGCCGCGCGGCGCGGCCATGATCAGCAAGAACTGGGACGACAAGTTCGGCGTCCTGGTCTCGGTCGCCTATTCCAAGCGCAAGACCCAGGAGCAGGGCTACAACACCTACGCGGCCCCGACGACCAAGGCCCTGGCCGCCAACGTCGTCAACCTCAGCGCCGCCGACCAGGCCAAGGCGATGAACGGCGAGCTGATCTTCCAGCGCGGCAACCGCCTGACCGTCTGGGGTTCGGACCAGGAGCGCCTGGGGATCACCGGCGCGCTGCAATGGCGTCCGGTCGAGACCGTGACCCTCACGCTCGACGCCCTGCACGGCAAGTTCACCAATGACCGCAACGAGAACAGCCTGGCTACCCGCGCCACCCTGAACTCGACCATCCTGGGCGCGGCCACCCCGCACTCGGGCAACCTGGTCAGCGCCCCGCCGGTGCTGAACTCGATCCAGTACGACCAGTACAACACGGTCGTTTACGCCGACGTCGAGAACACCGTCTTCGCCACCGAGACCCGTCGCCAGCAGACCAAGAACGCCTTCGACCAGCTGGTGCTGACCGGCGAGTGGAAGATCACCGACAAGCTGACGGTGAACGGCCACATCGGCCGCGAGACCTCGGACTACGACATTCCGATTTCGGACAAGTTCTACACCGAGGCGTTCGGCGGCCTGATCACCGACTATCGCGGCGACACCGGCAAGAACACCTACAAGTGGAACACCACGGATCCGAACAATTACCGGGCCCACGAGATCGACTTCTCGGCCACCTACCAAAGCACCGAACTGAAGAACGGCGAGCTGAACGGCGCCTGGGCCTTCAACGACGACGTCACCCTGAAGGGCGGCGTCTCGTATCGCGGCTTCACCAATTCGGGCTTCACCCAGGCCAATGACGACGTGAACAAGACGGCGTGGGAAAAGGGCACGCTGGATGACAAGGTCACCGGCTACTACACGATCTTCGACAAGCACCACGACCAGTCGTGGGTGAACGTCGACTTCGACAAGGCCCTGGCGGCCTACGGCGTCACCCGCACCCTGGGCGCGCCCAAGTCGATCTACGAGGTCGAGGAGAACACCAAGGCCGGCTACGTCCAGCTGGACTGGAAGGGCGAGCTGTTCGGCAAGTCCATCCGGGGCAACAGCGGCCTGCGCGCCTACGAGACCGAGCTGACCTCGTCGGGCGTCATGGCGGTCAAGGGCGTCAACACCCCGACCGTGGCCAAGAAGAAGTACTCGGGCGTGCTGCCGGCCTTCAACGCGGTGCTGGAGGTCAGCGACCAGTTCCAGATCCGCGTCGCCGCCGCGCGGAACATCAACCGCCCGGCCCTGGGCGCCTACGCCATGAACGGCACGATCAGCGTCGACGGCGCCAACGTGTCGGTCTCGACCGGCAACCCGAACCTGAATCCCTACAAGTCGGACGAGCTCGACCTGGCGGCCGAATGGTACTTCGGCAGCGTCGGCATGCTGACCGCCGGCGTGTTCCACAAGAGCATCGACGGCCTGGTCGCCAGCCAGACGACCAACAACGTCACCTATGCCAGCACCGGCCTGGCCGAGGGTCTCTATGCGGGCATCACCGGCTCGACCATCGTGTCGACCTACACCCGCCAGGTGAACCTCAACACCGCCAAGCTGACCGGCCTGGAGCTGTCGGCCCAGAGCGACTTCTTCTTCCTGCCGGGCGCGCTGAAGAACATGGGCGTGGTGGCCAACCTGACCCTGATCGACAGCGAGACGACCAACCTGGTCAACGGCAAGAACCAGAAGACCGACATCTTCGGCCTGTCGGACGTCAACGCCAACGCGACCCTCTACTACGAGACCGCCAAGTACGGCGGCCGGGTCTCGGCCAACTACCGCTCGGATTATCTGATCGACAGCGGCGGCTTCAACGCCACCACCTATGTCGACGCGGCGGCCTTCTACCAGCTGACCCCGCGCATCCGCCTGTCGCTGGACGCCATCAACCTGACCAACGAGCGCGAGGAACAGGTCAACAGCTACAACAACGGCTTCGGCCAGACGGGCGCCAAGCGGCTGTGGAACTACACCACCAGCGGACGCACGGTGTTCGTGGGCGCGAACATCCAGTTCTAGGGCTGAGCCGGCGCGCGAGGACGACGAAGCCGCCCGGGGTGACCCGGGCGGCCTTTTCGTGAGGCTGAGCGACTAGCAGCGCGCCTGAAGTGAAGCGCTGAAGGTTGCGGTGCGTGGAAGGCGGATCTTGCCCAGCCGACACGACAACGTCTCAGCGGGTCGCCTTCGCCGCTGAATCGATGTTCCGTCTCGCTTCGGCCTCTGCGTTGGTAAGCCTGGCCCGGTAGGCTTCGACCCGCGCCCGCAGCGCAGAGTGGCGCGCCTTTAGGAGGGCTTTGGCTTCCTCCCCGAAGGGTACGGGGCGGCCGGCCACTTGGCGATCCGTCAGGTCGTTGGACATGGCCGTGGCCTCGTCCGTGGCGAGCAGCGAGACGCAGGTCTCGGCATCGGTGATGGCGATACTCGTCGCCACCGCGTTGTCGGTCGTGGCCAAGCTGGTCGCGACCTCGTTGTCCGTGCGTCTGATGGATTCCCGCACCTGCGCCGTAAACCGTTCAAGCTCGGCTTCATTGGGCAGGTTGACGAACCCGCCTCCGCCCGCGTGCGCGACAGCGGTCAGCTTCGCGGCCTCGCCCGACGGCAGGTTGAAGCCAATCACGTTAACGATCGCCCGCGTGCGGCCGCTGTTGATCCGACGGGCGATGGCTACGGGATCGCCGCCGCACGTCTCTTCACCGTCAGACACGACATAGATGACCTGCTCCCCAGCCGTCGCGGAGGCGGCCAGCAGCGCTTCGGCGCGATCAAGCCCGGCGGCGAGCGGCGTCCAGCCGATCGCGCGGACCTGTCCTAGCGCCGTGTGGAGCCGCCGACGGTCCGTCGATATCGGCGCGAGCACATCGACAGCGGAACAGGATTTCGCCTTGCCGGCCAGACTGTTATTTCCCTGTTGGCCGAAAACCATCAGAGACGTCTGCACAGATGCGGGCAGTCCGTCGATAAAGCCGAGCGCCGCCTCTCGCGCCAGTTCGAGTTTGGTTCGGCCGCCCATTCGTCCGGCCATCGAACCGGACCCATCGATCATGATGATCACGCGCGTCGGCGGGACCCGTAGGCCGATCTCAGCAGCGGGCCCTTTCAGCGCGGGCCGTTTAAGCGGCGCATCCCTCTTGAAGCACGCCTCTGGATCCTTTTTCGTGAACCGGGCGACGTAGGCTTCAGCCTCCGCTGAGCTTCCAGAGACTTTTCCCCCGGCGTTGATCCGGTCTCGGTCAGCCGGAGCGCTGTCATCGTCCGAAGCGCCGCTGCAGCCGATCAGCATGAGGGCGAGTGCGCAGGTCACGAGATTACGAACTGGAGCGGTCATAATCTCCACAACGCCTCTCTCGGGCAGAGGCGCCAAAGTATCAGATCGGCGTGGGCTGGTTCGGAAAGCAGCGGCCTGTCGGATGCGCTCCGCGACCGGTCATGGGCAAGGTCCGCAACATGTAGAGAGCCGCCCGGGATCGCTCCCGGACGGCTTCCTTGTGACTTGAGCAGCCGCCTTAAGCCGCCTCGGCTTCCTCGTTCGCCGGCACTTGTCGGATCAGATAGTCGAACGCCGACAGCGAGGCCTTGGCGCCTTCGCCCATGGCGATGATGATCTGCTTGTAGGGCGTCACCGTCGCGTCGCCGGCGGCGAAGACGCCGGGCAGCGAGGTTTCGCCGCGGTAGTCGACCTCGATCTCGCCGCGGTTGGTCAGGGCGACGCCGCTGTCCTTCAGCCACTCGGTGTTGGGCACGAGGCCGATCTGGACGAACACGCCTTCCAGGTCCACGCGGTGGATGCTGTCGTGGTTGCGGTCCTTGTAGCTCAGGCCCGAGACCTTGCCGTTGTCGCCGTGGATCTCGGTAGTCATGGCCGAGGTGACGATCTTGACGTTCGGCAGGCTGGCCAGCTTGCGTTGCAGGACGGCGTCGGCGCGCAGCTGGCTGTCGAACTCGATCAGCGTCACGTGGGCGACGATGCCGGCCAGGTCGATGGCCGCCTCGACGCCGCTGTTGCCGCCGCCGATCACCGCCACGCGCTTGCCCTTGAACAGCGGGCCGTCGCAGTGCGGGCAGTAGGCCACGCCCTTGTTGCGGTACTCGGCCTCGCCGGGGACATTGACGTTCCGCCAGCGGGCGCCGGTCGACAGGATGACGGTGCGGGCCTTCAGGGACGCGCCGTTCTCCAGCTTGACCTCGTGCAGGCCGCCCGGCGTCTTGGCCGCGACTAGGCCGACGGCCTTCTGCAGGTTCATCACGTCGACCTCGTAGTCCTTGACGTGCTGCTCCAGGGCCGAAGCCAGCTTCGGGCCTTCGGTGTGCGGGACCGAGATGAAGTTCTCGATGGCCATGGTGTCCAGCACCTGGCCGCCGAAGCGCTCGGCCGCGACGCCCGTCCGGATGCCCTTGCGGGCGGCGTAGATCGCCGCGGCCGCGCCGGCTGGACCGCCGCCGATGACCAGCACCTCGAAGGCGTCCTTGGTCTTGATCTTCTCGGCGGCGCGGTCGGCGGCGCCGGTGTCCAGCTTGGCCAGGATCTGCTCGACGTCCATGCGGCCCTGGCCGAAGGGCTGGCCGTTCAGCAGGATGGTCGGCACGGCCATGACCTGGCGTTCCTCGACCTCGGTCTTGAACAGCGCGCCATCGATGGCGACGTGGCTGATGCGCGGGTTCAGGGCGCTCATGGTGTTCAGCGCCTGCACCACGTCGGGGCAGTTCTGGCAGGACTGCGAGAAATAGGTTTCGAAGCGGTAGTCGCCGTCCAGCGCCTTGATCCGCTCGATGACTTCCGCGTCGATGCGCGGCGGGTGGCCGCCGACATGCAACAGGGCCAGCACCAGCGAGGTGAATTCGTGGCCCAGGGGCAGGCCGGCGAAGCGGACATCCGCATCGCCCGCGGCGCGGGTGATGGCGAACGAGGGCTTGCGGCCGTTGTCGCCGGCCAGGTTCAGGCTGACCTTGTCCGATGTCGAGGCGACGTCTTCCAGCAGCGCCAGCATCTCCTTCGACCCCGCGTCCCCAGACTCCACTGGGGCGAGGGAGGCGACCAGTTCGATCGGCTGGCGCAGGTTCTGCAGATAGGCAGTCAGTTGAGTCTTCAGACCAGCGTCCAGCATGAGGCGCTCCCAAAAAGCTGAGGGGGAGGAAGGTAGGCGTTCGAATTTCGGGGAGGAGATCGAACGCGGCGTACGATCGGAGGGTTGCGCGCCGCCCGTCCGATGACGGGCGGCGACGCGGGTAGTCTTTAGTCTTAGATCTTGCCGACCAGGTCGAGCGACGGGGCCAGGGTCTTTTCACCCTCTTCCCACTTCGCCGGGCAGACTTCGCCCGGGTGCGAAGCCACGTACTGGGCGGCCTTGATCTTGCGGAGCAG
>Ga0209050_1000467_pt1 | contig 71711 bp, 72 predicted proteins | sample Araplavi_mTSA_r2_FD_184276 | JGI IMG/M metagenome (GOLD analysis project Ga0209050, IMG submission 184276) | Arabidopsis root microbial communities from North Carolina, USA - plate scrape MF_Cvi_mTSA_r2 (SPAdes) (version 2) | ecosystem: Host-associated > Plants > Roots > Endosphere | place: USA...
CGGCCGACAAGCCGAAGAAGGAATCGACGCTCGGCAAGGCCAAGGCCGGTGCGCCCTTCCTGACCAAGGAACAGCTGCGCGCCTGCATGGCGCAGAACGACCGCATGAAGGCGCAGCTGGCCGAGACGCTGCCGCTGCAGGGCGCGCTGAAGAAGGACGGCGACGACCTGGCGGCCGCCGGCGACACGCTGAAGGCCGATCGCGAGAAGATCGACACCACCGACGCCGCGGCGGTGCAGGCCTTCAACGTACGCCTGGCCGAGCGCGACAAGGCCGTCGAGGCCTACCGGGCCCGCAGCGCCGCGTACAACACCCAGGTCGAGGCGCTGCAGGCGGACCGGGCTTCGTACGCGACGAACTGCGACGGCCACCGCTATTTCGAGGACGAGGAATTGCAGATCAAGCAGGGCAAGTAAGGTCGGCTCGAAGCGCCGGCAAAAGCGCCGGCATCGCCTCCTAGAATCGGCGGCTTCTTCCCTGACCGAGAGAAGCCGCCATGACCGTTGCCACGAGCAGTCGTCCCGCCAGCAATCCGCTGCTGCAGCCCTGGGAGGCCCCGCATGGGCTCCCGCCGTTCGACACCGTCCGCCCCGAGCACTTCGCCGATGCCTTCGAGGTGGCGCTGGCCGACCAGCGGGCCGAGATCGATGCGATCGGCGCGCAGGCCGCTGCCCCGAGCTTCAACAACACGCTGGCCGCTTTCGACCGCAGCGGCCGGCTGCTGGCGCGGCTGGACGGACTGTTCCACAACCTGACCGCCAGCGAGACCTCGCCGGCGCTGCAGGCGGTGGAGCGGCAACTGGCACCGCGCATGGCCGCGCACGGCAATGCGATCTACATGCATGCGGCGCTGTTCCGGCGCATCGACGCGCTGCATGCGCAGCGCGAGACGCTCGGCCTCGGCGCCGAACAGCGCCGCCTGCTGGAGCGGGTGCACCTCGAGTTCGTGCGCGCCGGCGCCAAGCTGCAGGGCGCGGCCCGCCAGCGGTATGGCGACGTGATGGAGCGGCTGGCCGAGCTGATGACGCAGTTCGGCCAGAACGTGCTGGCCGACGAATCGGCGTTCCGCCTCGAACTGCGCGGCGAGCGCGACCTGGCCGGCCTGCCGGAGTTCGTGCGCGCCGCCGCCCGCCAGGCCGGTGCCGACCGCGGCATCGACGCCGCGGTGATCACGCTGTCGCGCTCGCACATCGTGCCCTTCCTGACCTTCTCCGAACGCCGCGACCTGCGCGAGCAGGCCTGGCGCGCGTGGGTGTCGCGCGGGGAGCACGACGGCGCGCACGACAACCGGCCGGTGGCGCGCGAGATCCTGCAGCTGCGGGCCGAGCAGGCCCGGCTGCACGGCCATGCGAGCTATGCCGACTACGCGCTCGGCGACACGATGGCCGGCTCGCAGGCCGCGGTGAACCGGCTGCTGCAGCAGGTGTGGGTGCCGGCGAAGGCGCGCGTGGCCGAGGAGCGCGAGGCGCTGAAGGCGCTGCTGCTGACGCTGCCGCAATCGCAGCGGCCCGCGCCGGGCGAATCGCAGGAGATCGAGGCCTGGGACTGGCGCTACTACGCCGAGAAGGTGCGCCAGGCGCGCTACGACCTGGACGAGGCGACGGTCAAGCCCTACTTCCCGCTCGACCGCATGGTCGAGGCGGCGTTCGACTGTGCGCAGCGCCTGTTCGGCCTGCGCTTCGCGGTGCGCGACGACATCCGCGCCTACCACCCCGACGTGAAGGTCTACGAGGTCAGCGGCAGCGACGGCGCGCTGGTCGGCATCTTCCTGCACGACAACTTCGCGCGGCCCAGCAAGCGCAGCGGCGCGTGGATGGGCTCGTACCGGCAGCAGACGCGCAATGTGGCGAGCGGCGCCGGGGTGCTGCCGATCGTCGTCAACAACAACAACTTCGCGAAGGGCTCGCCGGGCGCGCCGACGCTGCTGAGCTTCGACGATGCGGCCACGCTGTTCCACGAGTTCGGCCACGGCCTGCACGGGCTGTTGTCGAGCGTGACCTACGAGCGCCTGTCGGGCACCAACGTGCTGCGCGATTTCGTCGAGCTGCCGTCGCAGATCTTCGAGCACTGGCTGGCCGAGCCGGAGGTGCTGAAGCGCCATGCGCGCCACGTCGAGACCGGCGAGCCGATTCCCGATGCGTTGGTCGAGCGGCTGCAGGCGGCGCGCAAGTTCAACCAGGGCTACGAGACGGTGCGCTACACCGCATCGGCGCTGGTCGACATGGCGGTGCATGCGGTGGCCGATCCGCAGGACATCGACATCGTCGCGTTCGAGGCCGCCGAGCTGGCGCGCATCGGGCTGCCGCATGGTGTCGGGCTGAACCACCGGCTGCCGCACTTCCAGCACCTGTTCTCGAGCGCGAGCTACGCGGCCGGGTACTACGTCTACCTGTGGGCCGAGGTGCTCGACGCCGACGGCTACGACGCCTTCACCGAAGCCGGCAGTCCGTTCGACGCGGCGGTGGCGAAGCGGCTGCGGGAGCACGTCTACGCGGTCGGCAACAGCCGGGAGCCGGGCGAGACCTACCGGGCGTTCCGGGGGCGCGATGCGTCGGTGGAGCCGATGTTGCGTGAGCGTGGGTTGTTGACTTCGACCTGACGGAGCAAAGGCGCGTGGGGGGAGGCCGTGGCGCGCCGGACGGGTCGGTCATCGCCCCTGGCGGGGCAATGACTTGGCGCTCCACGGCCTCCCCCCACGCGCCTTTGTGCACCACCGTGCTCCTTCGGGGATGACAAGCGAACAGATGAAGGTTGATCCCGGGTTGGCACCCGGGCTACGAAAACACGCGCACAGCAAGAGAGATCAAGCAGAAGGCGGCGGAAACAGCCGATCGAGCCCCCCGAGGAACTCCGGGAAATCGATCGGCTTGGTCCAGTAGTCGTCGAAGCCGGCCGCGCGCGCCTTCGCGATGTCTTCGGGCATCGCATTGGCCGACAGCGCGACGCAACGGATGTGCGCCGTCTGCGGCTGGGCGCGCAGCCGCCGCAGCACCTCGAAGCCGTCGAAGTCGGGCAGCTGCATGTCGATCAGCACCAGGTCGGGCTGCAGCTCGACGGCCCGCGCCACGCCGGCCTCGCCACTCGGCGCCGACTCGATCGACAGGCCGGCCTGGTTGCGCACCAACTCCTCGACCAGCAGCACGTTGACCGGGTTGTCCTCGATGTAGAGCACCTGCCCGCGGCGCTCGTCCGGCGATGGATCGGCAGCCGGCCTCGGCCCCCGCGCCGGCAGCGCCGCCGGCGGTTGCACGCCGGCAGGCGCGGGCGCGGCCGCTGCATCGGCCCTCGGCAGGCGGACCTCGAACTGCGACCCCGTGCCCGGTTGGCTGCTGGCCATGACGGTTCCTTCCATGCGCTCGACAAGCGCCTTGACGACGGCCAGCCCGATGCCGGTGCCGTCGATGCCTTCGTTCTCGAGACCGAGCCGGTTGAACGGCTCGAACAGATGGGGCAATTGGTCGGCCCGCAGGCCGCGGCCGGTGTCTTCGACGCGCAGCGTCACCTGCGTGGCATCGACCGTGCACGACAGCGTCACGCGGCCATGGCGCCGGTTGTACTTGATGCCGTTGGTCAGCAGGTTGATCAACACCTGGCGCAGCCGGATGCGGTCGGCGCACACCGTGGCCTGCAGCCGGTCGGCATGCAGCGTCACGCCATGCTCGCGCGCCAGCGCCTCGACCAGCGGCAAGGTCTCGTACACCACCTCGTGCAGCGCCAGCGGCTGCAGGTCCAGCCGCAGGTTGCCGCTCTCCAGGCTCGACAGGTCGAGCACGTCGTTGATCAGCGACAGCAGGTGCCGGCCGGCGGCGGCGATGTGCTCGACCTTGTGGTTGTGGTCGGCGGTCAGCGCGCGCGCATCGAACTGCAGCAGCTGCGCGAAGCCGAGCACCGCGTTCAACGGCGTGCGCAACTCGTGGCTCATGCGCGCGAGGAACTCCGACTTCGCCGAGCTCTCGCGCTGCGCGACCGCGCGCTCCTGGCGCGCGCTCTCGGCGCTGCGCGCATCGGTGATGTCCCAGTTGACGCCCATGTGGCGGTGCACCTCGCCGCTCGCATCGAGCACCGCGGTCGAACGCGACGCGAGCCAGTGCACCGAGCCGTCGGGCCACACGACGCGGAACTCGTAGGCCGCGCTGCTGCCGGTGCGCACCGATTCGGCGAGCGCGGCGGCGACCCGCTCGCGGTCTTCGGGCAGCACCAGCGCCGCGCGCTCGGCTTCGTTCGGCACGCGATCCGACGGCTCGAGGCCGCGCAGCCGGAACATCGCGTCGTCCCACACCGATGTGTCGGTGCGCGGCAGCCATTCCCAGGTGCCGATGCCGACGCTGCGCACCGCGAGGCCGATGCGCTCGTTCGCGCTGCGCAGCGCCGCCTCGGTCTTCACCCGCTCGGACACGTCGATCGTGATGCCGAACAGCATCGGCCGGCCATCGCGCGATTCGCGCCGCACCCGGTCCACCAGCCAGCGCACCTCGCCATCGGGGCGGCGAATGCGGTACTCGTGCTCCATCGACAGTTCCGGCGTCGCGCGGATCTCGTCGCGCACGCGCTCCATGACGGCGCGGTCGTCCGGGTGCACCACCTCGGCCATCCACTCGGTGCCCGACGGCACGCCGCGTTCCTTGGCCCGGCCGATGATGCGGAACATCTCGTCGTTCCATTCGGCGCGGCGCGTCACCGGGTCGCGGCTCCAGATGCCCAGGCCGGCCGCGGTGGCGGCGATCTCGAGCCGCTTGGCCATCTCGGTGACGCTGCGGGTGTGCTCGACCTGCTCGGTCACGTCGAGCGCGACGCCGACGAACTCGATCGGCGTGCCGTCGGCATCGCGGCGCACGACGCGGCGCGTCAGCACGTAGCGGAAGCTGCCGTCCGGGCGGCGGTAGCGGGCCTCCATGTCGACCGGCCGGTCGGAGCGCAACGCAGCCTGCGAGGTGGCCAGCACCTGCGGCAGGTCATCGGGGTGGATCAGCGCGCGCACCTCGTCGAGCGACATGCCTTCGGGCCGCGGCGTGATGTCGAGCACCTGGTACGCGCGCTCGTTGTAGTACATGCGGTTGCGCTTCAGGTCGTGGCGCCAGATCGCGATGTTGCCCAGGTCGACCGCGATCTTGAGCTGCGCGCTGGTGTCGTTGAACGACTCCGCGAGCTCGTAGGCCTCGGTGTCGTCGACCAGGATGCCGATCGCGCGGGTCGGCGTGCCGGCGGCCTCGGGCTTGACCTCCCATTGCGAATGCACGCGCCGGATCCGGCCGTCGGGCCCCACGATGCGGTAGCGCCGGCTGTACTGGCCGGGCTGGTTCATCGATTCGAAGATCCGCGGGTCGACGCGGTCGTCGGGGTGGATGCGCTGCGAGGTGAGCGCGAAATTCGGCGTGCCGTCGGCGGGGTCCAGCCCGAAGAAGCGGAACATGTGGCGATCCCAGCGGCCCTCGCCGGACGGGATGTCGCGCTCCCAGACCCCGAGGCGGCCGAACTCCTGCGCCATGTCGAGCAGCTCGGCCAACCGGCGCGCCTCGTCGCCGAGCGTGCGCAGCTCGGTGATGTCCTGCAGCAGCAGCAGCGCCGGTTCCGGTGCCAGCAGGCGCAGCCAGCGCGACGCGCCCGATGGAGCGGTCCAGGCGTGCGATTCAGCGGTCAGCGCGGCTTGCGGCGGCAGGCCGAGCAGCTCGCGGACATCGCGCCCGGCCAGTGCACCGGCCGGCAGGCCGCAGAGCGCCTCGAGGCGGCCGTTGCTCCACGCGATGCGGCCGGCCGCGTCGAGCTGCAGCAGCGCGTCCGGGCTCGCCGCGAGCAGGGCCTGCGCGGCCGCGGTCGGGAGCTCGCCGGAGACAGGCATCGCAGGGGGCGCATCGGGAACAGCCATGGACGGCAAGTGTTGTGCCGAATGCGGCAGGCGTCCAGCGCAGTTGCCCGCAGGGACGCCTGTCAGGCCGCGACCTGCAGCACCAGCTTGCCGAAGTTCTCGCCGCTGAACAGCTTCAGCAGCGCCTGCGGGAAGTTGTCGAGCCCGGCGACCACGTCTTCCCGGCTCTGGATGCGACCGGCCTGCAGCAAGGCGCCCAGTTCGGCGATCGCGACCGGGTAGCGGTCGGCGTAGTCGAACACCACCATGCCCTCCATGCGGGCGCGGTTGACCAGCAGCGACAGGTAGTTGGCGGGGCCCTTGACCGGCGTCGTGTTGTTGTACTGGCTGATCGCGCCGCAGATCACGATGCGGGCGTGGCGGTTGATGCGGGTCAGCACGGTGTCGAGGATCTCGCCGCCGACGTTGTCGAAGTAGATGTCGACGCCTTGCGGGCAATGCTGCTTCAGGCCGTCCTTCACCGGGCCGGCCTTGTAGTCGATGCAGGCGTCGAAGCCGAACTCCTTGACGACCCATTCGCACTTGGCCGGGCCGCCGGCGATGCCGACCGTGCGCAGGCCCTTGACCTTCGCGAGCTGGCCGACGGTCTGGCCGACGGCGCCGGCCGCGCCCGACACGACGATGGTCTCGCCGGCCTTCGGCTGGCCGACATCCATCAGGCCGAAGTACGCCGTCATGCCGGGCATGCCGAGCACGTTGAGCCACTGCATCGGCGTGCCCAGCTGCGTATCGATCTTGAACAGCCCGTGGCGGCGGATGCCGGCTTCGGGGATCTGGCAGTACTGCTGCACGCCGAGCGTCGCGCTGACGGTGTCGCCGACCGCGAAGGCCGGGTTCTTCGACGCGACCACGGTGCCGATGCCGCCGGCGCGCATCACCTCGCCGATGCCGACCGGCGGGATGTAGCTCTTGCCTTCGTTCATCCAGCCGCGCATCGCCGGGTCGAGCGACAGCGCCTGCGTCTTCACGAGTACGCCGCCGGCCTCGGGCTCGGCGACCGGCTCGGTCGTGAACTGCCAGTTGTCGGCGGTGGGCAGGCCCACGGGGCGGGCGGCGAGGCGGATCTGCTGGTTGACGAGGTCGGTCGGCATCGCGTTGTCTCCGGATCTGTGGTGTTGTCGTTCGATGGTAGCGCCGATGTCGACCTTGTCCGACAGCCGATCAGGCGGCGCACCGACAGGGTGGGGCAAGCGGCGAACCTACAGTCGTCCGCAAACGAACCGGAGACCTCCCATGCGCCCGAGCCTCACCTCGATCCTGACCGTTGCCAGCCTGGCGGTGGCGAGCGTCGCGCTGGCCCTGGCCGCGGACGATGCGCCGCCGGTGCGCAGCGTCGCGTCGGTCGACGCGCAGCGCTATGCGGGCACCTGGTACGAACTGGCGCGATTGCCGAACAGTTTCCAGGCGAAGTGCGAAGGCAACGTCACCGCAACCTACCAGCCGACCGGCAGCGGCGCGATCAAGGTGATCAACCGCTGCCGAGAAGCCGATTCGACGTTTGCGGTGTCCGTGGGCCGCGCGACGCCGGCGAAGGGCGACGACAGCGGCGCGAAGCTGAAGGTCAGCTTCCTGCCGACCTGGCTGCGCTGGATGCCGGTGGGGCGCGGCGACTACTGGATCGTGATGCTCGACGACGACTACCGTTATGCGGTGGTCAGCGAGCCGTCGCGCGACTACCTGTGGATCCTGTCGCGCACGCCGCAGCTCGACAGCGGCACCTACGACGGCATCGTCGCGCGGCTGCGGGCCGACGGCTACCCGGTCAACCGCATGGTGCCGACGCCGCAGCCCGCGACGGCTGCGCAGGCGGCGCGCCACGTTCCGTTGACCTGAAGCGTTGATCTGAAGGAGAGCAAGATGAGCAAGCTGTTGTGGACCTTGTGCGTGACCGCGCCGATGGTGGCGCTGGCGGCGGGGTGCGATTCGAGCGACCACCGCACCGTCGGGCAGAAGCTGGATTCAGCGGTGTCGACCGCCGAGCAGGCGGCCGACCAGGTGAAGCAGAACGCGAAGCAGTCGGTGGCCGACGTGAAGAACGCCGCGCGCGATGCGTCGCAGGCGAGCCAGGACGGCAGCTCGCAGATCGGCCAGTCGATCGCCGACGGGGCGATCACCGCGTCGATCAAGGCCGACATCGCGAAGGACCCGGACCTCAGCGCACTGCGGGTGAACGTCGACACGCACGACGGCAAGGTGGCGCTGTACGGCTCGGCCCCGAGCGAGGAGGCGCGCCAGCGGGCCGAGCGCATCGCGATGGCGGTGAAGGGCGTCAGCGGCGTCGACAACAAGCTGGCGATCGAGACGGCGCAGGCCAGGCAATAAACCTCGGCAAAAAAAACGCGGCCGGGAGGCCGCGTTCGTCTTGGCAGCAGGGCTTGCGCCCTGCGCTGCATCACAGCACGCGAATGTTCGCGGCTTGCAGGCCCTTCTGGCCTTGCTTCACTTCGAATTCAACGCGCTGGTTTTCCAGCAGCGTCTTGAAGCCGTTGCCTTGAATGTCACGGAAGTGGGCGAACAGGTCAGCGCCGCCCGCGTCTTGAGCGATGAAGCCGTAGCCCTTGCTCTCGTTGAACCACTTCACGGTACCGGTTTGCGTCGTCATGGACGGTTTCCTATTTCTATCAGTAGTAATGCGGCAGCACACGCTGCCACATGCAGAGACACTCAAGAGTTATTCGGGGATTTCAACAGAACCGGGCTGGAACCAGCACGGCGTCGCAAAAGATCACTCACAACCACAGCCTTGCGTATACCTGTGCGGCGAATATACACCACGGGCTGGGACATTCCGCACAGAGGGTCCGAGAATCGTCCTTGGCGACGGTGTTTCCACACGACACGCCGACGCGCGCGCGGCTGCGCCGCACAATGCGCGCCACTTGCAAGGAGCGATCATGAAGACGAAAGCCGCCGTGGCCTGGAAGGCCGGTCAACCCCTGAGCATCGAGACGGTCGACCTGGCGCCGCCGCGCGCCGGCGAGGTGCTGGTGCAAGTGAAGGCGACCGGCATCTGCCACACCGACGAGTTCACGCTGTCGGGCGCCGATCCCGAAGGCTTGTTCCCGGCGATCCTCGGCCATGAAGGCGCGGGAGTGGTGCTGGAGGTGGGACCGGGCGTCACGAGCCTGAAGCGCGACGACCACGTGATCCCGCTGTACACGCCGGAGTGCCGGCAGTGCAAGTTCTGCCTGTCGCGCAAGACCAACCTGTGCCAGCTGATCCGCGGCACGCAGGGCAAGGGCCTGATGCCGGACGCGACCAGCCGCTTCTCGATCGACGGCCAGCCGATCCTGCACTACATGGGCACGTCGACCTTCAGCAACCACATCGTGGTGCCCGAGATCGCGCTGGCGAAGATCCGCCCCGATGCGCCGTTCGACAAGGTCTGCTACATCGGCTGCGGCGTGACGACCGGCGTCGGTGCGGTGATCTTCACCGCGAAGGTGGAGGCGGGCGCGAACGTGGTGGTGTTCGGCCTGGGCGGCATCGGCCTGAACGTGATCCAGGGCGCGAAGATGGTGGGTGCCGACAAGATCATCGGCATCGACCTGAACCCGGCGCGCGAGGCGATGGCGCGCAGCTTCGGCATGACGCACTTCATCAATCCGCGCGAGGTCGACAACGTGGTCGATGCGATCGTGCAGCTGACCGACGGCGGTGCCGACTACAGCTTCGAATGCATCGGCAACACGACGACGATGCGGCAGGCGCTGGAGTGCTGCCACAAGGGCTGGGGCCAGAGCATCATCATCGGTGTCGCGGCGGCCGGCCAGGAGATCTCGACGCGCCCGTTCCAGCTGGTGACCGGCCGCGAGTGGAAGGGCTCGGCGTTCGGCGGTGCGCGTGGCCGCACCGACGTGCCGAAGATCGTCGACTGGTACATGGACGGCAAGCTCCGGATCGACGAGCTGATCACGCACAAGCTGGCGCTGGACGACATCAACCACGGCTTCGAGCTGATGAAGCGCGGCGAGTCGATCCGGTCGGTGGTGGTGTATGACTGACGGTTCGAAGATCAAGACCTTGTCGGAGCACGCCTGCTTCGGCGGCGTGCAAGGCTTTCACGAGCATGCGTCCGACGCGATCGGCCTGCCGATGCGCTTCGGCGTGTTCAGGCCGCCGCAGGCGGCGTCGCAGCGCGTGCCGGTGCTGGTCTGGCTGGCCGGCCTCGAATGCAACGAGCAGACCTTCGCGATGAAGGCCGGCGCACAGCAGCATGCGGCGAAGCACGGGCTGATGCTGGTGACGCCCGACACCAGCCCGCGCGGCACCGGCATCGCCGAAGCCGACGCGTCGTGGGATTTCGGCACCGCCGCGAGCTTCTACCTCGACGCCACCGAAGCGCCGTGGCGTGCGCACTGGCGCATGGCGACCTGGCTGACGCAGGAGCTGCCGGCGCTGATCGACGCGAACTTCGCGGCGGACACGAGCCGCCTCGGGCTGTCCGGGCATTCGATGGGTGGGCATGGCGCGTTGACGCTGGGGCTGAAGCATCCGAAGCGCTTTCGCAGCGTGTCGGCCTTCGCACCGATCGCCGCGCCGATGCAAAGCCCGTGGGGCGAGAAGGCCTTCCGAGGCTACCTCGGCGAAGGGCGCGACGCATGGCGTGCGCACGATGCGACCGAACTCGTGAAGGCCGGGGCGCGGGCGTCGCCTCTGCTCGTCGATCAGGGCCTGGCCGACAAATTCCTGGCGACGCAGCTGCATCCCGATCTGTTCGAAGCGGCTTGTGCGGCGGCGGATCAGCCGTTGACCTTGCGACGCCATGCGGGCTTCGACCATGGCTACTACTTCATCGCGACCTTCGTGGGGGACCACATCGCGCATCACGCAGCCGCGCTGTCATGAAGACCATGAAACTCTCGGTACTCGACCAGTCCGTCGCCCTGAGCGGCCAAGGCGAAGACGCCGCCATTCGCGACACCCTCGAGCTCGCCCAGCATTGCGAAGCCCTCGGCTACGAACGCTTCTGGGTCAGCGAGCACCACAGCCTGCCGACGATCGTCGGCAGCGCCCCCGAGATCCTGATGGCCGCGATCGCCGCGCGCACCACGCGCATCCGCATCGGCAGTGCCGGCGTGATGCTGCCCCACTACGCGGCGCTGAAGGTGTCGGAGCAGTTCCGCGTGCTCGAAGCGCTCGCGCCGGGTCGCATCGATCTGGGCGTGGGCCGCGCTCCCGGCGGCGACATGCGCACCGCGCAGGCCCTGAATCCGCATGCCCATGGCAGCGCGGAGAATTTTCCGGAGCAGGTGCGCGACCTGCAGGCCTGGACCAGCGGGCTGCGGCACCGCGGCATCGTCGCGCATCCGCGGGGCGCGCATGCGCCCGAGGTGTGGATCCTCGGCAGCTCCGACTATGGCGCGCAGATGGCGGCGCAGTTCGGCTTGCCCTATGCATTCGCGTACTTCTTCACCGATGGGCAAGGGGCGGAGCAGGCGCTCGATCTCTACCACCGGCTCTATCAGCCCAGCGAGCGCCATCCGAAGCCGCAGGCCACGGTATGCGTCTGGGCGCTGGCGGCGGACACCGAAGAGGCCGCGTTGCACCTGGCCCTGAGCCGCGAGCGCTGGCGTGTCGATCGCAACCGCGGGCTGCTCGGGCCCTTGCAGTCGCCGGATCAGATCGCCGAGCGCGGATTCACACCGGACGAGATGGCAACCATCGAGCCGATGCGGCGCAAGGCGTTCGTCGGCACGGCCGTCCAGGTGGCAGACAAGCTGCGCGCGCTGGCCAGCGATTTCGGGCTGGAGGAGCTCGTGATCAACACCTGGGCGCACGATCCCGCGGTGCGGCGGCATTCGTACGGGCTGCTCGCGCGACAATTCGCCGCATGAACCTGATCGATTTCGAACTGCGCGGCGACTTCATCCCGCTCGATGCGCTGCTGAAAGCCACCGGCGTCTGCCACAGCGGTGGCGCCGCGAAGATGCTGGTCGCCGAAGGCAACGTCCAGGTCGATGGCCAGCCTGAGCTGCGCAAGACCTGCAAGATCCGAGCGGGGCAGGTGGTCGGTCTCACCGGCACGCGCATCCGCGTGATGGGACCCAGCACGGGTGGTTGAACGCGAGCCGGCCGAGCGCCGGGCCGCCCCAAGCCGGCCCGCATCCCCTCGAGGGATCGGTCGGCGTACCCGCCGACCGAGGGACTGTCATTCCTAGAAGCGGTAGTTGATGCCGACCGAGAACATGTCGGTGTTGTCCTTGATGTCCAGCGCCTTCACGCGGTACCGCTCCCACTCGCCGCGGATCGCGGTGTTCTTCGACAGGTCGTACTGCACGCCCGCACCGTACTTGATGTCGGTGCCGCGCTCGCTGTCGCCCACGCCGTTGACCGTGCGCTCGGCCTTGCCGTTGTAGACGCCGACGCGGCCCAGCAGCGAGAAGTCCTGCGCCACCGGGAAGGTGCCGACGGCATCGAGGAACACGCCGTTGTTCAGCTTCAGCTCGCTGGCGCTGCTGCTGTACTTGCCCAGGCCGATCCAGCCGCCTTCCAGGCTGAAGTTCGGCGTGAACTGGTAGCCGCCGTAGATCTTGCCGCCAGTGTCGGTGGTGTCGGTGTCGAAGCCGCCGACGTTGTCGCCGTGGAATTTCGTCGTGCCGACGCTGCCGCCGATGTACGGGCCGGGCTGCACCGATTGGGCGTGTGCTGCGAGTGCCATCAGCGAGGCGGCCGAGGCGATGATGAGTTTGCTGCTCAGGTGGTTCATGGTGATTTCACTCCTGCTTTCTCTTCAGTAAGGACTGCCGGATCGTCTGTCCGACATGCAAGCAGGATCGGCCGCGCATGTGAACGCGGCACCCTCTCAACGTGAAGTTTTTCGAGGGGCTGCAACATGGTGTTGCAGTGCAGCAGAAAGAGGGAACTTAAGCGCAAAACCGGGCTCGAAGGCCGAGCTCAGCGCGGCCGGCTCGCGCGCGCCGCGCGGTCTCTTTCTCGCAACATGAAGAGGTAGAGGCTCTCGAGCTTTTCGCGCGCCCATGGCGTCTTGCGCAGCACCTTCAGGCTCGACGCGATGCTCGGCTCGATGCTGAAGCAGCGCAGCTGGATGCGCTCGGCGAGGCCCTCCCAGCCGTAGTGCGAGACCAGCTCGGTCAGCAAGGCCTCGAGCGTGAGGCCGTGCAGCGGATTGCGGGGTTGCGCGGGGGCATTCATCCGGCCAGCCTTCCGAGATCGGGCTGCAATGAGCGCAGCGCGGACACCGCCTCGGCGTGCTCGCGCAGGAACGAGAAATCGGCGAAGTCGAAACCCGGCGCGACCGTCGCGCCCACGTACGCGAAGTCGCCGAGCGGCTCCGCGGCCTGCCACCATTGCGCCGGCACCGTGAAGCGCGGCTGCGTCGTCGCGCTGACCGGTGCGAGCGTCACCGACTCGATGCGGTCGAGCGACGGCGGCATCAGCCACAGACGCAGCGGGCCGCCTTCGAGCAGGTGCCAGACCTCGTCGGACGCGACGCGGTGCCAGGCACTGAACTGGCCGCGGCCGAGCAGGAAGTCGATGCTCGTCAGCGCGCTGCGCGACGGGCGGTCGCCGGCCGGCGTGACCGACGACGGCGCGCGGAAGAACTCGCGGTAGTGCCCGCCTTCGGGATGCGGCTGCAGCCGCAGCAGCGCGACCAGCTCGGCCGCGCGGGGGTGAAGATCCATGCTCATGCGACGTACAGCATCACGGTGACGAAGTGGCAGGCCGTGCCCGCCAGCACGAACAAGTGCCACACGCCATGCGCATGGCGCCAGCGTTCGTCGTTCGCATAGAACACGATGCCGCCGGTGTAGAACAGCCCGCCGGCGACCAGCCACGCGAGCGCCGCCCACGGCAGCTCGCGCACCAGCGGCACCGCGGCGATCAGCGCCAGCCAGCCCATCGCCACATACAGCGGCACCGACGGCACGCGTTCGCGGCCCAGGCTCAGTTCCTTCACGATGCCCAGCACCGCAAGCCCCCAGACGACCCCGAACAGCGACCAGCCCCAGGGCCCGCGCAGCGTGACCAGCGCGAACGGCGTGTAGGTGCCGGCGATCAGCAGGTAGATGGCGCAGTGGTCGAACTTCACCAGCACGCGCTTGGCCGCGCCGCGCACGCTGTGGTACAGCGTCGACGCGCCATACAGCAGGATCATCGTCGCCGCGAAGATGCTCGAGCCGACGATCTGCCACGCATCGCCGTGCAGCGACGCCTGCACGATCAGCACCACCCCGCCACCGATCGCCAGCAGCAGGCCGGCCAGGTGCGTGAAGCTGTTGAATCGCTCGCCGTGGTACATGAAATCCGCTTTCTGGAAAAGGCTTGAGGAGGCGCAGGGCGCAAGCATAGCGGCAGCTCGTGACCGCACGCGGGCTGGCATCATCGCGGCATGACCGAACGCATGCTGCCCCCTTACGTCGCACCCTCGCAACTCGTGTCCGACCTGCGCGCCCGCGGCCATGGCGTGATCAGCCCGGCCGGCCTGCGCGAATGGATCGCGGCCGACGCCGCCGAGCTGCAGGCGCTCGAAGCCAGCTGGGACGCGCTGCCGCCCGACGGCTACCTGCGCGACGGCGGTCGCTACCGGCGCCGCCGCCATTCCTGCTTCGTCGCCGACGGCGCGACGTTGTCGACCTCGCCGCACCGCGCGCACTGGCAGCCGGTGGCCTACAACGCGCTGCACGGCGGCATCGAGCGCTGGTTCGAGCCGATGGAGGCCGGGCTCGTCGCGCGGCCGGTCTGGAGCCGCCTGCTGCTGCGCATGGCCGAGGCCTGCAGTGCGCTGAAGGGCGCGCGGCCCTGGTTCATCGAGGCGCACCAGTTCCGCATCGACACCACCGACGGCATCGGCCGGCCGACGCCGGAAGGCGCGCACCGCGATGGCGTCGACTTCGTCGCGGTGCTGCTGATCAACCGCCGCGGGCTGAAGGGCGGCGAGACGCGGGTGTTCGAGGCCGAGGGGCCGAACGGCATCCGCTTCACGATGAGCGAGCCGTGGACCACGCTGATGCTCGACGACGAACGGGTGATCCACGAGAGCACGCCGATCCAGCCGCTGTCGGCCGACGCGCAGCACAGCGCGCACCGCGACACGCTGGTGCTGACCTTCCGCCAGGGCGGGTTCCAGGGGCCGGCGGGGGCCTGAGGCGGTCGGAAACGGCAACGGTTCGTCGCGCTGGATTGCAGTTCAGCCCCGCGCGATGCCGGTTGGTCGCAAGCCGCTGGGAGCGGGCGAGGTGCCTGCCGATACTGGCTTCATCGACGACACACCCACCGACTGGAGCCCGACATGACCGCCACCCGCCTGACCCGACTGACCCTGATCATCGCCACGCTGTCCGCCGCCACCGTGCTGCTGTGCCAGCCGCGCGTCCAGGCCGACGAGCAGGTCGCGGCGGCCGCGATCACGATGCCGGCCGTCACCGTGACCGGCAAGCGGATGCAAGTGGTCGTGATGCCGCAGGTGGTCGTGACCGGCAAGCGGGACGCGTCCGACCTGCAACTCGCGCAACAGGCGCATGCGGCCCGTGGCACGCGCGGCTGAGCGACTCGAATGACCTGAAAGACCCTGCACCGGGGCCGGCCCGATAATGCCGGCTCGCCAACGAGGTGCCCCTTGCCCATGATCTTCCGCCGCGTGCTCGCCTTCCTGGTCCGCCTGGTCGTCTTCCTGATCGGTGCCGTCTTCGCGGTCGGGCTGCTGCTGCTGGGGTTCGTCCTCACGCTGGCGCTGGTCGCCTGGGCCCTGCTGCGGGGCCGGCGTCCGCAGGTGCGGCGCTTCAAGGTCGATCCGCGCCAGCCGTTCGGCGGCTTCAGGCCGCGCGGCGCAGCGGTCGATCCGGCGAATGTCGTCGACGTCGAAGCGCGCGAGGTGCCTTCCGCACCGCCGCGGCTCGACCGGTCCTGACGAAGCTTCAGGCGTCCCGGACGTCGGCCACCGGGTTCTGGCCGAAATCGGTGCGATCCAGGTAGGCCAGCACCTTGGCGGCCGCCTCGGCCGGCGCCGACAAGCCCCCGTTGCGTTGCAGGTTCACGAAATGCGCCTGGTCCGGGAAGCCGTCGGCCGGGTTGTCGCGCAGCCGGGCCTGCATCTCGGTGTCGATCACGCCGGGCGCCAGCGACACGATCTTCGCGCCGTTCGGCTGCAGCGCTTCATCGAGCGCGATCGTGCGGGCCGCGTGGTCGAGACCGGCCTTGGCCGCGGCGTAGATCGCCTGCCCGGCCATCGCGCGCCGGCCCAACCCCGATGAAATCTGCAGTACCCGCCGCCGCGTCGGCCACGCGAGCGTCGCGCGCAGGAAGGCGGCCGTCAGCAGCAGCGGCGCCTCGAGCCCGACGCGCAGCGCGTTCGAGACATCGGTGCCGTCGACATGGCCGAGCGGGCCGACGCGCGTCAGCACGCCGGCGTTGTTGATCAGCGTCGCGGTGTCGAACGAGGTGTGGTCGATCTGCGCGAGCCAGGCCGACAGCCGGTGCGCCACCGGCAGCGGGGTCGCGAGGTCCATCGCCCATTGCTCGCAGCGGGCGTTCGCGGCACCGGCCTTCAGCGCGAGTGCCTCGCTGGTGCGGCGCGAGATGCACAGCAGCCGCGTGCCGGGGGCGAGCAGTTGTTCCGCCATCGCCGCGCCCAGGCCGCGCGACGCGCCGGTGACGATGTAAAGCGATCGAATCATCCCAACGCTCCAGTCCTGCAGAGAAGCCGCATTGTCGCGCCTTTGCCACGGGTTTGACGCATTGCGGCCGTGCATGCCACACTGCGCGCCCGGCGATCCTGCTGCCACCCGCAACACAAGGAGACCAAGCGATGAGAAACACAGACCTTGCCCTCCTGCTGTCCGCGGATCGCACACACCGCCTGCGCTGATCGGCGCCCTTCCCCCCGGGTCCTGATCGTCCCCGCCGGCACGCCGCCCGCGGCACAGCTTTCATTCCTTCGTTGCCCTGCACGGCCTTTGCCGCGCCGGGTCTCTGGCTCGGCGCTTGCGCCGGCCGCGATGATGAAAGACATGACCCACCATGATCGAGATCGATGTCGAGCGCCTGCGCTCGATGGGGCTGACGCCCGCACTGGCCACCGAGGCCGCTTCCCTTCCTGAAACCTCCACCCCCGGCGCCGAATTGATGCGCCTGATCGAAGTGCACCGCGAGACCGTCGAACTGCACGACGGCGACCGCTCGCACGCCGCACGCGTGCTGCCGCGCCTGATGCGCACACTCGACGACGACGAGACCGGCCTGGCCGTCGGCGACTGGGTGATCGTCGCGCCCGACGCCCACGGCCAGCGTTGGGTGCACGCACGGGTGCCGCCGCTCACGCACATCGCGCGGCGCGACGCCGACGGCCGCCGCCACCCGGTCGTCAGCAATGTCGACACCGCCTTCCTGGTGATGGGGCTGGACGACGACTTCAACCCGCGCCGCCTCGAGCGCTACCTGATCCTGGTGCAGGGCAGCGGCGTGCAGCCGGTGGTGGTGCTGACGAAGGCCGATGCGGTGACGCCGCAGGCCCTGGCCGACGCCCGCGCGCAGCTGCGCGGCCGGCTGCCGGCGCAGGTCGAACTGCTGGCCGTCAACGGCCGCAGCGCCGCGGCCGCGCAGTCACTGCAGCCGTGGCTGTCGGCCGGCCAGACGGTGGTGCTGATGGGCTCGTCGGGCGCCGGCAAGTCGACGCTGACCAACACGCTGGCCGGTGCCGGCCTGCAGGACACCGGCGCGGTGCGCGAGCACGACAGCCGCGGCAAGCACACCACCACCTCGCGCTCGCTGCACCGCCTGCCCGGCGGCGCCTGCGTGATCGACACGCCGGGGCTGCGCACGCTGCGGCCCGACACCGACGAGGCGCGGCTCGCGCTCGGCTTCGAGGACATCGCGACGCTGGCGCTGCAGTGCCGCTTCCGCGATTGCCGCCATGAAGACGAGCCGGGCTGCGCGGTGCGCGCAGGCGTCGGCGCCGACCGGGTGCGCAACTACCACAAGCTGCTGCGCGAGGTGCGGCGCGACACGCTGACGGTGTTCGAGCGCCACCAGCAGCTGTCCGAATGGAAGGCGCGCGGCCGCTCGGCGCGCGAGCGGATGAAGCTCAAGCGCGGCGAGGATTGAAGGCCTGGCCGGCGCCATCGAGGGCGTCGCGCTTGGTCGACTTGTGGCGGTACATGCGCGCGTCGGCATGGATCAGCAGCTGGCTGCTGGAGGTGATCTCCGAGCCGAACGCGATGCCGAAGCTGATGCCGCAGCCTTCGAAGCCGGCGGCATGCAGCCGCTCCTCGAAGCGGCGCATGTCGCGCCGCGTCTCGTCTTCATGGCGCATGTCGCCGAGCACCGCGAACTCGTCGCCGCCGAGCCGGAACACCGTCATGTCGCGGTCGCGCAGCGTCTGCAGCTGGCGCGAGAACTCGCACAGCAGCGCGTCGCCGTGCGCATGGCCGCGCTCGTCGTTGATGCGCTTCAACCCGTCCAGGTCGATCATCACCAGCATCAGCCCGGCCGACGAATCGGCGACGGTCAGCGCCGACAGCGCGCGGTCGAACGCATGGCGGTTGCCGATGCCGGTCAGCGCATCGGTGCTGGCCTGGTCGAGCGCGCGGTGCAGCTGCACCAGGTAGCCGTCCTTCTCGATCCCGAGCAGACGGATCTTGTCGGCCAGCGCGAAGGCCAGCAAGATGGCGTCGGCCGTGCTGCCCAGCAGCGTGACCAGTTCCGGGTTGCGCACCATGTCCTGGCTCAGGCCGAGGTTGGCCGGCAGGATCACCAGCGCCGGCAGCAGCAGCGCGAGGAAGGCGGCCAGGAAGTAGCGCGCCGGCAGGTAGCCCGACCACAGCCGCAGCAGCCCGGCGATGAGCGCCAGCGTCAGCGAGATCGAGATCGTGATGGTCGCGAGCGTGTGTGCCCACGACATCGCGATGAAGCAGCTCGGCAGCAGCACCAGCGCGAGCACCAGGTTCGCATAGCCCGCCCACGCGAGCCGCGGCGCGGCCTCGCGCAGCTGCAGGAACTCGATGTAGAAGAGGGTGTTGAACACCACCATCAGGAAGAACGGCAGGTAGTGCCACTGCAGCCCGTGCCAGCCCAGCCATTGCGCCGGCAGGTGGAAGGTCAGCCCCCAGCCCGCGGTGGCGGCCAGCAGGTACAGCGCGTAGTACAGCAGCGCCTTGTCGCGCGTGCCGAGGAACATGAAGAGGTTGTAGAGCGCGAGTGTCAGCAGCGCGCCGAGCGCGAACAGCGCCAGCACGTTCTCCGAGATCACGGTGCGGCGGTAGTCGGCCTTGGTCTGGATGTCGATGCCGGGCAGCCGCGCGAAATAGCGGCTGTCGATGCGCAGCAGCACGTGCGCCGAGCTGCCGCGCGGCAGCGTGATGTCGCTGCCGTAGTGCAGCATGTAGGGCGTGTCGGCGTGGTAGCCGGTCACGAAGGTCTGCGGCGGCTGGGCGCCGACGTAGACCCAGCCGCCCACATGCTCCATCAGGCTCGCATGCGGGTCGATCACCCACTGCGTCGCCGGCGCGTCGTTGCGCACCGTCGCATGGAACCAGTAGCGCCCGCCGAGCAGCGACACATGGTCCACCGGCGTCTTGCGCGCGAGCCACTCGGCCAGCCGGTCGGCATCGGGCGGTTCCTCGCGGGTGTCGGCCAGGTAGAACTGCCCGCTGCGCGTCAGCTCCACCGGCTCGGTCGGCGACAGCGGCGTCTGCGCGAACGCCGGCGCGGCCGCCAGCGACACCAGCAGCCACAGCCGTGCGGCGATCCAGGCAACGAGCGCGGGGCGTGTCATGAAGGCGTCGACTGTAACAACAAGCGTCCGACGCGGCCTGAAGGCTTCTTAAACGTCGCGCTCGCCGACGATCAGCGCCGGGTGGCCGCAGATCGCGCGCGCGGTCTGCATGCCGGCCATCGTCGCGGCTTCGACGCAGCCGGCGTTCAGCCCGGTGCGGATCCAGTCGCCGGTGACGTACAGGTTCGCAAAGCCGGTGCCGTCGGTCGCGAGCCGGTACCGGCTGCTGCCGACGACCGACAGCACATAGCGCTCCGATGGGTCCACGTTGGCCCGCCAGTACTGGCTGTCGAAGCGCGCCGGGCCGCGCGCGTCCGCCGGGTCGACCAGCAGCGGCCAGCGGAAGCCCTCGGCGGGGCCGGCCGCATCCGGCCACAGCGTGCCGATGCGCCGCTGCAGTTGCTCGACGGCGCCTTGCTTCACCTGGTCGGCCATGCGCTTCGGGAAGGCATGGTCGCTGTACGGCGGGTAGCTGGAGACCGGCAGCGCGCTGCAGAAGTACGAGACATTCTTCGGGGTGATCGCCGGCGGCCAGTGCTCGCGGCACAGCAGCTGGTCCATCGGCGCCCAGGTGTCGAAGGGCTCGCTGAACGCGCTGAGCACCGGCTGCTGGCCGTCCGGGCCGGTCAGCGTCCAGCCGAGCGACGCCAGGTCCTGGTTCAGCCACACTTGGTAGGCCTGGGTCGCGACCGCCTTCACGTGCTCGCACGACGCGGCCAGCGCCGGGCTGCGCGCGACGAGCTGCGGGCACAGCTGCGCGACCGACGCGGCCGAGATGCCGAAGACCACCTGGTCGAAGTCGGTGCCGAGCTTCAGCGTGCGCGTCGGCAGCGGCTGCCCGAACGCGTCGGCATACACCTGCGGCCAGTCGCTCCAGTTCGATTCGAGGTTGATGCCGTGGCGGCGCATCAGCGCGGCCTGTGCGGCGTCGAGCTGCTCGAAGCGCGGCGCGCTCGGCCAGCAGGCCAGGCCGTTCACGTCGACCAGCGGGTCGTAGCACTGCGCCGCATCGGCCAGCGCGGCCTGCTGCGTCATGCGGATCTCGGCCACCTGGCGACCGGCGGCGTCCGGCACCAGCTCGTCGACCCGGTGGAAGAATTCGAACTTCACGCCGCGCTGCTTCAGCAGCTGGTAGAACGGCGCGAACACCACGTCGCCCATGCCGGCCTGCATCTTCCACATGATCGCGCCGTGGTAGTCGAAGGCCACGCGCAGCATGCCGCGCAGCATCGTGCCGGCCTCGATGTTCGGCTTGTCGAAGTTGCCGTCTTCGTAGGCGAACACCAGGTCGTAGAAGCCGACCACCGGCGCCGACTGCACGGTGACCTGCGGGTTCGCGCCGTGGCGCGTCAGCCAGGCCTGGAAGTCCTCGCCGTTGATCACGTCGAAGCCCTTCGTCAGCACCTGGTCCTCGATCATGCCGATGATGCTGGTCAGGCCGAGGTCGGCGCAGATGTAGAGGCGGCGCAGGTCGTCGGCGATGCTGCTGTCGGCCAGCAGGCCGTCGAAGCGCGCATGCAGCCAGGTGCGCACGCATTTGAGCGCGCTCGACTGCAGCAGGTGGTGCTCCGGCGAGTGGTCGTGCAGCGCCGCCGGCAACTCGGCGCTGAAGCGCTGCAGCGCGGCGAACGCGACACCGACATCGCTGCACAGCGCCATCACGTCGTCCTCGACATGCGTTGCCAGGCGGTGCAACCAGCTGCCGGCGTGGGTCTCGGCGTCGATCGCGCGGTGCGCCGGGCTGACGGCGCCGTGCGCCTCGGCATCCTTCAGCTCGCCGAGCCACTGCTTGATCCATTCGTAGCCGACCTGCACGATCTGCCACAGGTTCAGCGTCTCGCCGCCCTGGCCGGGCTCGCCGGGCATCGCTGGCGTCTCGATCGGCCATAGCTTCCACCGGCCGTGCACCTGCTCGGTCAGCGTGATGAACTGCTGCGGCTTGAAGGCGTCGCGCCAGGTGCGCAGCGGCGCGCCTGCGGGGCGGTCGAGCAGGTCGTAGGCACGCTGGATGGTCTTGAACGCGTTGTCGTAGAAGCCGAACCAGATGTGCAGCCCGTGCTCCTCGATGCGCTGGCCGAGCGCCGCATTGCGGCCGCTCGCGCCCTTGCCGCCGAGTCGCCAGCCCATCTGGTAGACGGTGATGTCGCAGGCGTTGCGCCAGCCCGGCCGGTCGGTCAGGTAGAAGGCCGCGGTCATCGCCGCGACGCCGCCGCCGAGGATCGCGATCTTCTTCGGCGCGATGCGCGAGTTGTCGACCAGCTCCTCGCCGGCCGGCACCTCGAAGTCCATGTCGATGTGGAAGGGCAGGATCGCCGGCTGCGCGCCGAGCTTCAGGCCCAGCGTGCGGTCGAGCGGGAAGCTCGCGAACGGGTGCAGGGTGCAGGTGTAGTCGTCGCCGAGCAGCTGCACCCGGCGCACCGCCTTCACGGTGGCCGGCGCGGCGATCAGCGCCTGGTAGACCGCCTTGATGCCGGCCGCGTCGGGCAGCTGCTTCAGGAAGATCTGCGCGACGTTCGGGCTGCGCAGCATCTGCGCGACCTGTTCCCAGCCGGCGCGGTCGAGCGCGAGGAAACCGGGCAGGTTCGCGGCCAGCAGCTCGATCGCCTGCTCGATCAGCTCGGGCAGCCCGCCGAGCTCCTGCCGCAGGCCGTTGCCGGTGCTCGCCGTGACCTCGAGCAGCGGGTGCACCTGCAGCACCGACTCCGGGCTGAACGGCTGGAAGCCCTTGGCCGCCAGCGTGAAGCGGGTGGCCGGCGCGCCGTCGGCCGGCATCGCGTACTCGCACTGGTACTTCGGGTAGCCGAACAGCTCGCGCCCGTTGATCAGCGCCATGCAGTCGTCGACCCAGATGTGGCACGGGTAGAAGAACACGCGGCTGACGGCGGACTGCCCGGCGAGCACCTGGCCGACCATCACCCAGGTGACGATGTCGGTCTCTTCGCCCCAGCCTTTGGTGGCGTCCGACGGCCAGGCCGATTGCGCGTGCTGCACCTGCGTGAAGGTCAGCATCACGAACGGCGACAGCACCTTGAAGCTCATCGTGCCGCCGGCCACCGCGGTCAGCGTCTCGTCGACGGTGGCCTGCAGCCGGGCCAGCTCGCCGTGCACGAAGAAGCCGTACATGCGCGACCGGTTCAAGCGCAGCGGCGGGTGCATCAGCGGCGAACCGCCGGGGTAGATGAAATCGGGGCGGTTGGCTGCTGCTTCGGTCATGGGGCCGAAGTATTACCGCGATGTCGGATAAGTCACGCTTTGTCACCCATTCCAGGGGTGGCAGGATTTCACGGTCCGCGGTTCAGGGCTCGTCGAACTGCATGCTGGCCAGCGTCGACGGCCAGCCGGTGGCGGGGGCGCCACCGCCGCGGAAGCGCCGTTCGACGGCCACCGGCTGCGGCAGGCCGGGGAGCGACAGGGGCGCGATTTCGCGGCGTTGCGCTACGCGGTGACGGGTCATCCACAGGCCCGCGAGGGCCAGCGCGGCGAGCAGGGCCGCCGCGATCAACATCCACAACATCATCGACATTCCAGTAGAACAACCGTCGATTGTCGCAGGCAGGGCTTCAGTTGCCGGTAAGGCGTTGTCGCTGGGCCAAGGCGGGAAACAGCTTCATCCACAGCCCGGCCACGAGCAGCGTGCCGACGCCGCCGAGCAGCACCGAGCCGACCGGCCCGAGCAGCGCCGCGGTGGCACCCGATTCGAACTCGCCGAGCTGGTTCGACGCACCGATGAAGATCGAGTTGACCGCGCTGACGCGGCCGCGCATCTCGTTCGGCGTCTCGAGCTGCACCAGCGACTGCCGGATCACGACGCTGACCATGTCGGCCGCGCCGCTGACCCACAGCGCGATCAGCGACACGACGAACACCTTCGACACCGCGAACACCAGCGTCGACAGCCCGAACAGCGCGACCGCGGCGAACATCAGGTGGCCGACGCGGCGCTGCAGCGGCCAGCGCGTCAGCGCGACCGACATCGCGAGCGCGCCGACCGCCGGCGCGCCGCGCAGCAGCCCGAGGCCCCACGGCCCGGTGTGCAGCACGTCGCGCGCGAAGATCGGCAGCAGCGCGGTGGCGCCGCCCAGCAGCACCGCGAACAGGTCGAGCGAGATGGCGCCCAGCACGACCGGCCGGTTCCAGATGAAGCCGACGCCTGCCAGCACGGTGCGCAAGGTCACCGGCTCTTTCGGCGGCGGCACGTGCGGGTGGCCGACGCGCAGGAACAGCACCGCGCCGAGCGCGAACAGCGCCGCGCAGACGGCGTAGACCACGTCGGCCCCGGCCACGTAGATGAAGCCGCCGAGGGCCGGCCCGCCGATGATGGCGGCCTGCATGCCGCCGGAGCTGAACGCCATCGCGCGCGGCAGCGTCTCGGCCGGCACCAGCACCGGCACCATCGCCTGCTGGGCCGGCATCTGGAAGGCCTTCGCGCAGCCGATCGCGATCGACAGGACCAGCAGCAGCTCGCGATTCGCCCAGTGGCCGTGCGTGGCCGCGGCCAGCAGCGCGGCGATCGCCAGCTGCACGCCCATGCTGAGCGCGAGGATGCGGCTGCGGTCGTGCCGGTCGGCGACGTGGCCGGCGACCAGCGTCAGCAGCAGCGCCGGCAGGAACTGCAGCAGCCCGACCAGGCCCAGGTCCCAGGCGCTGCCGGTGAGCTCGTACATCTCCCAGCCGACGGCCACCATCAGCATCTGGTTGGCCATCGTGGCCGCGACGCGCGCATACCAGAAGCGCATGAACGGCGGCAGGGACAGCAGGGAGACGGGAAGCGCGGGGACGGTGGTCACGGGGGGACGACTCTTGAAGGGGTGAGACGGGTCAGGGGCAGTTGCAGCCCTTGTCGAACACGATGCGCCAGACGCCCGGCGACACCTGGCGCCACACCGACGTGAAGCTCGCGACCGGCTTGCCGTCGGCGTCGAGCACCGGGCCGGTGCTCAGCGCGAGATCGCCGGCATCGAGCACCTCGACCTGGTCGGGCCGCCATGAGAACGGCGGGGTGTCGCCGGCGTAGAAGCGTTTCCAGTACGCCGCGACGGCGGCCTTGCCACGCAGCGGCTCGCGGCTGGTGAAGAACACGGTGTCGTCGGCGAGGAAGCTGGTGAAGGCCGCATGGTCGCGGTCGGCCATCGTCTTCGCGAACGCGCGCTCGGTGTCGGCCACCTGCTGCGCGAGCACCGCGCGCGGCACAGGGGACACCGGCGGCGCGGCGGCGCAGCCGGCGAGGGCGACGAACAGGCAGGGCAGCAGCGGGCGCAGCAGGGACATCGTGGCCTCGGGCAGGTGCGGGGAGGCTCAGATGGTACGGGCAGGCGTCGCGGTCGCGTCGAACGGCTCGCCGGTGCTGAAGAAGCGGCCGCCGGCGATGTAGTGCAGCGTTCGGTCGCCGGGCTCGACGGGATCGTCGCGCCAGTGGCCGTCGGCGAACAAGCGCGGATCGGCCCAGGCGGCGACCACCTCGCCGATGAACAGGTCGTACTGCTGCTGGATGTGCGGCTCGCCGAGTACGGGGCATTCGAGCATCGACCAAGCCGCGGCCATCACGTTGCGCTGCCCGGCATGGGCCGAGCTGACCAGCACGGTCGGCCCGTGGTTCAGCAGGCGGCAGGACTTGGCGAGTTCGACGGGTTCGCGCATCGGGAGAGGAGGGCGGATCAGAACGGAGCGGGGCTGTGGAAGCGCAGCGCACGGCCATCGGCCGGATGCGCCAGCTGCAGCGATTGTGCGTGCAGCAGCAATCGCGGCGCCTTCGCAAGGGCATCGGGCGGCGCATACAGCGCATCGCCGACGATCGGGTGGCCGATCGACAGCAGGTGCACGCGCAGCTGGTGCGAACGGCCGGTGACCGGCTCCAGCCGCACGCGGGTGGTGCCGGCCGCCGGGTCGCGCTGCAGCACGCTGAAACGCGTCAGCGCCGGCTTGCCGTCGACGGGGTCGACCTTCTGGCGCGGCCGGTTCGGCCAGTCGGTCAGCAGCGGCAGGTCGATCTGGCCGTGTTCCGGGCCGACCAGCCCGTCGACCACCGCGGCGTACTCCTTGCGCACCTCGCGCTGCGCGAACGCGTGGCTGAGGCGCCGCTGCATCTCCTTGCCGCGGGCGAACAGCATCAGGCCGGAGGTCGACATGTCGAGCCGGTGCACGACCAGCGCGTCGGCCACCTCGGCCTGCACGCGCGCGGCCTGGTTGTCGAGCCCGGCCTCGCCGCGGCCGGGCACGGCCAGCAGGCCGCCGGGCTTGTCGACGACGAGCAGCGCGTCGTCGATGTACAGCAAGGTCAGGGTCACCAGTGCAACACTCCGGGGATGAACGAAACAGCGCTGGCCCGGGCCCGGGCACTCATCTCGCGCGGCGGTCGCCGCATTCTCGGCCTGGTCGGGCCGCCGGGGGCCGGCAAGTCGACCGTCGCGCAACAGCTCGTCGACGCGCTGGCCGGCGCGGCGGTACTGCTGCCGATGGACGGCTTCCACCTCGCGAACGTCGAACTGGCCCGGCTCGGGCGGGCCGGCCGCAAGGGCGCGCCCGACACCTTCGATGCCGGCGGCTACATCGCGCTGCTGCAGCGGGTGCGCGCCCAGCAGGCCGGCCGCGACGGCACCGTCTACGCGCCCGAGTTCCGGCGCGAGATCGAGGAGCCGATCGCCTCCAGCATCCCGATCCCGGCTGGCGTGCCGCTGGTGGTCACCGAAGGCAACTACCTGCTGCTCGAACGCGATGGCTGGGCCGGCGTGAAGCCGCTGCTCGACGAGGCCTGGTACGTCGACGTGGACGACGCGCTGCGCAGGCGGCGGCTGGTCGAGCGGCACATGCGCTTCGGCCGCAGCGAGGCCGAGGCGCGGGCCTGGGAGGCCGGCACCGACCAGCCGAATGCAGAACTGATCGGTGCGACCGCGGCGCGCGCCGACTGGCGCTGCGCGGTCTGAACCGGGCCGCAGGCTGGGCTTACTTGCGGCCGTAGGTGATCTTCTTCGCGCCGCCGTCGCAGCTGCCGACGACCTTGGCATCGCCGACCTTGTCGGTGTCGACGATCTCCAGCACGTAGCCGGTGACCTGCTTCGCGTCGAGCTTGGCGGCGATCTCGGTCTTCAGTTCGTCGCAGGACTTGCCGGCGGCGAAGGCGGGGGCGGCGGACAGCGCCAGGGTGGCCAGGGCCAGGGTGAGGGCAGCTTTCATCGGGTTCTCCGTGGGGTTGTCTGTAGGTTTTCTGGACCGTGGTCCGGCGCGCATGGTGCCACGCCGCGCGCCGGCAGCTGTATCAAGGGCAGCTGCGCACCTCGCGGCCGGTCCATTTCAGCGCCGGATCGGGCCGCTCCAGCTGGTCTGCCAGCACGCCGCTGAGCCGGCCGCTGTTGCCGAACGCGAAGTTGCCGCCGTAGTTCACGTCGGCGATCAGCCAGCGGCCGTCGATGCGGTTCAGCACGACGGTGTCGGTCCAGCCGGTCGCATCGAGCTTGCCGCCAGCGTCGAAGAACATGCGCACCGGCACCCAGGCGATGTCGCGCGCAAGCCGCGCCGGCTGCGCCTTCACGCGGTTCGGGCCTTCGAACAGGCTGGAGTAGAGGTCGCCCTCGACGAACGGCGGCTTGTCGCCCGGCTGCGTCGCGAGGAAGGCCTCGTCGTAGCGATGCGCCGTCTTCAGCAGGCAGTGCAAGCGCGGCGTCAGCATCGCCGCGATCAGCTTCAGTGCGGGTTCGTCCGGCGCGCCGCCGTTCGGCAATTGCGCGATGCGCAGCTCGTAGAAGGCCTGAACGGCCGATTGAGGTCCGGCATCCGCGGCCTGTGCAGCACCGTGGGCGATCGACATGGCGATGGAGGCGCCGAGCACCCACGCGAAGCGCAGCGCCGTCATCGCGCGACCGCCTTGCGCGAGCCGTCCTCGAACACCTCGTCGTCGCGCAGCACCTGGCCGGCTTCATCGAAGCTGCGTTCGTGCGTCAGCTTGCCGCGCGCATCGTGGTGGCGTTCCTCGCGCAGCCGGCCCTGCTCGTCGAACTGCTTGTGCACGCCGATCGGTTGCGTGTCGTAGCGGTCGGCGAGCAGCCAGCTGGCTTCGGACGCGACGCGGCCGTTGTCGTGGAAACGGGTGTCGCGGCGCACCGGGCGGCCGTCGACGCTGCTGAACTCCTGCTTCTCGCGCGGCTGGCCGTTCAGGTACCAGCGCTGCTCCAGCACCAGCTCGCTGCCGCGCTCGGTGACGCTCCAGCGCCGTTCGTGCACCAGCGTGCCGCTGTCGTGGAATTCCTGCTCCAGCGTCGATGCGCGCCGGTTGCGCTCCGGCGGGCCGACGCGCAGCCACTGCACTTCGCGCCGCTTGATGCCTTCGGGCGAGAAGACGCGGTCGATGCCGCCGGTTTCGTTGCGCTCGCTGGTCTCGTTCGGCTTGCCGTTGTCCCACAGCGTCTCGCTGCGAATGCGCTCGCCGCGCAGCAGCACCAGGTGGCTGCGCTCGCGGCCGTCGTGCCCGTACAGCGTGAGCGGCTGCGGGCTGCCCTTGAAGCCGCACCACGCGGCATCGTCGGCATGCGGCGCGAAGACCGGCCGCGGGCCGCAGCGCAGCGCCGACAACTGGCCGCGCGCGGTGTATTCGGCGACCGCGATCTCGCGGCCGTCGTCGTCGTAGAAGGTCAGGCGGGCGGGCGTCGTGCCGTCGGGCTGCCAGGTGCGCGACAAGCCGACGTGCGTGCCGTTGCGGTAGCTGTCCTCGCGCAGCACCGGGTTCGTCGGGCCGTCGGTCGCGGCGAACTCGCGGGCGATGCCGTCGCGGTTGCCGCGCTCGTTGACGGTGAACTCGCTCTGCAGCACGCCCTTGCGGTAGTAGCGCATCGTGCCCATGAAGACGCCGTCGCGCAGCTCTTGGTCGCGCTGCAGCAGGCCGCCGGCGCCGTCGCGGCAATGCATCATCCCGGTCTTGTGCGCGGTGGTGTGGCCATTGGCCGGGTCGATCGGCTGGCCGTCGAGGTCGCAGACGAGGATCGCGTGGGCGGCGAGCGGGGCCGCGAGCGTCAGGGCCGCGGCCAGGAGGGAAGGGAAGCGCATCGCCGGATTGTCCCCGGCCGGTCGGGGCCGGGGCGCGTCAGCAATTCACGCACGCCGCCGCTTCGTCGTGACAGCTTGTCAGCGTCCCCCCGCCGCCCGCACCCGCCAGATCACGTTGCCGACGTCGTCGGCCACCAGCAGCGCGCCCTGCTTGTCGAGCGCCACGCCCACCGGCCGGCCCTGCGCGTTCCCCTCGGCCGACAGGAAGCCGGTCAGCACGTCGACCGGTGGGCCATTGGGTCGGCCCTGCGCGAACGGCACGAAGATCACCTTGTAGCCGCTGTGGGGCTTGCGGTTCCACGAGCCGTGCTGGCCGATGAACATGCCGTCGGCGAAGGCGGGCGGCAGGGCGTTGCCGCGCGCGGAAGCGAGGCCGAGCGACGCGGTGTGCGGCCCGAGCGCGTAGTCCGGCGCGATCGCGCGGGCCACCATCTCGGGCTGCGGCGGCTTCACGCGTTCGTCGACGTGCGCGCCGTAGTAGCTGAACGGCCAGCCGTAGAAGGCACCGTCCTTCACCGAACTCAGGTAGTCGGGCACCAGGTCGCTGCCGATCTCGTCGCGCTCGTTGACGACGGTCCACAGCGCGCCGGTCTGCGGCTCGAAGGCCATGCCGTTCGGGTTGCGCAGGCCGGAGGCGAACACGCGGTGCGCGCCGGTCTTGGCGTCGATCTCCCAGATCGCCGCGCGGCCTTCCTCGGCGGCGAGGCCGTTCTCGCCGACGTTGCTGTTGGAGCCGACGGTCGCGTAGAGCTTGCTGCCGTCGGGGCTCGCGATCAGGTTCTTGGTCCAGTGGTGGTTGATGGTGCCGGCCGGCAGGTCGACCACCTTGCTGCCGCTGCCTTGCAGCGCGGTGGCGCCGGGCGTGTAGTCGAAGCGGACGACGGCGTCGGTGTTGGCGACGTAGAAGCTGTTGCCGACCAGCGCCATGCCGAATGGCGACTGCAGGTCGGCGAGGAACACGCTGCGGGTTTCGGCGACGCCGTCGCCATCGGCATCGCGCAGCAGCGTGATGCGGTTCGCGCTGGGCACGCCGGCACCGGCCTTCTTCATCGTCATCTTCATGAACCAGCCGCGGATGCCCTTGCCGTCGTCGGGCTTCGGCGGCGCGTTGGTTTCGGCGACCAGCACGTCGCCATTGGGCAGCACGGCGAGCCAGCGCGGGTGCTCGAGGCCGCTCGCGAAGGCCTGCACCTCGGTGCCCGGCGCTGCGGTCGGTTTCACGCCGCTCGGCCAGCCGGTGGCCGGCGCGATGTGGACCAGCGGGATCAGGCTCTTGTCCGGCGGCGGCAGCTTCGGATTCGGGCCGGTGCCGTCGGCGACCTGCAGCGTGGCCGGGCCGCCGCACGACGCCAGCGCGAGCAGGGCGGCGACGGCGGCGAGCCGGGTGGTGATCGAAGGCGGGTGCGGTGTCATCAGCGCCACTGTCCGATCGCGCGCACCAGGGGCCTGTAGGCTGATGCGCCGACGCGATGTCGGACAGCGCCGCGATGCAGGGCCTGTGGGCATCGTCCGACAGGCAGCGGCGAACCTGCCTGACGGCAGGTGCGGGGGCAGACGACTAAGGTTGTGCCGTCCCAGGACAAGGCTGCAGTGGCATCGGTGCCGCTGCAACAGGCTCAACCAGAGCGCCCGAGGGCGCACGACAGGAGAGAACCATGAACAAGCACACTCTGACGACGACGGCTGCTGCAGTCCTGCTCGCAGGCGTGGCCCTCACCGGTTGCGGCAAGCGCGAGTCGGCCGAATCGACGGCGGCGAACACCAATGAGGGCGTGGTTGCGCAGGCCGAGCAGAAGGGCCGCGACCTGCAGGCCGACGCCTCGCGTGGCATGGACCAGGCGAAGCAGGCTGGCCGCGACGTGGCGCAGGATGCCAAGGCCGCGACCGACAAGGCCGGCGACAAGGTCGCCGACGCGGTCATCACGACGACCGTCAACGCCGAACTGGCGAAGGATTCGAGCCTCAGCGCGTTGAAGATCAACGTCGACACCGACAACGGTCGGGTTGCGCTGCGCGGCACGGCACCGAGCGAAGCCGCGCGTGAGCGCGCGACTCAGCTGGCGTCGAGCGTGAAGGGGGTGGTCAGTGTCGACAACCAGCTCAGCGTGGAGCCGGCGAAGGGTTGAGGTCGTTCGACGTCAATCTTGAGGGTTGCGGGGAGGCTGCCACGCTTCCCCGCGCTTGGCCCGTTCGAGGTCCGCCGCCAGGGCTTCAAGCCGCAGTAGGGTGTGGGCGGTCTGCAGCAGCGTGGGAGGCTGCACCGATGCTCGCGTCGACGACTGACGCTGTTCGAGCTTCGCGGGAGCCTGTTTCACCGGGCGTGGGCTTCCAACCTTCGGATTCCGGAATACATACTTGCTCGGGGTGCTGCCTCTCTTTGGGGTGATCCGTTCGTTATCGTTGATGGTCGCGCCCTTGCGCACGTGAACTTCGACAGGGGCGCGCGGCGGCGCAACGGCGACTGGTTTCACGTTGCCGAGCTTTTCGCGAAGAAGGTGCGGGCTTGATCGGGTCTTGCCGACGCGGGGTCGTGCGGTGGCCGGCGGGTCGATCACATTCAGCACTTTGCGCAACTCGTCGAGCGGGGCGCGTTGCACTTTGATTTCCATCGACCGGCGACGGTACTTGCCAAGCAGCTGCTTCTCCTCCCTCGGACGGCTGGACGCCCTCTTGTCAACCAACGTACTGTCGCCAGTGCCCTTGCGGCGTCCGCTTTCAGCGGTATTTTCCTGATCGCCGATCGGCGCGGGGACGGTACTGCAGCGGGTGGCGCGACGCACGGACCGCTCTTTCAGTTCAGAACCCGATGAAGAATCCGTGCGACCCAACGACGGACTTGATTTCCGGTGCAGCGTTGTCGTGATCGGCGCATCGGCCCGGCGGGGAGACGTCCGGCTCGCAGCGCGACGAGATTTCTTCATCTTGTCGGCAAGCAGTTCGCTGCGGGCCGCGGTTGGCGGCTGGTCGTCGCCATGGATGACAGGCGGCGTCTGGGAAAAACTGCGCTTGGTCGGGACAGCGGGGGCATTTCTCATGTCGGACTCCTGTGCGCGCAGCCTGTCTCAGAGCGTGAGGCACGCGAAGGGTTACAGGTGCTCTGGGTTCACGAAAAATTCTCTTTCACGTCGGGTGTCGTCTCCTTGTTGCGCTCCTGCAGTTCCCTGAGGGCGTTTTTCAGCGAATCAATTTCCGCAAGCAGCACCTGGATCTGGTCGCGAAAGCGCTTGATCTTTTCCTTGTGTCGCACATCACGCTGTTCCAGCATCGAGAGGTGCGCCAGCACGCCGGTCATGTTCGGATCACGGGGCGAGGGCAACTCGTCCAACACATCAGCCAACGGTGGGATCGTGGGAAGCGGGCCGATCGTCGTGGCGGCCGGATCCGCCGACCGGGCCTTCGCTTTCTTCTTGTAGATGGGGTTGATCAGCGGCGGTTGCGACCTCGTTCTGCCTCTGGGATTCTCATTGGCGTGAGGGCCGGACGCTGTATCGGCGCTCGCCGATGGCGGATCGGATGGTCCGGAGCGCGCCGGCTTCTGCGTGCTCTTTCGATGCAAGCTCCAGGCCCGCTCGGCGAATTTCAATGGCGACGTTTGCGCAGCCGAGCGAACGTGCGTCGTTTCTTTGCTGCCGGGGAGGATTGGCGTTGAAGTGGGGACTGTCGTTCGGTGCTCCGCGGCCTCCCGGGAACTTGTCAGGGATCGCTGCGGCCCTTTGGTCAACCTGGGGCTGATCGATTTTCTGGAGGTTGGACCGCTGCGCGGGCCGAACGCGACTCGTCGCGGCGAAGGTGATGCCTGGGTCGGCGGCTGCGTCGGTGGTTGCGAACTGCTCAGCTTCGGAGGGATGGAACCCGATCGCGACTTCAACGCTGCGTTCGTGCTGATTCCTGCGCCTTCTCTCGCCGAGTTCACTCGGCTGGCGAGTTTCTTGGGCTTCGCTTGTGCGTAGTGAAGACCGCCCGTAGAGGGTTTCAGTGTGGGCTCTGTTGATGCGCTGCGTCTGCGCTCTATTCCCATGCGGCTTTTCACCTGATGTCCCCTTGCTCGGCGCACTCACAAAACGAATGCGCCTGCTGAGTCACCGTGACGCGCGAACGGTTCCATGCGAACCGCAAAAAGCAAAAGGGCCACCTTCGGGTGGCCCTTGTAGCTACCGAACATCGTTCGGGGACGAACGAGACGGGGGTCTTGGCGCCGGGTACGGGTTCCGGACTCCGCCCAGTGGTGCGGTCGGTTTGTCGCCTTGATGGGAATGAATTGTGCCGAGGCCGCGCAAGCCCCATCCATCGATAAGCACGATGAAAGCAACGCTTGTCATGCGATGTCAGGAGCAAGCGGATAAGCTCCCGCCCTCCCCATCTCTCGCGTGCCGCCGGACCACCGATCCACGCGGCGCCCCACCGCTCCCAACCCGTGGAGATTGACTCGCGTGTTCCGCTACTTCGAGAACCTGCTGCACCCCTACCCCGACGCTGTGCCCGCGCCGCCGCCGCGCGGCTTCTTCGCCTTCGTCTGGGCCTGCACGCTCGGCTCGCGCCGCTTCGTGCTCGGCATGATGCTGCTGACGGCCGCGTTCGGCGTGTTCGAGGCGATGCTGTTCAGCATGATGAGCCGCGTCGTCGACTGGCTCGGCGCGACCCGACCCGCCGAGCTGTGGCCCACGCACAGCCTGACGCTGCTGCTGCTGGCCGCGATCCTGCTGGCCAGCCCGATCGCCGCGGCCTTGCAGACGCTCTTCAAGCACCAGGCGCTGGCCGGCAACTTCCCGATGCGGCTGCGCTGGAACTTCCACCGGCTGATGCTCGCGCAGAGCATGAACTTCTACCAGGACGAGTTCGCCGGCCGCGTCGCGGCCAAGGTGATGCAGACCTCGCTCGCGGTGCGCGACACGGTGATGATCCTGACCGACGTGCTGGTCTTCGTGATCATCTACTTCGCGACGATGGCGGCGGTGGTCGGTACCTTCGATGCCCGGCTGCTGGTGCCCTTCCTGGTGTGGCTGGGCCTGTACGTCGCCGCACTGCGCTACTTCGTGCCGCGCCTGGGCAAGATCGGCCAGGCGCAGGCCGATGCACGCTCGCTGATGACCGGCCGCATCACCGACGCGTACACCAACATCGCGACGGTCAAGCTGTTCTCGCATGCGCAGCGCGAGGCCGGCTTCGCCCGTTCGGCGATGCAGGAATTCATGCAGACGGCCTATGCGCAGATGCGGCTGGTGAGCGGCTTCGAGATCGTGAACCACAGCCTGAGCATCGGGCTGATCATGTCGACCACCGGCGCGACGCTGTGGCTGTGGGTGCAGGGCGAGCTCGGCATCGGCGCGGTCGCCGCGGCCACCGCGATGGCGCTGCGCCTGAACGGCATCTCGCACTGGATCATGTGGGAGATGGCTTCGCTGTTCGAGCACATCGGCACGGTGCACGACGGCATCAACACCTTGTCGCGCCCGCAGGCGGTGGTCGACCGGCCCGATGCGCGCACGCTGTCGGTGACGCGCGGCGAGATCCGCTTCGAGCAGGTGGGCTTCGCCTACGGCGGCAGCAAGCCGGTGATCGACGGGCTGTCGCTGCACATCCGCCCGGGCGAGAAGATCGGGCTGGTCGGGCGCTCGGGCGCCGGCAAGTCGACGATCGTGAACCTGCTGCTGCGCTTCTACGACATCGAATCGGGCCGCGTGCTGATCGACGGGCAGGACATCGCCGGCGTGACGCAGGACAGCCTGCGCGCGCAGATCGGCATGGTGACGCAGGACACCTCGCTGCTGCACCGCTCGGTGCGCGACAACATCTTGTACGGTCGCCCGGATGCGGACGACCCGCAGATGGTGGCCGCCGCGAAGCGCGCCGAGGCGCATGAGTTCATCCAGGGGCTGACCGACCCGAAGGGGCGCCGAGCCTACGACGCGCACGTCGGCGAGCGCGGCGTCAAGCTGAGCGGCGGCCAGCGCCAGCGCATCGCGATCGCGCGCGTGATGCTGAAGGACGCGCCGATCCTGCTGCTCGACGAAGCCACCAGCGCGCTCGACTCCGAGGTCGAGGCGGCGATCCAGGCGAGCCTGTACCGGTTGATGGAAGGCAAGACGGTGGTGGCGATCGCGCACCGGCTGTCGACCATCGCCGCGATGGACCGGCTGATCGTGCTGGACAAGGGGCGCATCGTCGAGGAAGGCGATCACCGCAGCCTGCTGGCGCAGGGCGGGCTGTATGCGCGGCTGTGGGCGCACCAGAGCGGTGGGTTCCTTGGGGAGGAGACGGCGGAGGGTGAAGACCTGCCGCCGGGGGCGAGGCGGCAGGTGGAGTCGGTCAGCTGAGCCAACTGGTGGGTACGCTACCGTCCTAGACGTGGAACTTGAATCTAGAAAAGTCCCTTGCCGGCGAGGTCCTTCACGATGGCTTCTTTCCTTTCCTTCCGGTCCCCGGACTTCTTGGCCTGCTCGGCCTCCTTGGTGGGTTCGGCATCTTTCCCCTCCGCGTTGCCTACTTTCTCCCATGTTGTAGGTGGCGTCGGCGTGAAATACCGCTTGACTCTCTTTAAGGCGTCCATCGTGTTGATCCAAAGGGTGGTGACGACTCTGAGTGGCACCGATGATTGAATCGGTTCCACCACCTCGTGGATCGGTCAGCGCGATCGGTGTCCGTCTTGCCGGCGCCGCTCAGCGGTGCCCGTCCCAATCGCGCCGGTCGTGATCGCGGTCATGCCAGTCGCGGCCTGGGCCGTAGTACGGCGCCGGCTCGACCACCACGGTGCGCTGGCGGTAGCCGCGCGGCGGCACGACGATGCAGGCGCTGAGCAGTTGCGACACGGCAACGATGCCGACCAGGCCCAGCACGCGGCGGTTCAGAAAGCGTTTCATCGTGGATCTCCTGAGGCCGGACAGCGGCCTTGCAACGACAACGGGTGCCGTCGCCCCGATGTTGACGCCCTCGCGTTGCTGCGAGGTAAAGGCGAGGTATCCGTCTGTTCGGCGCGTGTTCCAGGCCCCGCTATCCGACCTCGATGACCAGCTTCGCGCGCCGCTGTCGCTCCAGCATCCACAGCAGATAGACCACGACCGCGACGTTCAGCAGCAGCGTCGCAACGCGCAGCGCGCTGACGCGCTGCAGCAGCTCGTAGAGCTCCACCGGCACGTAGATCGCGCCACCCGCCGCACCCAGCCACGCGCCCCAGCGGTAGCCGCGCCACAGGCCATACGCTTCGGCCAGCCGCACGCTGGCATACAACGCCGCCAGGCCGGCCAGCAGCCACAGCCGCATGTCGGTCAGCTGCGAACTGGCTTCGAGGAAGATGTGCGGGAAATGCCGGTCCGGGTCGAGGTGCAGCCCGGCGACCAGCGCCTCGGCCAGGTGCCGCACGTCGCGGTGCAGCAGCGACAGCAGCCCGAAGCCGCCGGCCAGCGCCGCCAGGCCCTTGATCGCCTCGAACAGCGCGACCAGCTGCATCGTGCGGGGCGGGTGAGGGCGGGTCGTCATGCGGTCAGCGGCCGCGCGGCGGGCGCGTCGATCACGACATCGCTGCGCGGCTGCGCGACGCACGGCAGGATGAAGCCTTCGGCCTTTTCGTCGGCGCTCAGCCCCGGCCACTCGATCGGGTAGGCGATGCGGCCGCTGACGAGCTTGCACAGGCAGGCGCGGCAGGTGCCGTTGCGGCACGAGCTGGGCAGCCGCAGGCCGGCCAGCTGCGCCGACTTCACGAGCCCCTGCATCGCCGGCGCCGTGAAGCGGAAACCACCCGGTTCGACGACCGCCTCGAACGGTCCGGCTTCAAGCGGCGCGGCGCTGTCGTCGCCTCCGCTCATTCGGCGGACGCCTCGTCCAGGAAGCGCACCTTCACCTTGCGGCCCTTCAGCTTGCCCTGGTTCAGCCGCTGCAACGCCTGCTTCGCGATCGCCCGGTCGACGGCCACGTAGGTCGAGAACTCGCCGACCTGGATCTTGCCGACCTGCGCCGCGGTGAATCCGGCCTCGCCGGTCAACGCACCCAGCACGTCGCCGGGGCGGATCTTGTCCTTGCGCCCGCCGAGGACCTGCAGCGTGCGCATCGCCGCGGTCAGCGGGCCGCCGCCGCTCGGCGTCAGCTCGCTCAGCGGGTGCCATTCGGATTCGCGCCCCTGCGCCTTCTCGATGGTGCCGACGCGGCCCATCTCGTCCAGGCTGGCGAGGCTGAAGGCCCAGCCTTCGTCGTCGCCGCGGCCGGTGCGGCCGATGCGGTGCGTGTGCACCTCGGGGTCGGGCGTGATGTCGACGTTGATCACCGCTTCGAGCTGCGCGATGTCGAGCCCGCGGGCGGCGACGTCGGTGGCCACCAGCACCGGGCAGCTGCGGTTGGCGAACTGCACCAGCACCTGGTCGCGGTCGCGCTGCTCCAGGTCGCCGTGCAGCGCGAGCGCCTGCACGCCCTGCGCCTGCAGCACGTCGACCAGGTCGCGGCACTGCTGCTTGGTGTTGCAGAACGCGATCGTGCTGGCCGGGCGGAAGTGGTTCAGCAGCAGGCCGACGGCATGCAGCCGCTCGTCGTCGCGCACCTCGTAGAAGCGCTGGCGGATCTTCGCGGCGGCGTGCTGCTCGGCGAGCTTCACCTCGCGCGGCTCGCGCAGGAACTGCTGGCTCAGCTTCGCGATGCCCTCAGGGTAGGTGGCCGAGAACAGCAGCGTCTGGCGCTGCTTCGGGCAGCGCTTCGCGACCGCGGCGATGTCGTCGAAGAAGCCCATGTCGAGCATGCGGTCGGCTTCGTCGAGCACCAGCGTGTTCAATGCGGCCAGCGACAGCGTCTCGCGCTCCAGGTGGTCGAGGATGCGCCCCGGCGTGCCGACGACGATGTGCGCGCCGTGCTCCAGGCTCGCGATCTGCGGGCGCATCGTCGCGCCGCCGCACAGCGTCAGCGTCTTCACGTTGTCTTCGGCGCGCGCCAGCCGGCGGATCTCCTGCGTGACCTGGTCGGCGAGCTCGCGCGTCGGGCACAGCACCAGCGCCTGCACGTCGAAGCGCTTCGCATCGAGCCGGGCCAGCAGCGCGAGCGCGAACGCGGCGGTCTTGCCGCTGCCGGTCTTGGCCTGCGCGATCAGGTCGTGGCCGGCCAATGCGATCGGCAGGCTGGCCGCCTGGATCGGCGTCATCGTCTCGTAGCCGAGGCGGGACAGGTTCTCGAGGGTCGCGGCGGAAAGCGGCAGCTGGCTGAAGGAGAGCGAGGGCGGGGGCGCTTGGGTCATGGCGCGGATTATCCGCGCCCGCCTCCGGCGGCCGCTCAGCGCGCGGCGGCGCGCGCCAGCGCCTGGCTCGCGACCGCCCCCGCGGACAGCCGCTGCGTGAGGTACTCGGCCAGCCGCACGTGCTGGCTGAACACGACGTTGAAGCGCAGGTGCGGGTCGCCGGCGTTGTCGGCCATGAAGGTGGCACCGCGCGCAAGCAGGATGCCGTTGCGGTAGGCGTCCTTCACCAGCTCGTCGATGTCGATGCCGTGCGGCACGGTCCCCCACAGGAACAGGCCGCCCTCGCCGGGGTGGTCGAGCAGCACGCCGGCCTGGCGCAGCTGGCGCGTGGCCAGGCCGCGCGCGGTGCCGAGCTTCTGCTGCAGCCGGTCGATGTGCTTGCGGAAGCGGCCGGTCGACAGCAGTTCGAGCAGCACGTATTCGTTCAGCGACGCGGTGGTCAGCACCGACAGGATCTTCTCGCGCAGCAGCGGCTTCAGCCATTGCGGCTCGGCCGCGATGTAGCCCAGGCGTAGCGCCGGGCTCAGCGCCTTGCAGAAACTGGAGTAGTAGATGACGTTGCGCAGCTCCGACAGCTGCGCGAGGCGCGTCGGGTGGCCGGGGTGGAAGTGGCTTTGCACGTCGTCCTCGGCGACCAGGAAGCCGTGGCGGTCGGCCAGCCCGAGGATGCGGTGCAGGTTGGCAGCGCTGCTGCTCCAGCCGGTCGGGTTGTGCAGCACGCTCTGCACGAAGAACAGGCGCGGCCGCTGCGCGGTGCAGGCAGCTTCGATCTGCGCCAGGTCGGGCCCGTCGTGGCGCCGCGTGATCGGCACGATGCGCACGCCCATCTGCCGCAGCCGGTCGAACAGCAGGTGGTAGCCGGGGTTGTCGACCATCACCGCATCGCCCGGTTGCAGGAAGCTGCGGCAGATCAGGTCGATCGCATGCGTGCCGCCGTAGGTGGTGAGGATGCGGCTCGCATCGGCTGCGATGCCCTGGCTGCGCATCAGCGTCGAGATGCGCTCGCGCAACTCGGGCAGCCCCTGCGGCGGGCAGCGCGCCGCCATGCCGCCGTTGGCGCGCGCCAGCCCGCGCTGCACGACGGTGGCGGGGATCGCGTCCTCGAGCCACGACACCGGCAGCGAGCCGGCACTGACCGGCAGCAGGCCCGCGCGCTGGTCGTGGGCCTGCTGCACGAGCCAGACGGCGTCCTGTTCTTCGCCGGCTTCGAGCAGGGCCTCGAGGGCGGGCGGGGCCGCGGTCTCGCAGACGAAGAAGCCGGCGGTGCCGCGCGATTCGACGATGGCCGACGCCACCAGCCGGTCGTAGGCGGTGACCACGGTGTTCGGGCTCACGCCCAGCTGCCGCGCCAGCGTGCGGATCGACGGCAGCCTGGCGCCGGCCGACAGGCGAGCGCTGTCGACCAGCGCGCGCAGGCGGGTCTCGATCTGGTCGGCGAGCGGAACGGGGGAGTCGCGGTCGAGGGAGAACACGGGGCGTCCTTGGGTGTTCGGCGAGGCGTTCAGCGCGTCAGCAGCAGCACGGCCAGCACCGCCAGCGATCCCGCCATGATGGCATTGAACGCCTCGCGCCAGCCGGGGCGCGTCAGCACGCGGCGCAGCCCGGCGCCGAACAGCGTCCACAGCGAGATGCACGGGAAGTTGGTCGCGAGCGTGATCGCCAGCACCAGCAGCGCTGCCACGCCGGTCGGCATGCCGGTGGGCATGAACACCGTCGCGACGGTGACCGACTTGAGCCAGGTCTTCGGGTTGACGAACTGGAATGCGGCGGCCTCGAAGAAGCCGACCGGCTTCGCGAGTTCGGTGCCGAACACCACCGGCGTGGTCAGCTTCCAGGCCATCCACAGCAGGAACAGCGCGCCGGCGATGCGCAAGGCGTCGTGGATCGCCGGATGGTCCGCGAGCAGCGTGCCCAGGCCCATGCAGGTCAACCAGGTCTGCACGCCGCCGCCGAGGCTGACGCCCAGCAGGTGCGGCAGGCTGCGCCGGTAGCCGAAGTTCGCCCCCGAGGTGGTCAGCAGGATGTTGTTCGGGCCGGGGGTCGCCGACATCAGCAGCGAGTAGCTCAGCAGCGGCAGCAGGTCGTTCATCGTGTCTCCTCAGGATGGAGCCGAGCTTAGGAACGAGGCCGCGGCGCGTGAAGCTACAGGCGCAGGGGTGTGCGCGGGCACTGTATCAATCGGCGCGGGCGCACAGTTTCGGCGCGCGGCGGCTGGGCTACGCTGGCGCACCCTTTCACGTCTTCACGGATGCCGCCGATGGACCTGCCGATCTCCTGGCGCGATGTCGACATCGCTGCCGCCCACCTCGCGGGCGTGGCTCACCGCACGCCGGTCGCCACGTCGCGTACCGCCGACCAGCGCACCGGCGCACAGGTGTTCTTCAAGTGCGAGAACCTGCAGCGCATGGGCGCGTTCAAGTTCCGCGGCGCCTACAACGCGCTGGTGCAGCTGGATGAGGACCAGCGCCGCCGCGGCGTGATTGCCTGGTCGTCGGGCAACCATGGCCAGGCGATCGCGCTGTGCGCCGGCCTGCTGGGGCTGCCGGCGGTGGTCGTGATGCCGCAGGACGCGCCGGCGCTCAAGATCGCCGCGACGCGCGGCTATGGCGCTGAGGTCGTGCTGTACGACCGCTACCGCGATGACCGCGAGGCGATCGGCCAGCAGCTCGCCACCGAACGCGGGCTGACGCTGATTCCGCCCTACGACCACCCGCGGGTGATGGCCGGGCAGGGCACGGCGACGAAGGAGCTGATCGAGGAGGTCGGGCCGCTCGACGCGTTGTTCGTCTGCACCGGCGGCGGCGGGCTGCTGAGCGGCAGCGCCACGGCGGCCAACCACCTGTCGCCCGACTGCGCGGTGTACGGCGTGGAACCGGAGGCGGGCAACGACGTGCAGCTGTCGTTCCGCCGCGGCGAGCGGGTCGGCATCCCGGTGCCGCAGACGATTGCCGACGCCGCGCAGACGCAGATGGTGGGCGCGCTGACCTTCCCGGTGATCCAGCGCCGCGTGCGCGACATCCTGACCGTCAGCGATGCGCAGCTGGCGCGCACGATGCGCTTCATCGGCGAGCGGATGAAGCTGGTGGTGGAGCCGACCGGCTGCCTGGGCGCCGCGGCGGTGCTGGAAGGCGCCGTTCCGCTGGCCGGCCAGCGCGTCGGCGTGATCCTGAGTGGCGGCAACATCGACCTCGGCCGGTATGGCGAACTGGTGGGCTCTGCATGAGCCGGCCGCTGCAGACCTGGCAGGGCCGTTGCCATTGCGGGGCGGTGCGCTTTGCGATCGACACCGATTTTCCCGAGCTGACGACCTGCGACTGTTCGATCTGCCGGCGCAAGAACGCGCTGATGGTGAAGGTGCACGAGAACTGCTTCCGGTTGCTCGCCGGCGAGGGCGCGCTGACCGAGTACCGTTTCCACACCCGCACCGCGCGGCACTTCTTCTGCAGCACCTGCGGCATCTATCCGTTCCACCGCAAGCGCGTGACGCCGGATTTCGTCGGCGTCAACGTGTTCTGCCTGGAAGGGTTCGATCCGGCCGGCATCCCGGTGCGGGCGACGGTCGGCGCGGCGATGGCTTGAAATCGTTCAAGTCGGCGGCCGGCCCGCCGATAACGCGGCAAGCGAGGCACCATGTCCAACACCTTTTCGATCGGCTTGTCCGGCCTGAACGCTGCCCAGCTCCGGCTCGACAGTGCTGCCCACAACATCGCCAACACGCAGACGCCGGGGTTTCGGCGCCAGCAGGTCGTCCAGCAGGCGTTGCCAGAAGGCGGCGTGCAGGCGGACATCGCGGCGCCGACGCAGGCCGGCGGCTCGCTGGAAGCCGACGTCGTCGAGCAGATGTCCGCCGCGTACAGCTACAAGGCGAATCTGCGCACCTTGCAGGTGCAGGACGAGGTGCTCGGGTCATGGTTGGACGTCACCGCGTAACGTGACGACATATTTCTATAGGTCACGTTTTCCTTTCTTAACGTCAACCAATCGCCACGATCTCCCGTTGTGGACACAAGCCGGGCGACAGCCGGGCCAGCTTCAGGAAGTCGGGCCAAACGACTTCCATCCAATCCGGGATACCACCATGACCAAGTCTCTGATCGTTGCCGCCGTCCTGTCCGCTTTCGCCGTGGGCTCGTTCGCTCAAGCTGCCTCGTCGGCCGATGCCGCTTCGGCACCCGCCAAGAAGGCCGCGCACAAGAAGCACCACAAGGCTGACAAGAAGGCCGAAACCGCTGCACCGGCTGCTTCCGCCGCCAAGTAATCAGCCTCGGCTGAAACAAGAGAGCCGGGCTTGCCCGGCTTTTTTTCGCCTGGCCATCCACGACTTCCGTTGCAGCGCGCATCGACGCTCCGTGGCGGCTCAAGCTGAAGGCGAAGGGTTGTCAGGCAATGCCGGGTGCCCCTGTCGGATGAACCCGCCACGCTGACACAGGGATTGGAGTTTTTCTGACCCCCTGCAACGAGGGGCCCCGACAGCGGAATCGACGGGCAGCGCCTAATCTTCATCCATCGAGTTTGGGCTTGTTGAGGTCGACGACCCCTCCCAGGCAAGGTGCTCTACGGAGGCTGACATGAGCTCTACTTCACAAATCGCCCGCTACGAAATCCGGTTCCAGTCGCTGTTCAACGAAGGCCGGGCCCTGGCCTTCCCCTGCGATGCCGACGGGCATGTGCAGATGGACACCCTCAGCGACCGTGCCCGCACCAACTACCTGTATGCCCGGGCCGTCGTCGGCCGCGAGTACGCGACGCCGGCGGTGATGCGCAGCGACCTGCACTGAGGCCGCCGCGGCTTCTGCCGCCGTCGCACAGCGCCAGATGACTACTTGCCGACGATGCCGAGCAACTCCACTTCGAACTGCAGGGTGGCATTCGGCGGAATGACACCCCCGGCGCCAGCCTCGCCGTAGGCGATGGCCGGCGGGCACACCAGCAGCGCCTTGCCGCCCACCTTCATGCGCTGCACCCCCTCCGTCCAGCACTTGATCACCCGGTTCAGCGGGAATTCCGCCGGCTCCTTGCGCGCGTAGGAGCTGTCGAACTCCTTGCCGTCGGCAAACGTCCCGCGGTAATGGACGCGGACACGATCCGTCGCTGCCGGACTCGCCCCCGTCCCCTCCTTCAATGAGCGATACACGAGGCCGCTGGGCGTGACCAGCGCGCCCTGCTGCCTGGCTGCGCTGGCGGCCAAGTCGGCCTGAGCGCTGGCAGACAAGCTGATCAGGCAGGCCGCGAGGCCGATCAATGGTGTCTTCAAACCGTGACTCCCGAGGTCAATGTGGACGACCATCATCGCCGAAAGGCGGCATCGGTCTGGAACATCGCTGCACTGAGACGCACTTGGAACACAGGCTTACGACTCGTGTTGGGTCGTGCCTTGTTCGAGGGAAGCGCGGAGAGTCCCTCTCTATAGGGTGGGTACGTGGCGATGTGCCACGCCACACAGGCGATATCTCAACTGCCTGTTCCTACCATGACGACAAGCATCCTTACCTTCAGCGTTTCACTTGCCGCGACGGCTGCTGACCTGCGTGATGTCTGCAGCGTCCGGGCCCACGCCTATGGCCACCATGTTCCGCAGATGCAGGAGACCCTGGCCGTGCCCGACGCCACCGACGGTCAGCGCGGCACGGCGATTCTTCTGTGTCGCGACAAGGTGACCGATGCGGCCATCGGCACTGCCCGGATCCAGCGCAACGTGGCGGCACCGTTGCAGCTGGAAGGCAGCGTGATCCTGCCTCGGTGGCTGGCCGACGAGCCGCGCGCCGAACTGACCCGGCTGGCCGTGCTGCCGGGTGTCGATCCGCAGACCCGGCTGATGCTGATGAAGGCGGCCTACCTGTATTGCCTGGCGAGCCAGGTGCGCTGGATGGTGATCGGTGCGCGCAGCAATGCGCTGATCAGGATCTACCAGGGCCTGGGCTTCATGGACGTGCTGGGCGCCGACGATCGCGTCCCGCTGGCCCATGCCGGCAACCTGCCGCATCGCATCCTGGCCTTCGACGTCACCGCCGCCGAGCGGACCTGGCTGGCGTCGGGCCACGGGCTGTATCCGTTCATGATCGAGACGTTCCACCCGGACGTGCACCTGTTCCCGAAAGAATCCATGCCGCCTCTTCACGGGGAGGTTCGTCAGGCGGCGTGACACCGGCAGTCGGCAACGCGCCGCCCCACTGCGCGAGGACCTGCATCAATTCCTGGCGGTTGAAGGGCTTGGCGAGCAGATCGTCCATGCCGGCTTCGGCGCAGGCGCGCCGGTCCTCGTCGGTCGAGGTGGCGGTGATCGCGATGATCGGCACGCGGGGAAGGCTCAAGGTGTGTTCCTGAGCACGGATCTCGCGAGTGGCCGTCTGCCCGTCCATCGTCGGCATCTGGCAGTCCATCAGCACGAGGTCGGGCCGCTGCGATTCGCGCAGCGCCCGCCCGACGGCATCGTGGCCGTTGCTCACGCGCTCGTGGGACAGGCCTTGCTGCTTGAGATAGGCGCAGACGATCAGTGCGGACACGTCGTCGTCCTCGGCGACCAGCACGCGCCGCAGGTCGATCGCCGGCGCTACCACCGATGCGCCGTCCTCCGTCTCGTCGGGCGCCGCGGTCGACGGAAGCCGGGCGCAGAACACGAACTGGGAGCCGACACCGGCCCTGCTGTGCACGCTGAGCGACCCGCCCATCGCTTCGGCCAGTTCGCGGGCGATGATGAGGCCGAGGCCACCATGGTTGCGCGCTGGAGGATCGGCCTCGGCATCCAGCGCAGAGGGCGCATCGAAGAGGCGGTCCTGGTCGGCCGGTGCGATGCCGGGGCCGGTGTCGATCACCTCGACCTCGATCATGTCGGGCGCGCTGCCGCGCGTCAGGTTCATTTCCACCCGGCCCTTCTCGGTGAACTTGACGGCATTGCCCAGCAGGTTGTGCAGCACCTGCCTGAAGCGGGCGGCGTCGCCGACCACCCAGCTCGGGCGGGGGAATGCATGCGACATCGAGAAATCGAGGCCCTTGTCGGTAGCGCGCAGCGCGAACACGTCGGCCACCAGGCCGGCCTGCGTGACGATGTCGAACACTTCATGCCGGATCGGGAAATGACCCGTCTCGATGCGTGAGACGTCGATCAGGTCGTTGATCAGCCGCAGCAGGTGGGTGCCCGACGATTCGATCAGTTCGAGGCGGTGCTGCACCGCCGGCTCGCCGGCTTCGAGGTGGAGCAGCCGCGCGACGCCGAGGATGCCGTGCAGCGGCGTGCGCAGCTCATGGCTGATGTTGGCGAGGAACTGGGTCTTGACCTCGATCTGCCGCTGCGCAAGTTCGAGCGCAGCCGCTTTCTCGTGGGCCAGCGCCTGGGCCTCGAGCCGCAGCAGGATGCTGGCGGTGAGCCGCCGTTCGGCCCCGCGGGCCGTGAACAGCTGCAGTCCGAACAGCATCAGCAACCCGAGGCTGCCGACCACGCCGACCTGATCGGCCCGCAGCGCGAGCCCGAGTGCCGTCGGCACCATGATCGGCCCGACGTAGGCGGCCGTGGCCAGCAGCCTCGCCTGCAGCCCGAAAGTGGCCACGCAGGTCACGCAGGCCAATGCCGCGGCGACGAAGGACGACACCTGCACCGGCTGGTGCATCAGCCACAGGCCGGCCAGGCCCCAGATGGCGCCATCGAGGGCGAGCAGCCCGTAGGTCAGCTGCCGCCAGCCGCGGGTGGCCGGCAGGCCGGCGCGTGCATGCTTGTGGGCCGCAAAGATCCGCAGTGCCGACACAGCCAGCTTGACGACCATCCAGCCACGCACCCAGTCGATCGGTGTCGAGCCCGACCAGTAGATGGCCAGCAGCACCGCGAACGCCGTCGCGAGCAGGGTGCCGGCCCGCGTGTGGAGCAACACCATGCGCAATAGTTCGGCCGCGACATGCTCGGCGTGGGCGGCGTCCAGCGGCGGTATCGGCCTGGGCTCGCCAGCGCTGCCCAGCCCCGGGACGTCTGCCGACATGCGATGTGGTGCCATGGGTGGTCTCCCTCGGCCCGCAGTATGCGGCTGGGGCCGGCCGGTCGCTTCATTTCTGGACATACGTACACTCGTGGATTGCCCGCCTTTCCCGACCCGATGACCATCCTGCTTGCCCCGATGGAAGGCTTGCTCGACTTCACGCTGCGCGACGTGCTCACGCGTGTCGGCGGCATCGACCGTTGCGTTTCCGAATTCATCCGCGTCACCGGCACCTTGCTGCCGGAACGCGTCTTCCTGCGCATCGTTCCGGAGCTGCGCCATGGCGGGCGCACGCCGAGCGGTGTGCCGGTCAGCGCGCAGCTGCTCGGATCCGACCCGGTGTGCCTGGCCGAGAACGCCGCGCGGCTGGCCTCGCTCGGGCCGGCCGGCATCGACCTCAATTTCGGGTGCCCCGCGAAGGTCGTGAACCGCCATGGCGGCGGGGCCGCGCTGCTGCAGGATCCTGAGCTGCTGGGGCGCATCGTCGCGGCGGTGCGTCGGGCGGTGCCGATGGCGGTGCCGGTGACGGCCAAGATGCGCCTCGGCTTCGACGACGACCTGCGGGCTGTGGAGTGTGCGCAGGCCATCGCGGGCGCCGGCGCGGCCGAACTGGTGGTGCATGCCCGCACCAAGGCGCATGGCTACCGGCCACCGGCCTACTGGGACCGGGTGCCTGCGGTGCGTGCGGCGGTGGCGATCCCGGTGATCGCGAACGGCGAGATCTGGTCCGTCGACGATGCGCGGCGCTGCCGCGAGGTGTCGGGGTGCGATGCGCTGATGCTCGGCCGCGGGATGGTCGCGGATCCGGGCCTGGCACGCGCCATCGCGCGCCCGGGCACCTCGCTAGGCTGGGCGCAGCTGCTGCCGCTGATGGTGCATTTCTGGCAGCTCGTGTGCGGGCATGTCGAACCGCGCCATCGGGCCGGCCGGCTGAAGCAGTGGCTGAACTACCTGCGCCGCCGATACCCCGAGGCGGAAGACGCCTACCAGCGGGTACGCACCGTCAACGATCCCCACCTGCTCGAATTGCAGCTGCAACAGTGGCTCCGCTCCAGTCACACAGCCGTACACGCGCGACATCAGGCCTTTACAGAGGTGCCCGCATAATCGGCCGACTCCATTCAAGGATCCTGCCCCGTGAAAAGACCGACCCGAGCCCTGTTGATCGCCGCCCTCGTGCTTCCGCTGCTGCAGGCCTGCGGCGGCAACAGCGAAGAAGACCAGGGCTCGGTGCGCCTGGTCAACGCCACCACCGACTTCGCGCTGCTGGACGCCTACCGGGACGACTCGGGCCTGGTCAACAGCGTGGCCGCCGGGTCCGCCAGCGGCTATGCCAACCTCGATGAGGACGACTACACCTTCAAGATTTCCCAGACCGGCTCCGGCGTCACGGCCGCGAGCCTGGGCGGCTCGGTGTCGGCCGGCTCCCACTACGCGCTGCTCGCCTATGCGAGCGGCTCGGCACTGCAAGTCAGTTACCTGACGGAAGACGAAGATGCGCCGAGTTCGGGCCAGGCCAAGCTGCGTTTCATGAACACCGCCGGCGTCGAAGCGGGCGCTGTCGACGTGTACGTCGGCCAGGTCGCGTGCAATGCGCTGGGTACCACCGCCATTGCCGCGGCGAGCGGGCTGTCGACGTCGACCTCGGCGACCAGCCCGACCGCGTACACCGCATTCGGCGCCGGTACGTACCACGTGTGCGTGACCTCGTCCGGCATCAAGAGCGACGTGCGCCTGGACATCCCGGCGCTGACCCTCGGCAACCAGCAGATCGCCACGCTCGTGCTGACGCGCAGCAGCGGCGGTGTGCTGGTGAACGGATTGCTCGTCAACCAGCAAGGCGCCGTGACGCCGAGCGCCAACCTGTCGACCCGCGTGCGCGTGGTTGCCAATACGTCGGTGACGACCGACATGATCAACGTGGCGGTCAACGGCACCACCGTCGGCAGCAACTATTCCCCGGGTACGGTCGGCAGCTACCGGCTGGTGACGGCCGGCAGCCTGGCCGTCACGGTCAACGGCGCGGCCGTGAACGTCGGCACCGCGACCGCGCCGTCGGGGGGAGACCTGACGCTGCTGGTGACCGGGGACGTGGCGTCCCCGACGCTGTCGGTGATCACCGACGACAACACGCCGTCGACCGGTGCCTCGGAGCCGGTCAAGCTGCGGCTGGTCAACGGCGTCAACGGTCTGTCGGGCAGCGTGACGCTGACGCTCGACAACGACGTGATCGGCGACGACATCGCATTCGGCACCGCGTCTCCGCCGGCGACAGTGGCCGCCAGCGACAAACTGGCAACGATCGCCGCCAGCAACGGGTCGAATTTGCTGTGGCAGGCGATCGACCAGACCTTGGGGACCGGGAAGGTGTACACCGTCTTCCTGCTCGGCAACACCACGACGGTGGGTACCGTGAGCAAGCTGCGCGCCGATCGCTGAGGCGCGGCGCGCTCAAGGGTTTCCCCCTCGGTGCCCACCGGCTCCAGGGGGATGCTTCACGAGGTGGCGCGCGTATAGTCCACCGCATCCGGAGGGTGCGGCGATGTTGTTGCAGCGCGCGTTCAAGGCCGTTGATGTCCTGATGGTCGAAGACAACCCGGGCGATGTCCGCCTGACGCGCGAAGCACTGCGCCGCAACGGGAACGACCTGCGCCTGCACCATGCCGAAGACGGCATCTCCGCGATGCAGTTCCTGCGCCGCGACGCCCCCTATGCCGCGGCACCGAGGCCGGACCTGATCCTGCTCGACCTGAACCTGCCGCTGATGGGCGGCCGCGATGTCCTCGCGGCCATCAAATCCGATGCGACGCTGCGGTCCATCCCGGTGATCGTGCTGAGCACCTCGCAATCGGACGATGACGTGGCCCACGCCTACGACCTGCAGGCGAACTGCTTCATCAGCAAGCCCGCTGACCTGCACGAGTTCAACCAAGTCATCCGCAACATCGAGCGCTTCTGGTTGCAGACCGTGAGCCTGACCGGTCGTGGAGGCGCGACGTGAGCAGAGTGCGCGTGCTGCTGATCGAGGACAGCCCCGGCGACGCCCGCCTGATCAAGGACATGCTTTCGCTGTCGCGCACCGATGACTTCACGTTGAGCTGGTGCGAAACCCTGGATGCCGGCGCCCAGGCGCTGGCGCAGCGCTCTTTCGACGTGATGCTGCTCGACCTCGGCCTGCCGGGCACCTGGGGCATCGAGACGATGCGGCAGTTGCTGGCGCGGCCGGTGAAGGTGCCGGCGCTGGTGGTGATGAGCGGCCTCACCGACGAGGCGGTCGCGCTGGAGGCGATCCAGTCCGGCGCGCAGGATTACCTGGTCAAGGGCGAGGTCACCGCGGAGTTGCTGTCGAGGGCGATCCGCTATGCGATCGGACGCCGGCAGGCCGAGGACCTGGTCCGGGCCCACACCGCCGAACTGGTGATCGCCCGTGACCGTGCGGAGGTGGCCAACCGGGCCAAGAGCGCGTTCCTGGCGGCGATGAGCCACGACCTGCGAACGCCGCTCAACGGCGTGCTGGGATTTGCGCAGCTGTTGCAGCGCGACAAGAACCTGACGCAGCGGCAGCAGGCGGGCGTGAACGCGATCCGCCAGAGCGGCGAACACCTGCTGACGCTGATCAACGACATCCTCGACCTGGCGAAGATCGAGGCGGGCAAGTTCGAGCTGTGCCCGACGGTGTTCGATCTGGCTCGTTACCTCGATGGCCTGGTCGAGTTGATGGGGGTCCGGGCAAGGCAGAAGCCGGCCTTGCGGCTCGGTGCCGACTTGTCGAGCGGCCTGCCGGCGACGCTGCGCGCGGACGAGAAGCGCCTGCGTCAGGTGCTGCTGAACCTGCTCGACAACGCCGTCAAGTTCACCGAGCGCGGCGCGGTGACGCTGCGTGTGGGGCCGAGCGGGGCGCATGCGCTGCGCTTCGAAGTGCAGGACACCGGCGCAGGCATGGACGCCGCGCAGCTGTCACGGCTGTTCCAGCCGTTCGAGCAGGTGGGCGGGCTGGAGGATCGAAACCGTGGCACCGGGCTGGGCCTGGCGATCAGCCGGCAGTTCGTGCGCCTGATGGGCAGCGAGATCCACGTTCAGAGTGCGAAGGGCGAAGGCACGCGATTCTGGTTCGACCTGGCGATGGATGCCGTGGCTGGAGAAACGCCTGCCGCCGAATCGGCCCGCGGCTGCGTGATCGGCTACGCCGGGCCGCGCCGAAAGATCATGGTGGTCGACGACGTGGCGACCAACCGCGCATTGCTGCTCGACATGCTGGGCAGCCTCGGGTTCGAACTGTGCGAGGCCTGCGATGGCGCCGAGGCCCTGGCCCAGCTGGAAAACTGCGCCCCGGACCTGATCCTGCTCGACATCCTGATGCCCCACGTTGGCGGGCTTGAAACGCTGGAACGGCTGCGCCGGACCCGAAGTCGGGTGATCGTGATCGCGGTCTCGGCAAGTGCTTCGACCGAGGACAAGGAACGCAGCCTGTCGGCCGGCGCCGATGCGTTCCTGACGAAGCCGATCAACCTGCAGGCCCTGATGGACCAGATGGGCGCGCTGCTGAACCTGGCGTGGATCCAGGAGCCCGGTGCGACACCATCGGCGTAGCGCCCCGAGGGGTTCTCAGCGCAGGATGTTCTGCGTGCGGGCGACGGCTTCGGTCCGGTTGCGAACGTTCATCACCTTGAAGATGCGCGACAGGTAGTTGCGCACGGTGTTCGGCGAAATGTTCAGCTCGGTCGAGATGCGCTTGTTGGGCATGCCCTGGCAGACGCATTTCAGGACGGCCGCTTCGCGCGGCGCGAGGTCGTAAGCCGCGGCGAGGTTCTCTTCGGCGTAGGTGTGCTCGCTGGCCTCGATGTCCGAGGTGCCGGCGACATGCGTCATCTCGTCGTCGGTCGGCATGTACTTGTTGCCGCCGAGCAGCGAGGTCACCGCTTGCAGGATGTCGACCGCCGAGCGCGATTTGGGAATGAAGCCCGAGACGCCCACCGCCACCGCGCTCGACACGAAGCGCCGGGTGGTGTGCGTCGAGAACACCGCGATCGGCGGGCATGCCGGCAGCCTGCGCAGGAACACCACGCCGTTCAGGCTCGGACCGATGGGCGACGAGATGCCGAGCAGCACCAGGTCCACGGTTTCGTTCGAAAGGATGTTGCGTGCCGTCTGGAAATCGCCCGCGGCCAACGTGATCACCGGCCGCTCGAGCTTGTTCAGCAACAGGCTCACGGCGTCTCTGACGATCTCGTGGTCATCGACGATCAGAATCCTTGCTATTCCACTACTGCTGGTCATACCTGCCTCGATGTTGAAAGATGAGAGTCCGGTCCCTGGATCTTGGTGTGATGCCACCGTGCGGGGGCGTCAACTTGTAGGTTCAGGCTGCGTGAGCCCTGATGCCGATGTTGGAACTGCCATGTGCAGGCAGCATGGGTGCTTCGTGCATGTTGTCTGCACATCCTGCGCCGCTTGTCTCTGAACGCTTGTGCGACGTGCCTGCAGCTTGCTCGCGCAGCACGGACAGCAAGGTGATGGAAGGTCCGGAGGTCTTGCCGCGCAGGCTCGCGGGGTCGTGCGCCTTGCTGGCTTGCCGCGCGCGAAGAATGTCTTCACGGCGCCGGGCCAGTGCGAGTTCGCTCTGCAGCAGGTCGATCTGGCTGTTGGCGTGCTGCAGGAACTCGCTGGTGGCGGCGCGTTGGGCGTCGAACTGACGGCGCAGCAGCGACAGCCGCCGATCGAAGCACCGGCGGGTCTGCCACCAGATGGCGACCAAGGTCGGAAGGAGAAGCAGGCTGGCGGGCAGCAGCGTCGGCATGCTGGCCAAGGGGTTCGGAGAAAAATCCATGGTCTTTCCCGTTCGGTGCGAAGGCCACTGGGGTTCAGCGGCCTTCAGGGTTGCGGTCTTCGGTGCCGTGAATGATCTCGATCCCGGCTGCGTTTGGCTATGGACGAATGCCGCGTCTGGTTCAGGGCAAAGTCAACAAATGCCAACTGCAATCGGTCACTGAAAAGGCACAAGGGTCTGGTTGAACTATCGATCGATTTGACCGCGAGCTCGATGAGCCCTTTGTCAACAATTGACAAGTGACCGGTGTCGTTTTGGCTGGGGCGGCGCGACCGCCGGCGAGCGGTCGATCAGGTGTCGTCGCGCATCGCGCTGCGCACCAGCTGCAGTGCAGCCTTGGACTGGAACTGCTCTGCCAGGCGCTGCAGGCGCAGCGCGAAGGGGCGGCAGGCGTCGGAGCCGGCCGCCAGCTCGGCGGCCTGCGCGGCAAGATCCTGCATGTTGCCGAACTCGGCCAGCCGCAGCAGTACCTCGAGTCGGGCGCGATCGGGCACTTCGCCGGATGCGGCATCGCCGCTCGCATCCTCCGGCGCGGCACGCTGCGCGGTGTCGATTTCAAGCCACTCCAGCTGCAGCAGGCGGCCGATGGCGTTGATCAGGGCCGTCAGCGTGAACGGCTTGGGCAGGAAGGCATCGGCGCCGACGTCCAGCGTGTGCTGGTGGTCCGACGCCGAGGCGCTGGCCGAGATCGCGATGATGCGCACGTCGCGCAGCATCGGCATCTCGCGAATGCGCCGGGTGGTCTCGAAACCGTCCATCACCGGCATCACGCTGTCCATCAGGATCAGGTCGGGCCGCTGTTCGAGCGCGACCTGCAGGCCCGCGGCGCCGTCGGGCGCTTCGAGCATCTCGAATCCCTTGGCGCTCAGGAACGTGATCAGCGGCCTGCGATTGGCTTCGGTGTCGTCGATGACCAGCAGCTTGCGCGGCGGGCCGCGGTAGCCGGCGATGGTCTGGGCCATGCGGTCCAGCGCGGCCGTCGTGGTGAGGGCGGTCTGTTCGAGCGGCAGGTCGAGCTCGAAGCAGAAATGGCTGCCATGACCGATCCGGCTGCTGACGACGATGTCGCTGCCCATCAGCGCCACCAGCTGCCGGCTGATCGCGAGGCCCAGCCCGGTGCCGCCGAAGCGGCGCTGCACGTCGGCGGCCTGTTCGAAGGGCCGGAAGATGGCGCCCAGCTTGTCCGGATCGATGCCGATGCCGGTGTCGTGGATCTCGAAGCGCAGGCGAACGTCCTTCGTGCTGCGGTGCGTCTCGTGGATCACCAGGGCGACTTCGCCGGCATCGGTGAACTTGACGGCGTTGCTCAGCAGGTTCAGCAGGATCTGGCGCAGCCGCGTGCTGTCCACCGAGACGGTGGTGCTCTCGCCGCTGTGGTCCTCGAAGCGGAACCGCAACGCCTTTTCCTGGACCCGGATGCGGATGATGTCGGTGATCGCGCTGAGGAAGGTCTTCAGCATCACCGGCTCGGGGAAGAGTTCGAGGCGGCCGGCCTCGATGCGCGACAGGTCGAGCAGGTCGTTGATCAGCAGCAGCAGGTGCTCCGCGCTCTGCTGGATGGTCCGCACGCCCTGCAGTTGCTCCCTGTCGAGCCGCGGATCGATCTGGAACAGCTGCGCGTAGCTCATGATCGCATTCAGCGGCGTTCGCAGTTCGTGGCTCATGTTGGCCAGGAAGCTGCTCTTGGCCCGGTTGGCGACCTCGGCCGATTCCTTGGCGGAGCGCAGTTCGGCGGTGCGCTCGCGCACGGTGATCTCGAGGTTGGTCTGGTTGAGCTGCAACTGCCCCAGCATCGCGTTGAACTGCTCGACGAGGTCGCCCAGTTCATCGCGGCTGCGCCGTATCACGCGGCGCGGCGGCAGCCCCTGGTGGATGTCGCGCGCGACGCGGGCGAGGTCTTCGATCTGCGACAGGCTCGCATGGAGCAGCACGGTCGCGAAGATCAGCCCGATCGCGAGCGAGGCGCCGAGCGCGCTGAGCAGCGGCAGCGACTGCCGCTGCCACTGCGACACCGCCGTCGGTGCGACGCCGAACAGGCGCAGCTCGCCGGTGCGCACGCCGTCGAGCATGACGTCCAGCGAGACGGTCAGCGTCATGCCTTCCGGGCCGGGCGGCGGCTGCGGCGCGGCATACGAGGCGAACAGGCGCCCACGCGCATCGTAGAGATCGGCGCGGGTGGCGGCGGTCTGGCCGCGCAGTGCCGCCAGCGTCTCGCCGGCCGCCGCCGCGTTGCCGAAGGCCAGCGCGGCGGCCGTGCCTTCGGCCATCACGGCGGCCAGCGCCTGCATCTGCTGGCGCGCCGCGAGCTGCTGCTCGGCGATCTGCCGCCCGACCTGCCAGCTGCCGAGGGCGAGCAGCCCGCAGGCCAGGCTCACCGCGAGCAGCAGGACCGTCTTGCGGCGCAGCGGCAGGTGCTGGCGACCGAACCAGCGCGTCGCCCGGACGAGCCAGTTTATCGAGGCGATATGCAGTCGTTGCATCACGGCGCCTTGTCTTGGTTGACGGAGCGGGCGAGCCGCAGCAGTTGCGGCGACAGCACCAGCCGGGCACGCTCGGCCTGCGCGAGGTTGATGTCGAACTGCATGCGCTGGTCGCCGGTGAACAGCCGGATCGTCCCGCCGCTGCCCAGGAACATCGGATCGTCGCCGACGGTCAGCACCGGCAGCGACGCGACGGATTGCAGCAGCGCGCTGCGGTTTTCGGCCGTGCCCGAGACGTACAGCAGGTCGCAGCGGGCGGCGTCGGTCGCGCCGGCGGCGATACGGCGCAGCCGCACGGGCCGCCCGCGCACCATCGTGTTGTCCGCCGACGAGAACGCCTCGTACAGCGAATCGCCGGCAGACACGCAGAGCCGGAACGAATCGGCCGGGGCGCCTTCAGGCCATGCCGTGTAGCGCGCGAAGTTGAGGGTGAAGGCGACGCGGATCACGTCGATGCGGGCGGTATCGACCTGTGCCGTCAAGCTGCCGAGAGGAAGGCTGCACAGGACGGCGGCCAAGCCGCGCCGCAGGATCTGCGTCGTGGCGTCGAGGAAGGTGGCGTGGTTCAGCAGGCGTCCCGGCAAGGCAGCATCGAAGGCCATCGTGGGGGGCCATCTTGCCATGGGGAAGCCCGTATCGCCGTGGCCATCGCATCACGGCTGCGCCAGGGCGCCGACGTGCGGCGAGAGCGTGAAATGGAAGGTCGTTCCCTCGCCGGGCAGCGAGCTCACCCAGATGCGCCCCCCGTGGCGTTCGACGATCTTCTTGCACAACGTCAGCCCGATGCCGGTGCCGTCGTACCGCGAGCGGCTGTGCAGCCGCTGGAACAGCACGAAGACCCGCTCGAAGTGGGCCGGGGCAATGCCGATGCCGTCGTCGCTGACGGTGAAATGCCAGGCATCGCCGTCGTGCCGGACGCCGACATGCACCTTCGGGCCCGGACCGCTGCGGAACTTGATCGCGTTGCCGATCAGGTTCTGGAACAGCTGCACCAGCTGCGTCTGGTCGGCCGCGACCACCGGCAGTTCGTCGTGCGTCACGACGGCCTGGCTCTCCTCGACGGCGACGTGCAGGTTGCGCAGCGCGAGTTCGAGCACCTCGGTGCACGGCGTCTGCTGCAGCGGCCGTTCCTTGCTGACCAGGCGCGAGTAGTGGAGCAGGTCGTTGATGAGCTTCTGCAGCCGTTTCGCGCCGTCCACCGCGTAGCCGATGAACTCGCGGCCGTCGTCGTCGAGCCGATCCTGGTAGCGCTCCTCGACCAGCTGCAGGTAGCTCGCGATCATCCGCAACGGCTCCTGCAGGTCGTGCGAGGCCACATAGGCGAGCTGCTCCAGCTCGATGTTCGAGCGCCGCAAGGCCGCCTGCGTCAGCTCGTGGGCCGCGATCTCCTCGCGCAGGCTGGCATTGCGGGCCTCGACGCGGCGCTGCAGCTGGTGCAGCGTCAGGTGCAGTCGCATGCGGGCGATGACCTCCGCGACGTCGAGCGGCTTCGTCACGTAGTCGACCGCGCCGACCGAGAAGCCGGTGAGTTTGTCGGGCGTCTCCGCCAGCGCCGTCATGAAGATCACCGGGATGTGGCTCGACGCCGGGGAGGCCTTCAGCCGGCGGCAGGTCTCGAAGCCGTCGAGCCCGGGCATCATGACGTCGAGCAGGATCAGGTCCGGGTGGACCAGCGCGGCGCGTTCGATCGCGTCCTCGCCGTCCTGCGCGACGGCGACGCGGTAGCCGTGGTGCGTCAGGAAGCGGGCGGCGGCTTCCAGGTTCGCCGGCAGGTCGTCGACCACCAGGATCGTCTGCGCGCCCGGCGGCGCGTCATCGGCGTCGTGCGGCGGGGTCTGGGTTCGCGGCGGCTCGTGCAGTGTCATGGCGCTCACAGGGTGGCTCCGGCAGGGGCATCGGCGGCGCGCGCATCGATGCGGAAGGTTTCGACATGCGAGCGCAGTGCGTCGGACGAGGTGCGCAGCGAGCGCACCGCCTCGGCCGTCCGGTCGATCCGGCCGGTGCTCTGCTGCGCGCCTTGTTCCAACGACACCAGCGCGGCATCGACGTTGCCGATGCAGCGATTCTGCTCGTCGGCGGCGTTCGAGATCGATCCGAGCAAGCCCGTCAGCTGTTGCGCATTGGCGACCAGCTCGTTCATCTTCAGGCTTGCGTCGCTGCTGATGCGCGTGCTGCTCTCGACCCGCCGCACGTTGGTGTCGATCAGGCCGCGGATCTCTCGTGCGGCCGACGCCGAACGATCGGCCAGCGTGCGCACCTCGGCCGCCACCACCGCGAAGCCCTTGCCGGCCTGTCCGGCGCGCGCCGCCTCGACGGCCACATTCAATGCCAGCAGGTTGGTCTGGAAGGCGATCGTGTCGACGACGCGCGTCACGTCGGCGATCGTGGTCGACAGCTCCCGCAGCTCGGCCATCGTCTGCACCTGGCTTTGCACCGCATGCTGGCCGGCATGCGCGGCCTGCACGTTCGCATCGCACAGGCGGGCCGCGGTGTCGACCACCGTGCGGGTGTGTCCCGCGGCGTGCGAGATCCGCTGCATCGCGCTGGCGCATTGCTGCATGTGGCCGAGCGATTCGACGTTGCCGGCGACCAGCTGGCGGGCATGACCGTCGAGGCGGGCGCTGGCGTCGAGCACATGGCCGCTCACCTGGCGCACGTCGCCGACGATGCCCGCGAACGACTGCTGCAGCGCCTTCGCGGCGGTGATGAGGCGAGCCGCTTCGTCGGTGCCCCAGGCCGTCGGCGCGCCGGTCAGGTCGCCATGCTGCATGCGCGCCATGTGGCGGGCGATCACCTCGAGCCCGCCCTGCGTGGCCAGGCGGAACGACCAGAACAGGTAGGCGGCGAGCAGCAGGCTGCCCAGCAGCATCGAGATCACGGTGTTGCGGCGAACGCCGGTGTCGTGCAGCCGTTGCTGGAGCATCCGTTCGGCGGCCGACAGGGCTTGCCCGTTCAAGGCCCAGTAGCCGTCGAATGCGCGCGTGCCGGCCGCCTTGAAGCGTGCCGCGTCGCCCTTGATCGCCGGGCCCAGCAGGTAGCGCCGCGACAGCCCGCGCAGCTCGGACGCCCCGGGCATGGCCTTGTCGACGCCGAGTTCGGCGCGCAGCGGCTCGCTCAGCCTGAAGGCCTTGTCGAGGTGGTCGGACACCTGGGCCTCGAGGTACTCCATCACCGGCAGCGCGTCCGACAGCAGCCGCTGTTGCGGCGCGGAAATCTCGCCGGCCGCCAGGGCCTGGCTGCCCAGCGACAGCGCCTGTCCGATCCGGTCGGCCAGTTCGGGCACGGCGGCCACGGCCCCGGCGACGATGCGGCCGGTGGTCAGGTCGGGGTCCTGCGACAGGCCGGACTGCTCCATCACGATCCGCACCAGCGCCTGCTGGTCGGCGACCAGCTGCGTGTAGCGTTCGTACAGTTCGGTCGCGTCCGCGCCGCGCGCCGGCGCGGCCGGCAGTTCGGCCGCCAGGGCCTGGAACGGTGCGGCCGCGTCGAAGACGTCGACCATGGCCCGGTGGGTGGCCTGCAGCCGCGCATGCAGTTGCCGGTAGTCCTCCTGGTCTTTCGACCAATTGCCGGCCGCGTCGAGCCCGGCCGCCTGCATCGCGCGCAGGCGCTGGGCCTGCGTGAAGTGCACCAGCGGCAATGCGTCCCGCAGGTAGCGCAGGCCGTGCAGCTCGCGCTCGGTGGCGATCGACGCGGCGGCCATGTCGCGCAGGTAGACGGTGCCGAGCATCGTGATCGGCACCATGAACACCGCCGAGATCATCAAGGCCTTGGCGTTGAAGGACAGGTGGCGGAACAGGCGGACACCGGGCGCCCAGAGGCCGTGGTAGCGGAAGAACTCCAGCACCCCGCCCGGCGGCGCGGCCTGCCTCGACACGGCGCGCTGCTCGGCAGGGCGGACCGACGCTGGCAGGCCGTCGGCGGTGGCGGGTGTCGCGGATGACATGGGTACTGCTTCCTGTTCCAGGGGGTCACGCGTCGGAACATTTGTGTTGCCGACTGTTGACAAATATCGCCGCCCGCGACGCTTTGGTGAACGCTTCATTTGTCAACGAATGACAACTGACGGAACCGTGGCCGCGCTGAACGGCCAGTTGGCAGTTGTTGACAAAGCAGGGGTCCGTTTGGCGCGCACGGCGACGAAAACCGGTTCACATTTCCGTCGCACGTTGTTCCCCCAAAGAAAGGAATTCATCATGAGCTGGATGCGTCCATGGGCCCTGGCCCTGTGTCTGTCGACCCTGGGATGGGGCGCTGCCGAGGCGGTCGACGACCCGCAGGTGGCGACGCCGCAAGACCGGCAGTGGCTGCTGCCCGACCTGCCGCCGCACCCCGACGACAACGCGCCGAGCGCCGCCCGCGTCGAGCTCGGCAAGATGTTGTTCTTCGACGCCCGCCTGTCGTCGGAGCGCAACCTGTCGTGTGCCGGCTGCCACAGCCCGCTGTACGGCTGGTCCGACGGCCTGGGCACCGCGAAGGGCTTCCGCAGCAAGGTGCTGGGCCGGGCGTCGCCGACCATCGTCAACACCGGCTACAACACCATCCAGATGTGGGACGGCCGCCGCGCGACGCTCGAGCACCAGGCGATGGGCCCGATGGAGTCGATGGACGAGATGGCGATGAACCTCGACGCGCTGTTCGCGTGGCTGGCCGTCAACCCGGCCTACCGGGCCGCCTTCGCCGCGGCCTACCCGGGCGAGCCGATCGACAAGACGACGACCTCGAAGGCGATCGCGGCCTTCGAGCGCACGGTGGTCAGCAACGATTCGCCGTTCGACCGCTGGCTGCGCGGCGATCGCGATGCGATGACGGCCTCGCAGGTGAAGGGCTTCCGGCTGTTCACCGATCCGAACAAGGGCAATTGCGCTGCCTGCCACCAGGCGCCCAACTTCACCGACAACGGCTTCCACAACATCGGGCTGGCCTCGTACGGCCACGAGAACCCGGACGTCGGCCGCTTCGCGATCAAGCCGGTGCCGTCGCTGAAGGGCGCATTCAAGACGCCGACGCTGCGCGACGTGGCGCTGACCGCGCCGTACTTCCACGACGGGTCGGCGACGACGCTGCTGGAGGTCGTTGCGCACTACAACCGCGGCGGCGCGGTCCGCACCAACGTGTCGGCGAGCGTGAAGCCGCTGTCGCTGTCGAACGACGAGATGCGCGACATCGTCTCCTTCATGGAGGCACTGACCACGCCGGCCAGGCCGTTCACGCTGCTCCGGTTGCCTGCCAACTGAATGCCGAGGAGGCTTCCATGCAGTTCCATCCCAAGAGGGCTTCCGCCGGCTGCGTCATCGTGACGGCCACCTGCCTGTTCGCCGGCCTGCCGGCGCAGGCCGCCGAGCACGTGCTGGCGCAGAAGGGCAAGGCGTTCTCGGTCAAGAAGCTCCAGGTGAAGGTGGGCGACACCGTCAAGTTCGTCAACGAAGATCCGTTCGCGCACAACGTGTTCTCGCTGTCCGATGCGAAGAGCTTCGACCTCGGCTCGTTCGGGCAGGGCGGCTCGAAGACGATCACGTTCGACAAGCCCGGCACCATCGAGGTCGAGTGCGCGGTCCACCCGGACATGCGCATGGTGATCGAGGTCGGCAAGTGAGGCCCCACGACAGCCGTGCGCTGTGGATCGGGGTGCTGATCCTGGCCTGCCTGCTGAGCTGGGTGGGCAGCGCGCAGGCCGACCCGCTGCCGCGCGACAGCCGCGAGGCGGCGGTGTTCCGTGGCGGGCTGGTGTTCGCGAACTACTGCGTCACCTGCCATGGCATCAATGCCGACGGCAATGGCCGGGCGGCCCGCCTGTACGAGCCGCGGCCGGCCAACCTGCGGATCACCGACAAGAACGACGCCTACCTCGGGCTGATCGTCAAGCTGGGCGGGCAGGCGATGGGCCGCTCGCCGTTCATGCCGCCGTGGGGCGCCGAGTTGACCGAGGAGCAGATGCGCGACATCGTCGCCTACGTGCGCTCGCTGAACCTGCGCGCCGACGCGACGCCGTAGCGTCGACAGGCGCTTGCGGCCCGGTCGACGTACCCGTCGAACGAGGGGCCGTCAGCCTCAGCCCTGCGCCCAGAACACCGCGAACCAGCCTTGCGGATCGGTCCAGTGCCGCATCTGGCGGAAGCCCGACTCGCGCAGCAGCGCCTCGAAGCCGGCCACCGTGTACTTGTACGAGCTTTCGGTGTGGATGCGCTCGCCGGCCGCGAAGTGCCGGGTGTGGCCGGCCCAGCGCAGGTCGAGCTCGCGCACGGCCTGCAGGTGCATCTCGACGCGCGACAGCTCGGTGTCGAAGCGGGCCACATGCTGCCAGTCGGGCAGCTGGAAGTCGGTGCCGATGCGCCGGTTCAGGTGCGGCAGCAGGTTGCGGTTGAACGCCGCGGTGACGCCGAGCGCATCGTCGTAGGCGGCTTCCAACAGGTGCGCCGGCTTCACCAGGTCGATGCCGATCAGCATGCCGCCGCCGCGCGCCTGTTCGCGCGCGCCCGCCAGCAGCCGGGAAGCCTGCTCCGGCGTGAAGTTGCCGATGCTCGATCCGGGGTAGAAGAACACCGGCCGGTCGCGCAGCAGTTCGGTCGGCAGCACCAGCGCATTGGCGAAGTCCATGCCGAGGCCGGTGACGTTCAGCGCCGGGTGCGCCCGCTGCACGCCGGCCAGCGCCTCGCGCAGGAAGTCGACCGAGATGTCGATCGCGACATAGCGCGACGGCTTGAACTCGGGGAACAGCCGCACCGCCTTCGCGCAGTTGCCGGCGCCCAGGTCGATCAGCGTCATGCCGCGGCCGATCGCGTCGGCCATCTCGCCGGCGTGCAGCTCGAAGATGGCGGCCTCGGTGCGCGTCGGGTAGTACTCGGGCAACTCGGTGATCGCCTCGAACAGGTGCGAACCCAGGCTGTCGTAGAAATACTTGGGGGCCACTTCGGCCCGCGCCTTCAGCAAGCCGGCCGTCACCTCGGCCAGCGTCGCGGTCTCGGGCGGCAGCTTGTTCTGCATGAACTGCGGCTGCAGCGGCGCGCTGCGGCTCGGCAGGCCGACCAGTGCGGGGCGGCGGCCAACGCCGCCGGGGGGCGTATCACGGCCGGAATCTTTCAATGCCAACAACGGGTCCATGCAGGTCTCCTCGGGGGTGGGGGGCATCTTGCCGGATGCCCCTGAAGTTTGTCGACCGAAGGCCGTAGGACTTACAGCCGTCGAGGTGTAGGAATGCGACGCCCGGGCACACTCCGCGGCGCAGCCATAATCCCGGCCGGGCCGTTGCTCGTGAACATCACCTGGAAGCGCATTCGATGCAGATCGGTTTTTCCATCAACGAAGTGCTTTGCCTGCTGAGCCTCGCCACCGGCGCCTGCTGGTTCGCATGGCGCCGGCGCCTCGCGCGCGTGCCCGCGCCGACGCGCAAGCCGCTGTGGGTCAGCTTCGGCGCCGAGCTGTTCTTCGTGGTGGCGCTGATGTTCACCTGCCGCGTCGCGGTGGCCGACTGGCCGAAGGTGCCGTCCGGCTCGATGGAGCCGACGCTGCGGGTCGGCGACTACCTGCTCGTCAACCACCTGGCCTACGGCCCACGCCTGCCGTTCACCAACACCGCGATCGAGTTCGGCAAGCCGCAGCGCGGCGATGTCGTCGTGTTCCGCTTTCCGCGCAACGTCTCCGAGTTCTACGTGAAGCGGCTGATCGGCATGCCCGGCGACGTGGTGCGCTTCCAGGACGGCGCGGTCAGCATCAACGGCGCGCCGTTCCAGGTCGAGTCGCTCAGCGACGGCAGCGAGGCCGGCGTGCGCGAGGAAGACCGCGGCCAGTGGCTGCAGAAGGAATCGCTGCCCGGGCGCGATCACCTGATCAAGGTCAACCCGTTCGTGCTGGGCAGCATGGCGGTCGACCTGCAGCAGCCCGAGCTCGGCCAGCATTGCGTCAACGAGCGCCGCGGCGCCTGGCACTGCACGGTGCCGGAAGGCCAGTACATGATGCTGGGCGACAACCGCGACAACTCCGAAGACTCCCGCCGCTGGGGCTTCCTGCCGCATTCCGAGGTGTATGGCAAGGCGGTGCGCGTGCTGTTCAACCTGTCCGACCTGTCCCGCTTCTGGACTCCGCTGTGAGCGTGCCTGTGCAAACTGCTTCCTCGACCGATCTGCAAGGCAAGCGCATCGTGCTCGGCCTGACCGGCGGCATCGCCTGCTACAAGGCCGCCGAGCTGACGCGGGCGCTGGTGAAGGCCGGCGCGTCGGTGCAGGTCGTGATGACCGAAGCGGCCGAGCAGTTCATCACGCCGGTCACGATGCAGGCCCTGTCGACGCGGCCGGTGTTCACCAGCCAATGGGATGCGCGCGAGGCCAACAACATGGCCCACATCAACCTGACGCGCGAGGCCGATGCGGTGCTGATCGCGCCGGCCAGCGCCGATTTCATCGCGCGGCTGGTGCAGGGCCGGGCCGACGACCTGCTGAGCCTGCTGTGCCTGGCGCGGCCGATCGAGCGCTGCCCGCTGCTGGTGGCGCCGGCGATGAACCGCGAGATGTGGGCGCACCCGGCGACGCAGCGCAACCTGGCGCAGCTGCGCGCCGACGGTGCCACCGTGCTCGGCCCCGGCAACGGCGACCAGGCCTGCGGCGAGATCGGTGACGGCCGCATGCTCGAACCGCTGGAGCTGCTGGAGGACGTGGTGTCGTTCTTCGCGCCGAAGCGGCTGCGCGGGCAGCGCCTGCTGATCACTGCCGGGCCGACCTTCGAGCCGATCGATCCGGTGCGTGGCATCACCAACCGTTCCAGCGGCAAGATGGGTTTCGCGATCGCCCGCGCGGCGCACGAGGCCGGGGCCGAGGTGACGCTGGTGGCCGGCCCGGTGCACCTGCCGACGCCGCGTGGCGTGCGCCGCATCGACGTGCAGACCGCGCAGCAGATGTTCGACGCGGTGCTGCCGCTCGCGGCGCAGCACAGCGTGTTCGTCGCGACCGCGGCGGTGGCCGACTGGCGGCCGGCCTCGCTGTCGGACCACAAGATCAAGAAGAATGGCAGCAAGGTCGCACCGACCTTCGAACTGACCGAGAACGCCGACATCCTGGCCGCCGTCGCGAAACTGCCCGACCGGCCGTACTGCGTGGGCTTCGCGGCCGAGAGCCACGACCTGGCGAAGCACGCCCGCGAGAAGCTCGAGCGCAAGAACGTGCCCTTGGTCGTCGGCAACCTCGGGCCGGCCACCTTCGGGCGCGACGACAATGCGCTGCTGCTGGTCGACGCCCACGGCGAACGCCAGCTGCCGCATGCCGACAAGCTCGCGCTCGCGCGCACGCTGGTGCAGGAGATCGCGGCGCGGCTGGCTTCCTCTTCTTCCGTTTCCAACCCCGGACCCGCATGACCCCGATCGACCTGAAGGTGCTCGACCCGCGCATGGCCGAGCAGCTGCCCGCGTACGCCACCCCCGGCAGTGCCGGCCTCGACCTGCGCGCCTGCCTCGACGCGCCGCTGGTGCTGGAGCCCGGCCAGACGCAGCTGATTCCCACCGGCCTCGCGATCCACGTCGCCGATCCGGGGCTGGCGGCGATCATCCTGCCGCGCTCCGGACTGGGCCACAAGCACGGCATCGTGCTCGGCAACCTGGTCGGGCTGATCGATTCCGACTACCAGGGCCCGCTGATGGTGAGCTGCTGGAACCGCGGCCAGGCGGCCTTCACGATCGCGCCGATGGAGCGCATCGCGCAGCTGGTGATCGTGCCGGTGGTGCAGGCGAGCTTCCGGGTGGTGGACGAATTCGGCGCGTCGGATCGCGGGGCAGGCGGCTTCGGCTCGACCGGCAAGCACTGATTCTTCACGGCGCCGCGACATCTTCGCGGCGGCCGGCGGCGCGTTTACCGACCCGCAATAAACTTGTCGAAATGCTTTGATAGGCTAAGCATCTCGACCAGTCCTGCGAAGGCATCGTCCCGCCGTGGCCCCCTCTGCCAAGTCCACTGCCAAGCCAGAACCGACCGCTCCGCTGCCCGACGCCAGCCGCGTCGCCGCCGAGGTGTTGAGCGTCGTCCCCGACGTGATGAACGCCATCCGCATGGGCATGCGCGGCAACCTGGATGCCGGGTTGTCGGTGCCGCAGTTCCGCTGCCTGGGCTTCATCGGCCGGCATGCCGCCTGCTCGATCAGCGACGTCGCCGGCTTCCTCGGCGTCACGCTGGCCACCGCGTCGTCGATGGTCGACCGGCTGGTCCGTGCCCACTACGTGTCGCCCACCACCGCGCAGGCCGACCGCCGCCGCACCGAGCTGCGGCTCAGCGCCGAAGGCAAGTCGCTGCTCGACGGCATCCGCCGCGGCGCCCGCGCCGACCTCGCGAAGACGCTGTCCGACGCCAGCCCGGCGGAACTGGCGGTCGTGATGCAGGGTCTGGCCATCCTGAAGGCCAGGTTCGTCCATGACTAAGGCCACCCCCACCGCGCCACCGTCCGCCGCGCGCCTCGAGGCGGTGGCCGCGGCGCGCCGGCGCTTCCGCCGCCTGTTCGGCGCGGTGATGCTGCCGATGTTCCTGGCCGCCGTCGACCAGACCCTGCTCGCCACCGCCACCCCGGTGATCAGCCGTGAATTCGGGGGCTTGCGCGACACCTCGTGGCTGGCCGTCTCGTACCTGCTCGCGTCGGTGATCGTCGTGCCGCTGTACGGCCAGCTGGGCGACCAGTTCGGGCGCCGCAAGCTGCTGTCGCTGGCCACGGCCGTGTTCGCGCTCGGCTCGCTCGGCTGCGGCCTGGCGACCGGCCTGTGGTGGCTGGTGGCCGCGCGCACGCTGCAGGGGCTGGGCGGCGGCGGGCTGATGACGCTGTCGCAGGCGCTGATCGGCGAGGTCGTCTCGCCGCAGCGGCGCGCGCGCAGCCAGGGCTGGTTCGCGATCGTCTTCACGCTGGCCAGCGTCGGCGGGCCGGTGATCGGTGGGCTGGTGGTGCACCACGCCAGCTGGCGCTGGCTGTTCCTGGTCAACCTGCCGCTGTGCGCGCTGGCGCTGTGGCGGCTGCATGCGCTGCGCGCCGACGACGTGCCGCACGAGCGCAAGGGCCCGCCCGACCTGCAGGGCATGCTGCTGTTCGCGCTGGCGATGGGGCTGAGCCTGTTCTGGCTGTCGTCGGCCGGGCACCGTTTCGACTGGTTCTCGGCCACCAGCGCCGCGCTGCTGGCGGCCACCGCCGGCCTGTGGGCGCTGCTGCTGCGCGTCGAGCGCCTCGCCGCGCGGCCCTTCCTGCCGATCGAGCTGGTGCGGCTGCCACCGGTGCGCTATGCGGTGCTCACCGTCGTCGGCTTCGCGTCGGCGATGTTCGCGATGGTGTTCTACCTGCCGATCTACCTGCAGCTGTCGTTGCATGCCGACGCCGCCGAGGCCGGCCTGCTGCTGCTGCCGCTGACGGCCGGCATCGTCGGCGGCGCGACGCTGACGTCGCGGCTGATCGTCTGGACCGGCCGCCCGACGGCGATCCCGGTCGGCGGCCTGCTGCTGGCCGCGGCCGGCCTGCTCGGCATGGCGCTGCTGCCGCCCGACAAGCGCACGCTGATCGCGCTCGGCTTCGCCACCGGGCTGGGCCTGGGCAGCGTGATGTCGGTGATGCAGATCGTGACGCAGACGGCCTCCGGCCCGGCGCGGCTGGGGGCCGCGGCGGCCACGATGTCGCTGGCGCGCACGCTCGGGTCCTCGATCGGCGCGAGCGCGTTCGGCGCGCTGATCTTCGGGTTGATGGGGAGCAGCGACGCGCTGCATGCGGCGCAGGATCCGCATGCGCAGCAGGAGCTGCGCGTCGCGTTCGAGATCGCCTTCGCCTGTGCCGCCGCCGTCTGCGTGCTGGCCGCCTGGGCCGCCAGCCGGGTGCCGGCGCTGCGTTTCGATGCCGCGATGCCGGGCCGCGCCGACCTGGCCGACTGAATCGACGATGACCTTGACGACTTTGACGACTTTGAAGATGGGCTGTTCATGAACAAGAGCTTGGTGGGATGGGTGGTGGCCGCGGTGGTCGTGGTGGCGGGCGTCGGCTACGGCCTGGCGTCGCGCGGCAAAGGTGAGGGCGGTGCGGCGGCCCCGTCGGCTGCCGCATCGGGCGCGCCGGTCAGCGTCAGCACCGTGCGGGCGCAGCGGCGCGACTACGAGGTCACGCTCGAAGCCACCGGCAGCGTCACCGCGCTGAACAGCGTCGACATCCGCCCGCAGGTCGCCAGCACCATCACGCAGGTGCACATCAAGGAAGGCCAGTTCGTGAAGGCCGGCGAGCTGCTGTTCACGCTCGATGCGCGCACCGACGAAGTGAACGTCGCGAAGGCGCAGGCCCAGCTCGAGAAAGACCTGGCCTCGCTGGCCGACGCGCAGCGCCAGCTGACGCGCAGCAAGGACCTGCTGGCGCAGAATTTCGTCTCGCAGAGCGCGGTCGACAGCAGCCAGACGCTGGTCGAGGGCCAGCAGGCGGTGGTGTCGTCCGACCGCGCGGCGCTGGCCGCCGCGAAGGTGGCGCTCGGCTACAACCGCATCGTCGCCCCCGGGGCCGGCCGCGCCGGCGCGATCAACGTGTTCCCCGGCAGCTCGGTGCAGCCCGCCACCAGCACGCTGGTCACGCTGACGCAGATCGACCCGATCGCGGTCGGCTTCAACCTGCCGCAGCGCAACCTCGGCGAGGCGCTGCGCAACCTGCAGTCGGGGCGCGGTGTCGTCACCGCCGTGCTGCCCGAGGGCCGTGGCACGCTGACCGGCAAGCTGCAGTTCGTCGACAACAACATCGACGCATCGTCCGGCACCGTCAAGGTGAAGGCGGTGTTCGACAACAAGCAGCAGACGCTGTGGCCCGGCGCCTTCGTCAGCGTGCGGCTGGTGGTCGAGACGCTGAAGGACGCGACCGTGGTGCCGCAGGCCTCGCTGATCCAGGGCCCGCGCGGCAACATCGTCTACGTGGTCGACGACGGCAACAAGGCCGTCGCGCGGCCGATCGTCGTCGTGCAGGCGGCCGGCACCGAGGCGGTCGTCACCGGCGTGAAACCCGGCGAGCGGGTCGTGGTCGACGGCCGCCAGAACCTGCGCCCGGGCGCGCCGGTGGCCGAGCGTGCCGCCAGCGGCGCCGCGGGGAAGGGGGCCGGGGCGGCCACCACTGCTTCCGCCACCTCGGCCGCATCGGGGGTGACGCCATGAACCTGTCCGAGCTGTTCATCCGCCGTCCGGTGATGACGGTGCTGCTGAACGCCGCCATCGTCGTCGCCGGCGTGATCGCGTACACGCGCATCCCGGTGGCGGCGCTGCCGAGCTACAACACGCCGGTGATCAACGTGTCGGCCGCGCTGCCGGGCGCCAGCCCCGAGACGATGGCCACCTCGGTCGCGCTGCAGCTCGAGAAGCAGTTCCAGACCATCCCCGGCCTCAGCGTGATCAGCTCGGCCAACACGCTGGGCAGCACCACGGTGACGCTGGAGTTCGACGAAGGCCGCGACATCGACGCCGCCGCGGTCGACGTGCAGGCCGCGCTGCTGCGCGCGCAGCGCCAGCTGCCGCAGGACATGACCAGCCCGCCGTCGTACCGCAAGGTCAACCCGGCCGATGCGCCGGTGCTGCTGATCGCGCTGACCTCGCCGTCGCTGAACCTGTCGGACCTGAACGATTTCGCCGAGCACCTGATCTCGCCGTCGCTGTCGACGCTGGCCGGCGTCGCGCAGGTCAACATCTACGGCCAGAAGCGCTATGCGGTGCGCGTGCGGGTGCAGCCCGATGCGCTGGCCGCGCGCAACATCAGCCTCGACGAGCTGAACGCCGCACTCGGTGCAGCCAACGCCAACACGCCGGTCGGCACGCTGGAAGGCCCGAAGCAGACGCTGACGCTGCAGGCGAACCGCCAGCTGCGCAACGCCGCCGAGTTCGCCGAGCTGATCGTCAGCAACCGCAACGGCAACCCGGTGCGGCTGAAGGAGGTCGCGTCGGTCGAGGACAGCTACGAAACGGTGAAGACCTTCGCCAGCTACAACGGCGAGCCGTCGATCACGCTGGCCATCCTGCGCCAGCCCGACGCCAACACCGTCAAGGTGGTCGACGCGGTGCGCGCCGCGCTGCCGGGCTTCCAGGCGCAGCTGCCGCAGTCGGTGCGCATGAACCTGGTCAACGACCGCTCGGTGTCGGTGCGCGAATCGCTGCACGACGTGACGCTGACGATGCTCGGCACCATCGTGCTGGTGGTGCTGGTGATCTTCCTGTTCCTGCGCCGCTTCGTCGCGACCGCGATCCCGACGCTGTCGCTGCCGGTGTCGCTGGTCGGCGCGATCGCGCTGCTGTGGGGCTTCGGCTACACGCTCGACAACATCTCGCTGCTCGGCCTGACGCTGGCGGTCGGCCTGGTGGTCGACGACGCGATCGTGATGCTCGAGAACATCATGCGGCACGTCGAGCACGGCGAGGCGCCGTTCGGCGCGGCGCTGCGCGGCTCGCGCGAGGTCGGCTTCACGATCATCTCGATCTCGACCTCGCTGATCGCGGTGTTCATCCCGATCTTCTTCATGCCGGGCGTGATCGGGCTGCTGTTCCACGAGTTCGCGGTGATCGTGTCGCTGGCCATCATCGCGTCGGCCTTCGTCTCGCTGACGCTGGTGCCGATGCTGGCCAGCCGCTTCCTGACCGACGATGCGCACAAGAAGCCGCCGGGGGCGCTGGTGCGCTCGTTCGAGCGCGGCTTCGACCTGCTGCTCGGCGCGTACTCGCGCTCGCTCGACGTCGCGCTGCGGCGCCGGGTGGCGGTCGTGACGGTCGCGCTGCTCACCTTCGTCGCGACCGGCTGGCTGTTCGCGAGCATCCCGAAGGGCTTCTTCCCGCCGGAGGACATCGGCCAGCTCAGCGTGCAGACCGAGGCGTCCGAGGACACCTCGTTCCCGGAGATGGTGCGGCTGCAGGACCGCGTCGCGGCGATCATCCGCGACGACCCGAGCGTGCTGGCCGTCAGTTCGTTCAACGGCGGCGGCGGTGCGCAGAACACCGGCCGCATGTTCGTCGCGCTGAAGCCGCATGCGCAGCGCGACGACATGACGAAGGTGGTCGAAGGCCTGCGCCGCAAGCTGCGCGATGTGGCCGGCATCACCGTCTTCATGCGCCCGATCCAGAACCTGCAGCTTGGCGGCCGCCAGAGCAAGGCGCAGTACCAATACATCCTGCAGAGCGTGAAGGCCGACGAGCTCAACGACTGGGCGCAGAAGCTGCAGGCGAAGCTGCGCGCCGACCCGCTGTTCCGCGACGTCACCAGCGATTCGCAGCTGCGCGGGCTGCAAGCCTCGCTGAGCATCGACCGCGACCGCGCCAACACGCTCGGCGTGTCGATCGACGCGCTGCGCTCGGCGCTGTTCAGCGCCTTCGGCGAGCGGCAGGTGTCGACCATCTACACCAGCGTCGACAGCTACCAGGTGATCATGGAGGTGGCGCCCGGCGCCAAGCAGGACGAGAGCGCGTTCAACAACATCTACGTGCGCTCGAGTGGCGGCACGCTGGTGCCGATGTCGAGCTTCGCGACCGTCGCGCGCACCGTCGGGCCGACCTCGATCAACCACGTCGGCCAGCTGCAGGCGGTGACGGTGTCGTTCAACCTCGCGCCCGGCGCCGCGCTCGGCGACGCGACCGGCAAGATCGAGCACTACCGCGCGGAGATCGAGCTGCCGTCGTCCATCATCACCAGCTACGGCGGCGATGCGGCGGTGTTCAAGAGCTCGCAGGGCAGCCAGGCGATCCTGATCGTCGGCGCGCTGCTGGTCATCTACGTGCTGCTGGGCGTGCTGTACGAAAGCTACATCCACCCGCTGACGATCCTGGCCGGGCTGCCGTCGGCGGCGGTCGGCGCGCTGCTGACGCTGAAGCTCTTCAACCTCGACCTGACGCTGATCGCGACCATCGGCATCCTGCTGCTGATCGGCATCGTCAAGAAGAACGCGATCATGATGATCGACTTCGCGCTCGACCAGCAGCGCACGCAGGGCATGGCGCCCGAGCAGGCGATCCGCGAGGCCTGCGTGCTGCGCTTCCGGCCGATCATGATGACGACGCTGGCGGCGCTGATGGGGGCGCTGCCGATCGCGATGGGGCTGGGGGCCGGTGCCGAGCTGCGCCAGCCGCTCGGGTTGGCGGTGGTCGGCGGGCTGGTGTTCTCGCAGGCGATCACGCTCTACATCACGCCGGTGATCTACCTGTACCTCGACCGCTTCAGCGGCAAGGGGCCGGTGACGGCGCCCGAAGGCTCAGTGCAAGTTTGAATTCGACGGCGCCGTCGTCATGATGCTGATGGCCGGCGAGCCGACGCTGCCGGCCTCGATCTCTTCCTCGGTGGCCTCGCGCACGTCGCGCACCTTCAGGTCGAGGCGCAGCGCGATGCCGGCCAGCGGGTGGTTGCCGTCCAGCACCACGTGGGTCGGGTAGACCTCGGTCACGGTGTAGACGGCCTCGGGCGACAGGCCTTCGGTGGTCGCGCCTTCGGGCGGGCCGTCGAACTGCATGCCGACGTCGACCTGCTCCGGGAAGATCGAGCGCTCTTCGAAGAACACCAGCTCGGGCTGGTAGTCGCCGAAGGCCTGCTCGGGTTCGAGGTGCAGCTTGGTTTCGTAGCCGGCTTCCTGGCCGATCAGCGCTTCTTCGACCTTCGCGAGCAGGTCGTCGCCACCGACAAAGAACTCGACCGGGGCGTCCAGTTCGTCGATCAGCTGGCCTTGGGCGTCTTCCAGCCGCCAGGTGAGGGCGACGACGCAGGGGTTCGTGATGAGCATCCGGGAATGATCGCACAGGCATCGCACAATCGCCGGATGCCCGCACCGACCGCAACCCCTCCCACGCCCGGCGTTTTCGCGCCCGGCAGCGCCCGTCCCGCCAACCTGCTGGGCGGCCTGTCGCCCGCCGCCTTCATGCGCCGCCACTGGCAGAAGCGCCCGCTGCTGATCCGCCAGGCCGTGCCCGGGATCGAACCGATCCTGCCGCGGGCCCAGCTGTTCGACCTGGCGGCGCGTGAGGACGTCGAATCGCGCGTGATCCTGCACGGCCAGCGCGGCTGGACGATGAAGCGCGGTCCGCAGGCGCGGCGCGCGCTGCCGCCGGTGTCGCGCCGCGGCTGGACCCTGCTGGTGCAGGGGCTGGACCTGCACCTCGACGCCGCGCGCGAGCTGCTGTCGTGGTTCCGCTTCGTGCCGGACGCGCGGCTCGACGACCTGATGGTCTCGTGGGCGAGCGACGGCGGCGGGGTCGGGCCACATGTCGATTCCTACGACGTGTTCCTGCTGCAGGTGCAGGGCCGGCGGCGCTGGCGCATCGGGCCGGTCGACGATGCGTCGCTCGAACCGGATGTGCCGCTGAAGATCCTCAGCCGCTTCGTGCCCGACCAGGAGTGGCTGCTCGAGCCCGGCGACATGCTCTACCTGCCGCCCGGCTGGGGGCATGACGGTGTCGCCGAGGGCGAGTGCATGACCTGCTCGATCGGCTTTCGCGCCGCCGGCCGCGACGAGCTGGCGACCGAGGTGCTGCAGCGCGTGATCGAAGCGGTCGACCCGGACGCCGCGGACCCGCTGTACCGCGACCCGTCGCAGCCCGCCACCGACGCGCCGGGCCAGGTGCCGCCGAGGCTGCAGGCGTTCGCCGCCGACGCGGTGCAACGGCTGCTGCGCGA
>Ga0209050_1000469_pt1 | contig 71511 bp, 69 predicted proteins | sample Araplavi_mTSA_r2_FD_184276 | JGI IMG/M metagenome (GOLD analysis project Ga0209050, IMG submission 184276) | Arabidopsis root microbial communities from North Carolina, USA - plate scrape MF_Cvi_mTSA_r2 (SPAdes) (version 2) | ecosystem: Host-associated > Plants > Roots > Endosphere | place: USA...
GTGGAAGGTGCCCGCGCCGACTTCCATGTCGTACGGCTGGAGCAATGCGCAGCCCTGCTTGTCCCAGTAGGTTTGCAGGGTCAGGATAATTTGTTGAAATGTCAGCATCGTGGTCGTTGGTGGCGCCCTGGGCGCGAGCGTTATCGGTTCGCTAAAACGGCTCATTTTAGCGGGTTTTGCGGCGAACCTGTAGAGTTTTGCCCTGTCCGCCGGCCGTTTGATCCATATCAAAGCCCATGTCCGCCGCCTGAACCGGCGCTGCGCCGAGGCGTCCAAGCGGCATGGATACCCCAAACGCCGACTACGACTCCGTCTGGAAGCAGGCGATCGAACGCTACTGGACTGATTTCACAGAACTTTTCCTGCTTGAGACGTGGGGAAGCCGCCCATTGCCCGAGAGCCAGGACCAGGAACTCGCCAGGTGCGCTCGCGATAGCAAACTGGGCCTGTTCCGGGTCGACAAGCTGCTCCGCGCACCTGCCTCAAATGGCCAGCCGTGCCTGTGGCATATCGAAATTCAGGTCGCGCGCCAGCGCGGGTTCGCGGAACGCATGTTTGTTTGCCAATACCGGCTTTATGACCAGTTCCGGCTGCCAGTGCGCAGCATCGCGATCCTGGGTGACCCCAGCCCGACCTGGCGGCCACAACGATTTGATCTTGCCGCCGGCGGCACCAAGATTTCATTCGAGTTCGAAAGCGTCAAGCTGCGCGATTTCGATGAACGATTCGCCGAACTGCTGCTCAGCGATAACGTTTTTTCGTGGCTGGTGGTGGCGCATTTGCTCACGCTGCGCACACGCCGGGAACCTGTGGACAGAATGATTGTCAAAGATAGTCTGCTGACTGGTCTTCGTTCTTGCTGCTGGACCGAGCAGAAGTTCCGCGATGTATTTGATCTCGTCGACCGGATGATGAAATTGCCGAAAGTGTTGCAGGACAAAGTGGAGAAGCAGCAAGGCTTTCTTGATGGGAGATATGACATGGCCTGGAAATATCTGTGGGAGGAACGCGCTGAGGAGCGCGGGATGCAGCGAGGGATGCAGTTGGGAATTGCGGAAGGGATGAAGGAGGGCCGGCAACTGGGCCTGCAAGTAGGTCTGCAAGAAGGGCGACAAGAAGGCCTGCAAGAAGGACGACAAGAAGGCCTGCAAGAAGGACGACAAGAAGGCCTGCAAGAAGGACGTCTGTTGGCAATGCGGGAAATGCTTTGTGCGCACCTGACTCAGCGCTTTGGACAGTTCGACGAAGCTGTGGGGCAACGAATTAATGACGCAATGATCGAAGACCTGGAGCGCTGGTGCCTGGCGGTAGTGACCGCCAGGACCATTGATGAAGTGTTTTAGCCGCGTGGCTTGCGCGACCAGAGCCAGGCCGCAGCCACCGACAGCGCCGCGAGGGCGAGGAACAGCTTGTTCTGCAGCTTGATATAAGGCGTGTCGCCGGACATGCCTTGCACCGTCGCGCTCAACACGCCTGGCTGGCGGTAGGGAAGGGCGTGCGCTACTTCGCCGCGCGGAGAGATCACGACCGTGGCGCCGCTATTGGTGGCGCTTAGCATCGGCCGGCCGGTTTCGAGCGAACGCATTTGCGACATCTGCAAATGCTGCGGTATGGCGATCGATTCGCCATACCACGCCAGTTCGGAAACGTTCAGCATGACGGTTGCGCCGGTCAGGGAAATCTGTTCCGCAATCTCTTCGCCAAACACATTTTCGTAGCAGATATTCGGCAGCACTTTCTGGTCCTTCACCGGGAACGGCGCCTGGATTACAGCCCCGCGGGTCTGGTCGCCCAAGGGAATCTGCATCAGGTTGGTGAACCAGCGGAAACCGGTCGGGATGAATTCCCCGAACGGCACCAGGTGATGCTTGTCGTAGCGATAGGTGCTGGCGGCCAGCGTCGGCGCCAGGCCCAGCACGCTGTTTGAGTATTCCACGCCATTGGTCATCGGCATGCCCAGCACGATATGGCTGCCGGTGCGCCGTGCGAACTGGCCGTAGGAATCCAGGTAGCCAGGCGGCAGTTGCGAGGCGAACAGCGGGACACCGGTTTCGGGAATCGCGATCAGGTCGGCCGGCGCTGCAGTGACCTGCTGCTGGTACATGCGCAGGATATCGCTGAGATGTTCGATGTCGAACTTGTTCTTGAGCGGGACATTGCCCTGCACCAGGCGTACCGACAGCGGCTTGCCGTTCGGCGCGGTCCATTCCACGCGGCCCAACGCGAAGCCGCCGATCCAGATGGCGGCAACCAGCGCAATTGCCTTGTAACGGAACGGATGCATCAGCAGCGGCAGGGCGCCGGCAGTGATGGCGGCCAGCCAGCTGATGCCATACACGCCCAGCACAGGCGCATAGCCTGCCAGCGGAGAGATATTGTGCGCATAGCCTGCAGTCACCCATGGGAAACCAGTGAACAGCCAGCCGCGCAGGAATTCGAACAAGGCCCAGAACGCGGGCAACACCAGCAAGGTAGCTGCAGGCAGTGGCAGCGGCCAGCGCTTGCGCAGCCAGGCGGTGGCAGCCATGGCGCCGGACGCATAAAGCGCCATTGCCGCCGCCAGCAGGGCGATCGAGATGGCCGCCAGCGGCGCCGGCATGCCACCGAAGCGGTTGATCGCAACGTACAGCCAATGGAATCCCGCCAGGCACCAGCCGAAACCGAAGGCCCAGCCAACCAGGGCGGAGGCCCGCACGCCGTCGGCACGCAAGGCCTGGTACGCCAGCACGGCCAGCGCCAGGATCTGCAGCGGCCACCAGCCGAACGGCGCGAATGCAAACACGCCAACCGCGCCAGCGATGGCGGCGATCAGCATGCGGCTACGGGTAGAGCGGGGCGGGGCAGGCGGTTCGCCTGCCTTGGTCTTGCGCCAGCGCATCAGTCCTGCTCGTCCACGGAGGCCGGCAGTTTTTCAACCGTCAGCACATGGACCTGGCGCGCGTCGGCGCGCAGCACTTCAAAGCGCAGGTTGGCGATATCGAAGGTATCGCCCTTGTGTGGCATGCGGCCCAGGTGTTTGGCCACCAGGCCGCCGATGGTGTCGACATCCTCGTCGGCCAGGTCGGTGTCCAGCTCTTCGTTGAACTGTTCCAGCTCGGTCAGCGCCTTGATGCGCCAGCGCGGGCCGATCTTGCCTTCCTTGATGGAGAGGATATTGTCTTCTTCTTCGTCGAAGTCGTATTCGTCCTCGATATCGCCAACGATCTGCTCCAGCACGTCCTCGATGGTGATCAGGCCGGCGACGCCGGAGTACTCATCGACCACGATGGCCATGTGGTTATGGTTGGCGCGGAAGTCACGCAGCAGCACGTTCAGGCGTTTCGACTCGGGGATGAAGATCGCCGGGCGCAGCATGTCGCGCACGTCGAACGATTCTTCCGCATAGTAGCGCAGCAGGTCCTTGGCCAGCAGGATGCCGACCACCTTGTCGCGCTCACCTTCGATGGCGGGGAAGCGCGAGTGGGCTGTTTCCAGCACCAGCGGGATCCATTCCTCGATCGGTTTGGTGATGTCGATGACGTCCATCTGCGAGCGCGGGATCATGATGTCGCGCGCCGACAGGTCCGACACCTGGAACACGCCTTCGATCATCGACAGGGCGTCGGCGTCGATCAGGTTGCGTTCATGGGCGTCGTGCAGGACTTCAAGCAGCTCCGAGCGGCTCTCGGGCTCAGGGGAAATCAGGGCGGTGAGTCGCTCGAACAGCGACCGGTGTGGTTTAGCGTCATTCCTGACGCTACTAGAGTGCTCTTGCATAATTGGCATTAAAGCCGTTGTTCCGAAGTGCTATAGCATACACTAAACGGCCGAGTCCCGGCCGAAATTATCAGATTGGAAACTCATGCAGATCAGTGCAGTCACCTATGGATCCGACCAGTGCGGCCTCGTTTGCGGTTACCTGTTCGGGCGCGGCCCGCAACCGGTGCCGATCGAGGCCTCCGAGGCCGAGCAATGGCTGCGCGACACGGGCACCCCGGCAGGAGAGTTCATCTGGCTGCATTTCAACCTTGCCAACACCGCCAGCGAAAAATGGATGCGCGAGCATGCCGTGCTGGCCAATGAATATTACGACAGCCTGCATGAAGAGGGCGCGCGCTCGACCCGCATCGAGCAGGCCGACGATACCCTGGTGGCCGTGGTCAACGACGTGCTGCGCGACTTCAGTTTCGAGCCGTCGGATATTTCCAGCGTCTGCCTGAGCGTCGACCGGCGGCTGGTGGTCAGCGCGCGGCGCAAGCCCTTGCAGGCAGTCGAACGGCTGCGCCAGGCCGTGCGCGGCGGCGAGAACCTGGTGTCGAGCGTGGTGCTGCTGACCCACCTGCTGCGCGACCAGGCCGACGTGCTGACGCGCATCGTGCGCGACGCGACCGGCAAGGTGGACCGCATCGAAGACAATCTCCTGTCGGGCAAGCTGAAATTCAAGCGCGCCGACCTGGGCGCCTTGCGGCGGGTGCTGGTGCGGTTGCAACGGCTGCTGGCGCCTGAGCCGGCAGCCTTGTTCCGTCTGCTGCAACGGCCGCCGTCATGGGCCAGCGAAGCCGATCGCCAGGAGCTGCGTGAATCGACCGAGGAATTTGCGGTAGTGCTGAACGACATGGCGGCGCTGCAGGAGCGCATCAAGCTGCTGCAGGAAGAGATTGCGGCCCTGGTCAACGAAGCCAATAACCGCAGCCTCTACGTGTTGACCATCGTGACGGTGCTGGCGCTGCCGATCAATATCATTGCCGGCCTGCTGGGGATGAATGTCGGCGGCGTACCGCTGGCAGACGACAAGGCCGGCTTCTGGATCATCGCCGGCATCGTTGTGCTGTTCACCGTGGTGGCGGGGGCTTGGCTGTTCCGCCAGCGTAACGATTAGAAAGCGCTCCCGCGCTCTTTCAGCCAATGCGTGAACAGGTCCACGCGAGGCGACCCGCGCTGGCGGCCAACGGCAAACGAATAAGTGCCGCTTTCGATAGCAGCTGCCAGGACGCGTTCAAGTGTGCCGTTCTCGAGCATTGCCGCAACAAAGCCTTCAGGCACCACCAGCACCCCGAGTCCTTGCACGGCAGCCTGGATAGCCAGCACGGTGTTGTCAAATTCAATGGCCGGTCCCAGCGTCCTGGCATCCATGCCATGCGCCTGGCTCCATAATGGCCACAGGTCGGGCCGCGAGCGCATGCCGATGCGCGGCGTCGTGGCCAGCCAGTCCATGTTGCCCGGCTGGCGTGAGCACAGGCCTGATGCGAAGGATGGACTCGACACAATTACGCAGTGCTCGCGCATGAACACCTGTGATGGCATCCCGCGCAATTCCGCCACATCCCGCCGCAGGAAAACATCGACCGGCGCGAAAGGATTGATGTCGCCATCCGCGGTGCGCACATCAATGTGGATGTGCGGATATCGCTGGCGGAAGCCCGTCAGTTGCGGAATCAGCCAGTGCATGGCCAGCGTCACGCTGGTGTCGACCAAGATCGTTGCCTGGTTTCCCGAACCGCCGCCGGCTTCGAGCATGTTGACGATTTCCGCCAACTTGCCTGCGGCCTGTTCATGCAGCTGCCGGCCGGCGGCGGTTAGCGCGGCCGCGTTGCCGGCCCCGCGCTCGAACAGTATTTGCCTGAGGTGTTCTTCCAGCGCCTGGACCTGACGGCTGACGGCGCCCGGCGTCAAGTGCAGGGCTTGTGCCGCCTGGCGGAAACCGCCTTCCCGCACGACGATGCAGAAAACATGGAGTGCATGGAGGGGCGGACGGGTCATCGATTGCTCGGCAAGTTAGTGTTGAGAATTACTCAACACATCATACCAAGATCTCGTTTGAACGCCTGTCGGCCAAGCGGCACACTGCACGCATGAACAATACTTATTGGATGTTTGTGGTCATGGTGGTCTTTACCGTGTCGAGTCCGGGGCCGGGGGTGCTGATGACGCTGGACAATGCCATTGCGACCGGCTGGCGCGCGGCCATGCATGGAGTTCTGGGACTGGCCATCGGTGCCGCGTTCATGGCCGGCTTGTCTTCGGCCGGCATAGGACTGCTGATTCGTTCTTCGCCGGCTTCATTCCTGCTGCTGAAGTATTGCGGTGTCAGCTACCTCTTCTACCTCGCCTACAAGGCCTGGCGCCGCGTGCCTGTTTCCATCGGACAAGGCGCGGCGGCCGACGATGCGCAAGGCGCCGGCAGCTATCGCAAGCGCCTGCTGCGCGGCGCTCTCCTTCAGACGAGCAACCCGAAGTCGCTGCTGTTCTTCCTCTCTGTCCTGCCGCAAGTGGCCGGCGCCGCGGGAGCCGCGCAACAGCAGGTGCCGCTGGCCCTGGCCATTGCCACCTACTGCATGGTGCTGGTTGTGATCCACGGGATCTACGCGGGGCTGGCGGCTAAGACGAGGGCGTGGCTCAGCCGGCCGGGCGCTGCACGCATCCTGTCGCGCCTGAGCGCTTTGGTGTTCTGCGCCTTTGGCGTGACGATGCTGACGCTGGACGTCTAGTACGGGTCGGCGTAACCGAGGCCGGTGACGATTTCGGTCTCGATGCCTTCCATCTCGGCCGCTTCTTCATCGTCCTCGTGGTCGTAGCCCTGGGCGTGCAATACGCCGTGTACGATCAGGTGGGCGGTGTGCTCTTCAACAGTCTTCTTCTGCTCGGCCGCTTCGCGCTGCAGCACGTCGGTGCACAGGATGATGTCGGCGCGGGTCGGTTCGTCCTCGTCCATTTCCTCGCCCTCGTTGTAGGCGAAAGTCAGCACATTGGTGGCGTAGTCCTTGCCGCGGTAGTCGCGGTTCAGTTCCTGGCCTTCTTCCGCATCGACGAAACGGATGGTCAGTTCGGCCGGCGCGAACAGGGCCGCCTTGACCCATTTGCGGATCATCGGGCGGGTGATTTCTTCCTGCAGGCGCGGGTCGGCGTATTGGACGGACAGGGCCAGCTTATTTTTTTCGGACATTGCGCACAGCTTTCACAGCGGGTTTCACGGTTTGCAGCAGGGGCGCCAGCTCGGCGCTGGCTTCCTGTGCATTTTCATAAGCATCGACGATGCGCGCCACCAGCGGATGGCGTACCACGTCGGCGCTGGAGAACTGGCTGAAGGCGATGCCGCGCACATTGCGCAGCACGTGCATGGCATCGACCAGGCCGGATTTCTGGTGCTTCTGCAGGTCGATCTGGGTCACGTCGCCCGTCACTACGGCCTTGCTGCCAAAGCCGATACGGGTCAGGAACATTTTCATCTGTTCGACGGTGGTGTTCTGCGCCTCGTCCAGGATGACGAAGGCGTGGTTCAGCGTGCGGCCGCGCATATACGCCAGCGGGGCGATCTCGATCACCTGCTTCTCGAACATCTTCTGCGTGCGGTCGAAGCCGAGCAGGTCGTACAGCGCGTCGTACAGCGGGCGCAAATACGGGTCGACTTTCTGCGCCAGGTCGCCCGGCAGGAAGCCCAGGCGCTCGCCCGCTTCCACCGCGGGGCGGGTCAGGATGATGCGCTTGACCGCGTCGCGCTCCAGGGCGTCGACCGCGCAGGCCACTGCCAGATAGGTCTTGCCGGTACCGGCCGGGCCGATGCCGAAGCTGATGTCGTGGTCGAGGATATTGCGCAGGTAGCGGATCTGGTGCGGCGTGCGGCCGCGCAGGTCGTTGCGGCGCGTCTTCAATACCGGGCTGGTGATGTCCGGCTCGTGGAAGGGCGGTTCCTCGCCGGCCGGGGCGAAATCGTCCGGCGCTTCGCTGGCGCGCTGCTCGACCAGGGCGAGCTGGACTTCCTCCACCGGCACTACCTTGTCGGCGACTTCATAGAAGCGCTCCAGGATGGCGACGGCGCGTTCGGCATTGGTGCCGCTGACGATGAACTTTTCGCCGCGGCGGAAAATGGTCACGTCCAGCGCGGCCGAAATCTGGCGCAGGTTTTCATCGAGCGGGCCGCACAAATGGGCCAGGCGCGTGTTGTCCAGCGGTTCAGGAACGAAGTAGTGCGGTTGCACCGGGGTTTTTGTTTTCAAAGTATCGCTTCTCCGCGCAGGGAGTAATCCAGGCTTTCGGTGATGCGCACGCTGACCATCTGGCCAACCAGCGCTTGCGCATTGGCGCCGCCGTCGAAATGGACGGTGCGGGTATTGCTGGCGCGGCCCTGCATTTCATTGCCGCCGCGCTTGGAGGGGCCTTCCACCAGCACCTGCATGGTCATGCCGACCATGGCGGCGCTGTGGCGCTTGGTGTTCTCGTCGAACAGGGCTTGCAGGCGCTGCAGGCGGGCCGACTTGACTTCGGCCGGGGTATCGTCGGCCAGGTTGGCGGCCGGGGTGCCGGGGCGCTTGCTGAAGATGAAGCTGAAGCTGTTGTCGAAATCGACGTCCTGTACCAGCTTGTACATGGCTTCGAAATCCTCGTCGGTCTCACCGGGGAAGCCGACGATGAAGTCTGACGAGATCACCACGTTCGGCCGCACCGCGCGCACCTTGCGGATGATGGATTTGTATTCGATCGCCGTGTAGCCGCGCTTCATGGCGCCCAGGATCTTGTCCGAGCCATGCTGGGCCGGCAGGTAGAGCTGGTCGGCCAGTTTCGGGATTTTCGCGTAGCAGTCGATCAGGCGCTGGGTGAATTCTTTCGGGTGGCTGGTGACGAAGCGGATGCGTTCAATACCGGGAATCTCGGCCACGTATTCGATCAGCATGGCGAAATCGGCCACGCTGCCGTCGGCGGTCTCGCCGCGGAAAGCGTTCACGTTCTGGCCAAGCAGCATGACTTCCTTCACGCCCTGCGCGGCCAGGCCGGCGACTTCGGTCAGCACGTCCTCGAAGCGGCGCGACACTTCTTCGCCGCGGGTATAGGGCACCACGCAGTAGGAGCAGTACTTGGAACAGCCTTCCATGATCGAGACGTAGGCGAAGGCGCCCTCCACGCGTGCCGGCGGCAGGTGGTCGAACTTTTCGATCTCCGGGAAGCTGATGTCGATCTGCGGCTTGCCGGTGTGGCGGCGCAGTTCGATCATCTTCGGCAGGCGGTGCAGGGTTTGCGGGCCGAACACCACGTCCACCAGCGGCGCGCGCTTGACGATGGCTTCGCCCTCCTGCGAGGCGACGCAGCCGCCCACGCCAATCACCAGTTCAGGCTTGGCTTGCTTGAGCTTCTTGAAGGTGCCCAGGTCCGAAAACACCTTTTCCTGCGCTTTTTCGCGCACCGAGCAAGTGTTGAGGAGGATAACGTCGGCGTCTTCCGGGGATTCGGTGCGTACCAGTCCCTCGGACGCGCCGAGCAGGTCTGCCATCTTGTCCGAGTCGTACTCGTTCATCTGGCAGCCGAAGGTTTTGATGAATACTTTTTTCTGCATACCTGCAAGTTTACCGTAAATCGCCGCCTGCCCCTTGAAAACAGGCCCGGCGGGCTCTAGAGTTAAAAGAGCAATTTTCTGCGGGAGCGACGTCATGGCTATCAATGGAATAGGACCAACCACCCCGAATTTCCAGCAGGTCGACAATGCCGCTGCCGAGCGCCGCCTGGCCGAACAGCGTCAGTTGCAACAGGAAGAGCAACGCATCCGCGAGCAACAGGCGGCAAGCACCGAGCAAGTCAGTAGCCGCCGCGAAGATACTCGTGCCTTGGAGCAAGCCCAATCGGCTGAGCTGCAAGACTTCCTCACCCGGCAAGACTTGCTTGCCCAAAATGTCCAGTCAAGCCAGCGCACGCCAGGTACGCCGGCCCCAGGCAGCATTATTTCCGTTACGGCCTGAAATATCCGCGCAACACAATTTCCGTATGGTTCTTTCGTGCGACACAGGAATAATGACTGTGTTGAAATGGCATTGTTGTCAAGATTTTCGGCAAATCATCGCCAAGTCTTGATGTTGAACAAGGTTCGCTTCGCAGGGCAGTAAGAAGATTAGCAAGACTGCAAGGCCCTTTCCTCAACACTCCACTGTCAAGAGAGGATCATCATGGCACACCACGCTCTCGCTTCGCAGGAAAGCTACAACCCGAATCACCTGCTGGACATCCTGCTCGGCAAAATGCAATTGAAGAACGATGCTGCGCTGTCGCGCATGCTGGAAGTTGCTCCACCCGTTATCAGCAAGATCCGTCACCACCGCTTGCCCGTCGGCGCTTCTCTGCTGATCCGCATGCACGAAGTGACTGGCATGAGCATCCGTGAACTGCGTGACTTGATGGGCGACCGCCGCACCAAGTACCGCCTGTCGGACGCCCAGGGCCGCCCGAAACCGGAAGACAAGCCAGTCGGCGCGTCGACCCAGGGCGGCATGCCGCAGGCCAGCGCGCACTGAGCGCGCCGGGCCTCAGGCCATCAGCACCAGTGCAATTTCTTCATATTGCAGTTCCGTTTCGCGGAACAGGTGCAGGAAAGTGTCTTCGCCCAGGTTGAGCGCTTTCCAGGCTATCGAGGAAACGGGCGGCACCAGGTCGTCCGGTTTCTGCACCAGGTCCAACGCATGTACTATGGCGTCGGCCACGTGCACAATGGCGGCAAGGAAGCCGGCCCCCGGCTTTCCGGGTTCGTGGTGGCCGGCAATCGCCAGCCGCATCGTGTCTGAGAAATTCCAGTGTTCCGCCAACGCCAAGCCGGCTTCGACATGGTCGATGCCGAGCACGGCGCGTTCTGCCTCCAGCGTATAGCAGTCATTCGCCTTCTGGTAGGCGATCACTTCTGCATACAGGTCAGGGAAGGTCGAGACCAGCACCAGGCGGCCGATATCGTGCAGCAGGCCTGCTGTGAAAGCGTAATCCTGGTTGAAGCGCACATGGCGCGCCAGCACCTTGGCGCAAGCCGCCGTGGCGATCGAATGGCGCCAGAACATGCTGTGGTCGAAGCCGGGGCACAGCTTGCCGGCGAAGCAGCCGGTCACGGCGGCTGCCGTAATCAGGTTGCGCGTGCTTTGGAAACCCAGGAAGGTAATCGCTTGCTGGATCGTGGTCACCTTGACCTGCAGCCCGAACAGCGAAGAGTTGGCAAGGCGCAGCGTCTTGGCCGTCAAGGCCTGGTCGTGCGAGACTTTCTTGGCCAGTACCGCGATATCGATTTCTTCCTGGTCTACGCTATTCAGCAATTCCATCACCACGGCCGGCAGCGATGGCAGGTCGTCCAGGTTTTTCACCACGTCGTCATAACTGAGCGGCTCGCTCATGCAGCCTCCTTGCCAACGCGGAATTCAGTAACCAGCTTGCGCAGCACATGGGCCGCGGAGTCTTCGGCATTGGCCGGATCGTGGCGGCGGAACAGCACTTCGATGCGCGCCAGGTGGGCTGCGCGTTCGGCGGCCGTCTGGGCCGGGTCGGGCGGCGTGTCGTCGACCACGGCCAGCGATTCGATGCCGTGGCCTTGCAAACGCTCCAGCATGCGTTCGGTCAGCACGGCGCCAGCGGGCAGCAGGACCTGGCCGTGCGTGTCCAGCAATTCATCGGAAAGCACCATGCCAGGCTCGACTTTGGACAGGGGCAGGTGGCGGTAGGTCGCCGTCATTTTTTCATCTCCAACATAAGCATGCCAAATCTTACCTCAGTGAAGGAAAGGCATCACCCTTAAAATCTTGCCAAGCGACACCGCTTCCCTTACATTGGTGGGAATATGGGGAGGGAGTGAATGTTTGGTATCCAAGGCCGGCTGACCGCACTGTTCGTTGTGATCGTCACGGTTGTGCTGGGCATTTCCGGTACTTACGCACAGTACAGCCTGGGCCATGAACTGGAAGTGGCAAACCAGCGCCTGCGCGAAGGCGTGCTGACCCGCCTGCAAACCAGCCTGCCTTCCGCCCTGTGGGACCTCGATAAGGCCAAGGTCGACAATATCGTGGCGGCGGAGATGCTGCCGCCGGAACTGGTGGCAATCCGCGTCTACGATACTTCAGTCGGCCTGTTCTCCGGCAAGCGCCGCAAAGAAGACGGCAGCATCGTTCCCATCGAATCCGAAACAACCGTGCCGGGTGCACCTGTGGTGGCGGACCTGGCGTACCGCGATGCCGGTGCTGCCGGGAGCGCACTGAAGCCGGTGATTGTCGGGCGCGTAGTGGTCAACTTCAGCCGCGCCCAGATCGATGCCACGCTGGCCGCCGAAGTACGGCGCAAAGTGGTGGAAGTACTCACGCTGGACCTGATCCTGGTGGTGGCGCTGGCGCTGTCCCTGCGCATTGTGTTCGACCCCTTGAAGAAGCTGCGCGACGGTTTGTTCGAGCTGGCCACGCGCGGCTCGGATGAAGTGGAGGAACTGCCGGAAAAGCGCAGCGATGAGCTGGGCGACGTAATCCGCGGATTCAACGCCATCCAGCGCAAGGTTAAATCGATCATCAAGCGCACACGCGAGGCGGAAGACCTGGCGCGCCGCTCGGCGCAGGAAACAGCCCAGGCGCTGGACGACTTGCAGCGCACCCAGGAGTCGCTGCTGCAGGCGGAGCGCCTGGCTTCCCTTGGCTCGCTGGTAGCTGGCGTGGCCCATGAGATCAATACCCCGGTCGGCATCGCCCTGACCAGCGCTTCGGTGCTGATGGATGCCACTACGGCCGTCGACGAGTCGATGAAAGCCGGCCAGGTGAAGAAGTCGGAAATCCAGAAGTACATCGACACGGCCGGCGAAAGCGCGCGCCTGATCATGAACAACGCCTACCGGGCGGCGCACCTGATCCACAGCTTCAAGCAAATCGCAGTCGACCAGGTCAGCGAAGCACGCCGCCGGTTCGAGCTGAAGGAATATATCGGCGAAGTGGTGTCCAGCCTGCAGCCAAAGCTGAAGAAAACCCGCATCGTGGTGACGATCAACTGCCCCGACGACATCATGCTGGACAGCTACCCGGGCGCCCTGGCCCAGGTCATCACCAACCTCACGCTGAACTGCGTCGAACACGCCTTCGAGCCCGACGGTGCAGGCAATATCGATATCAACGTCATCCCTGAGGGCGAGACCATCGAGATGCAGGTGGTCGACAACGGCAAGGGCATCGCGCCCGATATGCTGGACAAGGTGTTCGACCCCTTCGTCACCACAAGGCGCGGGCAGGGCGGCACCGGCCTTGGCCTGAACATTGTCTTCAACCTGATCGTCAAGCAGTTCGGCGGCACCATTTCCGTTTCGAGCACGCCGGGCAAAGGCGCCAGCTTCGTCTTGCGCATCCCGCGCGTCACGCCGGGTGGCGAGGACGAGGACAAGCATCCCGATGCGCCGCTGCATGCTCCGTCCGTGAGCTGAGCGCCGTCGCAGGCGCATCTGCCGCATACTGGGTCCATGCAGAGGGAAATGTTATGGATAAGCAGCGCCTGATCGCATTGCTGCGCGGTATTAACGTCGGACGCGCAAAACGCGTTGCGATGGCTGACCTGCGCAAGGTGCTGAGCGATATGGGCTATAGCGACGTGCGCACGCTGCTCAACAGTGGCAACGTCGTCTTCGATTGCAACACCGCCGATGCCGCCCACAGCGCAGCCCGCATTGAGGAAGCGCTGGTGCTCAAGCTCGGCGTACCAGCCAAAGTCACCGTGATCGAAGCCGCCCAGTTGGCCGAGATCGTCATGGAAAACTGCCTGCAGGAAGTGGCCAACGACCACTCGCGCCTGCTGGTGGCCGTGCTCAATAAGCCCGAGGAAGACCGCGGCAAGCTGGAACCGCTGGCGCGGCAAAGCTGGCAGCCGGAAGCGTTCGCACTGGGCCGCCACGCTGCCTATATCTGGTGCCCGGACGGGGTCCTGGCCAGCCGCGCGGCCGCCGCCATGGGCAAGGCACTGGGCGATGCGGTCACCTCCCGCAACTGGAGCACCATCAGCAAATTGCACGCGATGGCAAATAATTAGTTGTCGGCTGTCGCGTTCAGCGTCTAAAATCGCTTATCCATGATTTTGTCAGATGCACAATGAAGATTAACGATTCAATAAGGGGTGCCATGATACTCGGTGCCGTGGTATTGGCCCTGGTAATCGGTGGTTTCGCTGTGGCCGACAATGGCTGGCAAAAGGTCAGTTGCATTGGCCGCGCCATTGCCGGTGGTGTCGCATTCAGCAATATCCACAGCGTTTGCGGTTTATGACTGGCGCGCTCGCCGCTCGGTCACTGATTCATATCCCACTCCCCAGCTATCGGTCTCCACTTCGTCGATGATGACGAAGGTGGTGGCCGGGTCTTTGTCCAGCACCTCCTGCAGCATTTTGGTGGTGCGGACAATCAGTTCCTTCTTCTGTTCCCTGGTCGGGCCGCCTTGTTCGCGGGTGACTTTGATGTTCACGTAGGGCATGTCGTTCTCCTTGCTTACCAGTTGCCGGCTGCGGCGCCGTCGTCGACGGTCAGCACATGGCCGGAGATGAAAGTGGAATCGGTCAGGTAAAGCACGGCGTCGGCGATGTCCTCGGCCGTGCCCATCTTGTGGGTCGGCACCAGGCCTTTCAGGAATTCCTGGGTGCCGGCATCCTGGCTATGCAGCGGGGTGCTGATGATGCCGGGCGCCACCGCATTCACCTTGATGTTCTTGCTGGCCACCTCCAGCGCCAGGGCGCGGGTCGCCATATTCAGGCCGCCCTTGATCAGTACCGGCAGCAGGGCCGTCGCCTTGGCTGGCGTCACGCCCAGGCTGGCGGTAATGTTGACGATATGGCCGCCACCGTTGGCTTCCATGTGGCGCACCGCTTCCTGCGCCGGGAACAGGAAGCCCTTCAGGTTGGTCGCGACCAGGGCGTCGGTCTCGGCTTCGGTGTAATCGACGGTTGGCTTGGCGATGAAGATGCCGGCGTTGTTTACCAGGATGTCGACCTTGCCGAAGCGTGCCGCCGCTTTCTCGAACAATTCCTTTGCCGTTTGCGGCGCGGCGATATCGCCTGCCACCGGCAGGAAGTTGGCCGGGTTGCCCAGCTGGGCTGCTGCGGTTTGCAGGCGGTCCATGGTGCGCGCGTTGCCGACCACGTTGTAGCCGCGCGCCAGGTAAGCCTTGGCGATGGCGAAACCGAGGCCGCTGGAGGCGCCGGTGATGATTGCTGTCTTGGTCATTTGGAACTCCTTGAGTTGGGTTGCGGTGAGTCCACTATACTTATGACGTGCGGGTGGATAAATGCGGGTTCCGGCAATTGACTTGATACATGGGGTAATAAATGCAACGCCACTTCGACGATATGCAGCTGGGCAGCATCGAACTGTTCGTGCTGGCAGGGGAGCAGGGCAGTTTCACCGCGGCGGCCGCGCTGGCGGGCGTGACGCCGGCGGCGGTGAGCCGTTCGATATCGCGGCTGGAAGAGCGCCTCGGCGTGCGGCTGTTCGTGCGCACCACGCGCCAGATCCGCTTGACCGATGGCGGCAAGGTGTACTTCGAGCAGTGCCGGCAAGCGCTGTCGCAACTGGTGGAGGCGGAACGGGAAGTGACGGGGCAGCAGGCCAAGCCATCCGGCAAGTTGCGCATCAGCGTACCGACACCGTACGCGCATTTCCGTTTGCTGGAACGGGTGGCGGCGTTCCGGTTGCAGTTCCCCGACGTGCAGGTCGAAGTCCACGTCAGCAACCGCAACATCGATTTCGCGGAGGAGGGCTATGACCTGGCCGTGCGTGGCCGCGCGCCGCAGGATTCGACCCTGATCGCACGCAAGCTGGAAGACGCGGCGCTGGTGCTGGTTGCGTCGCCGGCATACCTGAAGCGGCGCGGCAAGCCCAAGTCACTGGAGGAGCTGGCAAGCCATGACTGTATCCAGTTTGTGCTGCCCAGCACGGGGCGGCTGATCCCCTGGCAGTTCATGCGCGATGGCGCGGAGATTGAGCTGGCCGGCAGCGATGCCATCGTGTGCGCGGAGGACTTCCTCGGCATGGGCACGCTGGCCGCGCATGGCGGAGGCATTGCGCAGACCTATCGCTTTACCGTAGAGCGCGAACTGGCCAGCGGCGCGCTGGTCGAACTGTTGCCGCAGCACGGCGGCTGTTCGCGTCCCTTTTACCTGATTTACCCGCACGCGCGCCACCTGTCGCTGCGGATGCGCAGTTTTGTGGATTTCGTGCTGCGCTAGCCTTCGTGCTGGCGCTGGCGGAAGGCAGCTACCTTGTTGCGGTTGCCGCACAGCGCCATGCTGCACCAGCGGCGGCGGTGCGATTTGGTTCGGTCCAGGAACCACAGCGTGCAAGCGTGGTCTTCGCATTTGCGCACCAGATTGAAGTCGGCCGTTGCCAGCAGCTGCGCCGCCGCTTCCGCCAGCGGCGCCAATAGCTGTTGCGGCGTGCGGGCGGCATAGCGGGGCTGCAGCGACAGCCCATCCCCACTTTCTTCCACCAGCACCATGTGGCGTTCTGCATGCGACAGCGCTGCATTCAATGCCGCCACGTTGACCCGCTCACCCGCCTTGCGTGCCGCCACGGCGGTACGGACGGTTTCGCGCAGTGCGCGCGCCGCCGCCAGCAGCTCGCCTGGCTTGCCGGGGGCGGCCGATTCTGCCGCCAACTGTCCCGCCGCAGCCAGCCACGCCATGACGTCGGCATCGCCATGCCAGGTTTCTTCCCCCTGCACGACGGTATTCATCAAATCGAGTGCCGGGTGATCGCCGTAGAACTCATGCATTTTCCTGTCCTCCTGAATTTTCATTGTAACCAGCAAAATAATGCTTGACAAGTTACGCGACAGGAGTAATCTAGTAACCATCAAAACTAACTTTAAGGAGTTAATTATGAACCGCACCATTGAAGCCGACGGCGTCAACATCTTCTATCGCGAAGCAGGTTCCCCGGATGCGCCGGCGATCCTCCTGATGCACGGTTTTCCCACCAGCTCCCACATGTTCCGCAACCTGATCCCGCTGCTGGCGACCAAATACCGTGTCATCGCGCCTGACTTGCCAGGCTTCGGCTTCACCGAGGTGCCCGAGGAACGTCATTACGAGTACACCTTCGACAACCTGGCACGCACCATGGAGGCCTTCCTGCAAGCCATCAAGCTGGAGAAATTCGCGCTGTACGTATTCGACTATGGCGCTCCGGTTGGCCTGCGCCTGGCTGCCGCCAAACCGGAACGCATCACCGCCCTGGTCTCACAGAACGGCAATGCCTACCTGGAGGGCTTGAGCGATGGCTGGACCCCGATGCGCAAACACTGGGCGGACCCTAACGAAGAAAATACCAATGTGATGCGCGGCTTCCTGACGCCGGAGGCAACCAAATGGCAATACACTCACGGCGTCGCCGATCCTGCCAGCGTGGCGCCTGAGTCGTACACGCTCGACTCGGCCCTGATGGCGCGTCCCGGCAATATCGATATCCAGCTCGAATTGTTCTACGACTACCGGAAAAACCTCGAGCTGTACTCGGTATTCCAGGAGTTCTTCCGCAAAGCGCAGGTGCCGACGCTGGCAATCTGGGGCAAAAACGACCCCTTCTTCACCCCGCCCGGCGCCGAGGCCTATCGCCGCGATAACCCGAACGCCATCGTGCAGTTGCTGGATACGGGCCATTTCGCGCTGGAGACCCATGCTGAAGTGATCGGCAAAGCTATCCACGCCCTGTTAGACTAGACGCTTTCGAGGATAGCCTGACCACGCATCGATGAAGCCATACACCTTCGCGCTGCTGCTGGCCGGCCTGGCTTTGGCCGGCTGCAGCAGCAAACAAGCCGTTACCTACACTGCCCCCACTGCCGCCTCCAACCCGCAAGTCCTTCTGCTGGGCGAGGTGCACGACAACAAGGAAGGCCACAAGCTGCGTTTCGAGGACTTGCGTCAGCGCGTGGAGGCCGGCTGGCGTCCCGCTATCGCAATGGAGCAGTTCGACCGCGAATCGCAAGGCTTGCTGGACGAAGCACAAAAGGGCTGCCTTGACGCCTCCTGCGTGATCAACGTCATGAACAAGAAAGGGTGGGACTGGCAGCTTTACCACCCCGTCATCCAGCTCGCCCTGAGCAACCACCTGCCGCTGATTGCGGTGAACCTGTCGCGCACTGACGCATCGAAGGTGGTGCGCGACGGGATCGCCTCAAGCTTTGATGCCGCCACCGTGGCCGCCTACAAACTCAAGGACCCGCTGCCGTCGGACCTGCGCCGCGGCCAGGAAAAGGCGATCCAGGAAGGCCACTGCAATATGGCCTCAGACATGATGTTGCCCGGCATGGTCAACGCCCAGGTGGCGCGCGATATCTGGATGGCCAAGCTGATTCGCCAGCAGCAGCCGCGCGACGTCGTCCTTATCGCCGGCAACGGCCATGTGCGCAAGGACATCGGCGTGCCACGCTGGCTGAATGCTATTGAACCCAAGCTGAACGTCCGCACTATAGGCTTTATCGAGCCCGACGGCGTGCAGGGCAGCTATGACGAAATCCGCAAGGTGGCTGCGCAAAAGCGCACAGACCCCTGCGCCAAATTCAAGTAAACTTCCGGCCCTGCCGACCCCAATACATCAAGGAGCAAAGAATGCAGATCGCAGGTGAAATGTTGATCGGACAAGCCGCCATCAAAGGCAGCGCAGGCCAGATGAAGGCCACCGACCCGGCCCGCAATATCGAGATCGAGCCAGCATTTGGCATGGCCACGCCAGCCGACCTGCAGCGTGCCTGCGAACTGGCGGCGCAAGCCTTCGACTCCTACCGCGAAACCACGCTGGAAAAGCGCGCGCAATTCCTGGAGCAGGTGGCGCAGAATATCCTCGACCTCGGCCCGCAACTGATCGAGCGCGCCATGCAGGAATCCGGCCTGCCGCAAGCCCGCCTGGAAGGTGAGCGCGGCCGCACCGTGAACCAGTTGCGCCTGTTTGCCAAAGTTGTGCGCGATGGCCTGTTCCTTGGTGCGACGCTGGACTCCGCGCTGCCGGAACGCGTGCCGCCACGCTCCGACCTGCGCATGCGCAAGATCGGCGTCGGCCCGGTTGCCGTATTCGGCGCCTCCAACTTCCCGCTGGCTTTCTCGGTGGCCGGCGGCGATACCGCATCGGCACTGGCTGCCGGCTGTCCGGTGGTCGTGAAAGCACACCCTGCGCACCTCGGCACCTCCGAACTGGTGGGCAAGGCGATCCAGAAAGCCGTGGCCGACTGTGGCCTGCACGAAGGCGTGTTCTCGCTGGTGATCGGCGACGTGCAGATCGGCGGCGACCTGGTAGCGCATCCGGCCATCAAGGCGGTCGGCTTCACCGGATCGCGCGGCGGCGGCCTGGCGCTGGTGCGCATTGCCCAGGCCCGCAAGGAACCGATTCCTGTATATGCCGAAATGGCCTCGATCAATCCAGTGTTCCTGCTGCCGGGCGCACTGAAGGCCGGCGCAGCGCGCATTGCGCAAGGCTTTGCCGATTCGCTGACCATGGGCTCCGGCCAGTTCTGCACCAACCCAGGTTTGCTGATCGCGCTGGAAGGCCCTGAGCTGAACGATTTTGCTGCGGCGGCAGCGGCCGCGGTGCAAGCCAAGCCATCGACCACTATGCTGACCCCGGGCATCCACAAGTCGTACGAAGCCGGCGTGGGCAAGCTGTCGTCGCTGGACAAGGTGGAGCTGCTGGCGCAAGGCGGCGCGGGCAGCACCGCCTGCGCTGCGCAGCCGCACCTCTACAGCACCGACGTCGACACCTTCCTATCCACGCCAGCGCTGGAAGACGAGAACTTCGGCCCTAGCTCGGTGCTGGTGCGCTGCCGCGACGCGGCCGACCTGCGCCGCATCGCCGAACATCTGGAAGGCCAGTTGACCTCCACCGTGCACGCCACCGCTGACGACCGCGAAATCGCTGCCGGCCTGCTGCCAACGCTGGAGCGCAAGGCTGGCCGCATCCTGTTCAACGGCTTCCCAACCGGCGTGGAAGTGGCGCACGCCATGGTGCATGGCGGCCCATTCCCGTCGACTTCCGATCCGCGCAGCACCTCGGTCGGCGCCACCGCCATCGACCGCTTCCTGCGCCCGGTGTGCTACCAGGATGCGCCAGAATGGGCGCTGCCATCGACCCTGGCCAACAGCAACCCGCAAAACGTGCCGCGCGTGGTTGACGGCAAGATCCAGCCGGGCGCATAAGCCCGCACTATCGTGGTAAGGTGGGCCGCATGATGGAAACTGTTTACAAGACAGAGCAGCCCACACGGGCCGACATTGATGCGCTCACCGGACCAGCAGTGCTGGAATTCGGTACAAATTGGTGCGGCTATTGCCGTGGCGCTCAGCCGGCCATTGCCGAGGCCTACCGCGAGTACGCCAACATCCCTCACTTCAAGGTGGAAGACGGCCCTGGCCGAATACTGGGCCGTTCCTTCCGCGTCAAACTGTGGCCGACCGTGATCTTCCTGAAGGATGGCAAGGAAGTCACTCGCGTCGTGCGCCCCGAAGATGCTGACGAGCTGCGCGAAGGCTTCGGCCAGATCGCCGGCGAATGAACCGCAGCAGTACTCGTTACCCCGAATTCTTCCTACCTGCTTGACATCGGCCACAAAGGCGGCTTAACTATTAACAAATTAGTTAAATTGCTAATTGTGGACTCGATAAAGTCTTGGAGGATACCCGCATGAGAAGGATTCTTAACAGCACCCGGGATCATCGCGTCTCAAGCGAGGATCAGGCAGCGGTATGCGTCGGCAAAGTACGTTATTCGCCAGCCAAGTCAATGTGGCTGGCAGCAATGTGGGGCGGCGCGGTATATGGCGCGCTTGCGTATCCGCTGTTATCGGCGGTGGTTTTGTTCGCGACCGCTACAGCCTTTGTACTGCTGTTCGGGCATTCGCTGGGTAGCCATCGCAAGCTGATTCACAACAGCTTTGCGTGCCCAAAATGGCTTGAATACCTGCTGGTCTGGCTCGGCGTGCAAGTGGGACTCGCTGGCCCGATTGGCCTGCTGCGCCAGCATGAGCTGCGCGATTATGCCCAGCGGCAGCGCGACTGTCATCCTTACCTGCGGCACGGGGCAGGATTCTGGCGCGACGCCTGGTGGCAATTGCACTGCGACCTTGTGCTGGACAAGCCGCCAGCGATCCACGTCGAGCAGCGCATTGCCGGCGATGCGTTCTACCAGTTCCTGGAGCGGACATGGATGCTGCAGCAATTGCCCCTGGCGGTACTGTTCTACTTATGGGGCGGCTGGGCCTTCGTGTGCTGGGGCGTGTGCGCCCGCATCGTCGCCGGCGTGACCGGTCATTGGCTGATCGGCTATTTCGCCCATAACCACGGCGAGATGTCGTACGAAGTGGACGGTGCTGCAGTCCAGGGCCGCAACATCCGCTGGACTTCTTTGTTGACGATGGGCGAGAGCTGGCATAACAATCACCATGCTTTCCCGCATTCCGCGAGGCTCGGGCTGGCAGCCGGGGAGTGGGATCCGGGCTGGTGGGCTTTGCGGGGCCTGGAGCATCTTGGGCTGGTGAGGGACTTGCAGTTGCCGGACAGGCTGGAAAACAAAAATGGCCTGGACCGTTGCCGGTTCAGGCCACTTCTGATGAATCTTTGGTGGTGATAGGTGGACTTGAACCACCGACCCTAGCATTATGAATGCTATGCTCTAACCAACTGAGCTATATCACCAGAGCCACGCATTATGAGGCGTTTCGCATATACTGTCAACCATTGATTATTTTGCAATCGAAGGAGATTGTATGTGGACGCACCAGGAAAGTATTGAGACTAGGCTGCCCCGGTAACTGTCTGGCAATTGTTCCGCGACGTACCAGGCTGGCATTGCCGGGTGGTGGTAGCCGCGTGACTTATGCGACCGAAATCACCGGACCCCAGGCGGCAGATTTTGGGCCGATGGTAACGAGCGACTTCCCGGATGTTCTTGCTGGCCTGAAGCGCGCTGCCGAAGGCGTTTGACCTGGCGCCACTTTTTCGCGTCTAAACCGTGGCCGCCATGCAGGCCACGTTGCTGTCTTCTAATCCACACCGCCTCCAATTCTCGCTCGCGCAACATTGATTCTTGCGCGAAACGTGACAAAAGCCCTGCTTACTGCACCCTAATGATGGGTTCTTGCGCCTAGCAAAAAGAGGGCATTGTGCTCATGCGCTCCCGTAACCTCAACTGTTAAATTGATATTGATTGAGATTGGGAAAGATAAATACCTCCAGGTCACCTTTACTGGATCAAAAGAATCAATATGTACGAATAATCAATTTTCGCAGCGCGACAAGCGCAGTCTGGGGAGAAGAGCATGGGCACCATTACCGGATCTAACGGGAGCGACACACTTATCGGCACCGGCGGTAGCGACACCATCAACAGCGGCAACGGCGACGACTATGTCTATGGCGGCGGTGGAAGCGATTCGCTGAATGGCGGTGCTGGCGACGACACCCTCGATGGCGGAAGCGGCAGTGACCAATTGAATGGCGGTTCCGGAAACGATACGCTGGTCTATAACCTGAGTGAAAACTTGGTGGCGGGGACAAAGGATGTGTACACCGGCGGCGCGGGCGCCGATGTCATCCAGCTTCAATTGACCTGGGAGCAGTGGTGTGATCCTGCAGTGCGCGCGCAGCTCGAAAAATATGTGCAGTTTCTTTCGACGGTCAAGTTGAGCGCACAGGGCGAAGTGTCGAATGGCTCGGCCAGTGACTTCGTTTTCAACTTTGCCTCGGCCACGGGATCCGGGGCGTCGACGCTGACAGTGCAAATGATGGAGCGACTCGACGTGTTGGTACAGCCAGCGTCAGGCGGCTTGTTCGCGACGGTCGACTACCGCATGTCACTTATCAGCGGCAATGCCTCAGGTACGGTCATTGAGGCGGGAGGCGTCGGCAATTCAAATGTCGGAACCCCGACAGTCAGCGGTGATCTTTATGCCGATGACTTGAATGGTGTCGACGATGCGTTTGTCGGAAGCGCGGGTAACGCGAAATACGGTTCATATGTCGTCACCGAAAAAGGTGAGTGGAGCTATTCGCTGAATAACGGGAACAGTGAAGTGCAAGCGCTCGCAGCGGGCAAGACCATGCATGACAGCCTCACTGTGCGAAGCGCCGACGGCGCTGAAAAGGTCGTTGACATCACCATCACAGGCAGCAACGACGCACCGGTGGTGACGGGGGCTGTTACTGCCGGCGCGACTGAAGACGGTGCGACCGTGACGCTCGATGCACTGGCTAACGCGTCGGATGTTGATGCCGGCACGGCGCTCGCAGTGGTATCGCTCCCGGCTACGCTACCGGCTGGCGTCAGCTACGATGTCGGTACGCACAGCTTTACGCTGAATCCAAGCCATGCAGACTACCAAAACCTGGCGCAGAACCAGACGAAAGAAGTGACCGTCAGCTACCAAGTCTCCGACGGTATCACGACCACTCCGGCATCGGTGACGTTCACCGTTACTGGGACTAATGATGCACCGGTGGTGACGGGGCCTGTTACTGGCGGCGCGACCGAAGACGGTGCAACAGTGACGCTCAATGCACTGGCTAACGCGTCGGATGTTGATGCCGGCACGGCGCTCGCAGTGGTATCGGTCCCGACCACGCTACCGGCCGGTGTCAGCTACGACGTCGGTACGCACAGCTTTACGCTGGATCCAAGCCATGCAGACTACCAAAACCTGGCGCAGAACCAGACGAAAGAAGTGACCGTCAGCTACCAAGTCTCCGACGGTATCACGACCACTCCGGCATCGGTGACGTTCACCGTTACTGGGACTAATGATGCACCGGTGGTGACGGGGCCTGTTACGGGCGGCGCGACCGAAGACGGTGCAACAGTGACGCTCAATGCACTGGCTAACGCGTCGGATGTTGATGCCGGCACGGCGCTCGCCGTAGTATCGCTCCCGACCACGCTACCGGCCGGTGTCAGCTACGACGTCGGCACGCACAGCTTTACGCTGGATCCAAGCCATGCAGACTACCAAAACCTGGCGCAGAACCAGACGAAAGAGGTGACCGTCAGCTACCAAGTCTCCGACGGTATCACGACCACTCCGGCATCGGTGACGTTCACCGTTACTGGGACTAATGATGTGCCGGTGGTGACAGGGGCAGTGACCGGGAATGCGACTGAAGACGGTGCAACAGTGACGCTCAATGCACTGGCTAACGCGTCGGATGTTGATGCCGGCACGGCGCTCGCCGTGGTATCGGTCCCGACCACGCTACCGGCCGGTGTCAGCTACGACGTCGGTACGCACAGCTTTACGCTGGATCCAAGCCATGCAGACTACCAAAACCTGGCGCAGAACCAGACGAGAGAAGTGACCGTCAGCTACCAAGTCTCCGACGGTATCACGACCACTCCGGCATCGGTGACGTTTACCGTTACTGGGACTAATGATGCACCGGTGGTGACGGGGCCTGTTACGGGCGGCGCGACCGAAGACGGTGCAACAGTGACGCTCAATGCACTGGCTAACGCGTCGGATGTTGATGCCGGCACGACGCTCGCGGTGGTATCGGTCCCGGCCACGTTGCCAGCAGGCGTTAGCTACGATGGCGGTACGCATAGCTTTACGATCGATTCTGGTCACGCAAGTTATCAGAGCCTGGCTGCCGGCGAGACCAAAGAAGTAATGGTCGACTATGACATATCCGACGGCATTTCGACGGTTGCGGAATCGTTGAAGTTCATCGTAACCGGCGTTAATGATGCGCCAGTCTTGATTTCTGCAGCGACGCCTGTCCTGGCAAATGTTCTCCAGAATGCCGGCGGGCCGAGTGGCGCGGTAGGTACGCTCGTATCGAGCCTGGTCAATCTGAATCCGCCCAGTGGTGGCCTTGATAACGTCACCGACGCGGACAACGACGCGGTAACGGGTATCGCATTAACTGGCACGAATGCCGCCAACGGAACTTGGTGGTATTCCACGAATGGCGGCACCACCTGGTCGACCGTTGGCAGCGTCTCGAATTCCTCTGCATTGCTGTTGTCGGCAGACGCCAATACGCGAGTCTACTTCCAGGGGAATACGAGCTTCAGCGGCACCGTCAACGATGGCGTTACTTTCCGCGCCTGGGATGGCACAAGCGGTGCGGCCGGAACCAAAGCCGATACCTCCATCAATGGCGGCAGCTCGGCATTTTCGACTGGCGTCGACGTTGCGGGCATCACTGTCGTTGCAAATAATCAGCCGCCTGTCGGCGTGGCCGACCGCATCATCGTCTCCAACAACACCCTTGTCACTATCCCGACCAGTGCATTGCTCGGCAACGACACCGATATCGATGGTTATGCCCTGGCGATCACCGGTGTCGGCGGCGGCACCGGCATCACAGGCCTGACCCTGAACACAAGCACCGGCACAATCAGCTTCACCAGCAATAACAACGCGACGTCTGGCAGCTTCCAATACACGGTTTCGGATGGCGCAGGCGGCAGTGCTACCGCCTCGGTAACGATCGATATCAGGGCCGTAACAAACAACAATAGCGGCCCTGGCGACACGATTGATCTAAGCACGGCTGGTACCTACCAAGCCTCTTATATCGATGCCGGCGGTGGGCAGGATACCGTGACCGGCGGTGCGGCAGGCGACGTTTTCATTGGCGGGACAGGCAATGCGGCCGACACCTTGAATGGCTCCGCCGGAAACGACCAGTTGTCCGGTAACGCTGGCGACGACCTGTTGTCTGGCGGCGCAGGAAACGACGTAATGCAGGGCGGCGTCGGCGATGACAAAATGGATGGCGGCAGCGGTAGCGAGGATATGCTCGACTTTTCTGATGGCACGGCAGCGCTCAATTTCACCTTGGTACAGAGCGGTTCATTTACGAGCACCGGCGGTGCCGGCGCTCTAGGTGCCGATTCTTACATGAACATGGAAGGGGTGATCGGCACCAACCTGGCAGATACAATCAACGGCAGCGCTGGCAACGATATCATCCGCGGCGGTGCCGGCAACGACATCCTCGACGGCAAAGGCGGCAGCGACCTGCTCGACTTTTCCGATGGTACCGCAGGGATCACGTTCACCCTGGTAAGCAACGGTAACGGCACATTTGCAGGCAGCGCCGCGGGACTTGGCACGGACACCTACACGGGATTCGAAGGCGCAATCGGCACCGCCTACGCCGATTCCCTGACCGGATCGGCCTCCGCCGATCAATTGCGCGGTGGCGGCGGCAACGACGTGATCAACGGCCTGGCCGGCAACGACCGGATCTCCGGTGGTGCTGGCGCCGATATGCTGACTGGTGGCGCCGGTCGCGACACCTTCGTGTTCGATGCAGCACCCAACGCGGTCGACTCCATCGCCGACTTCAATGCCTCGGGAACCGATCCGAACGGCGACTGGATCGAATTATCCTTGTCGACCTTTAGCGGCATCACGACGGCGGCCGGGAACCTGCTGTCGTCGTCCGAATTCGCGGCCGCCGCGGGTGGTGGTGCAACGGATACCGTCGCAGCCGGGGTGAGGGTGATCTACGACAGCACGACGGGCAACCTGTACTACGATTCGGATGGCCTGGGCGCAGCCAACCGCACGCTGTTTGCGACGCTGACGCTGGAAAATCCGGCTGACACGTTCAACCAGAACGACATCCGTATCGGTTCATGATCTGCCAACAGGACGGGGCCAATCATGAAAGCGCTCTTTCAACTCATTAAACGTCCGCTCCTGGTTGTCGCGGCATTTTCGTTCCTCGTCAACCTGTTGCTGCTGGCTCCCGCACTCTTCATGCTGCAGGTCTTTGACCGCGTGCTTGCCAGCCAAAGCAGGGAAACCCTGCTGGTGCTGTTGCTAGGCATGGTCATTGCCCTTGGCTTGATGCTGATGCTCGATTATTTGCGCAGCCGCTTGCAAGGCGTGATTGGCAACCTGGTTGCCGAACAGCTGTCCCCTGTCGTGGCCAGGACCATGCTGGAAAAGTCGGCCCGCCGGGCCGACCGGGTACCCTCCGAAGGCTTGCGAGACGTGGCGGCGCTGCGCAACCTGTTTTCGGCGCAAGGCTTGTTGGCGCTATTCGACACTCCTTGGGCGGTGGTGTACGTGGCCGTGATCTGGCTGGCCCACCCGCTCCTTGGCGCAGCAGCAGCCGGAGCATCGGTACTGATGCTGGTCCTGGCGGTAATTAACGACCGCATGACCCGGCGTGGCATCGAAACGCTTCAAAGCGAAGCAGCCAAGGCGACCCGCTATCTGGAATCCTCAATGCACAATGCGGAAGTGGTGCAGTCGCTTGGCATGACCGATGCGTTGATTGGACGTTGGCAGGACCAGAATGCCAAAGTCTCCGAACTGCAGCGAACAACCGCGAGCAGGTCGGTGGCAATGGCGGCCTTCACGCGCATGGTGCGGCAACTGGTGCAGATCCTGATGCAGGCCCTGGGCGCTTACCTGGTCATCAGCGGGGAAGGCACGCCAGGCATCCTGGTGGCGACCACCGTGCTGCTAGGGCGGGCATTGTCGCCGGTGGAGCAGGTAGTCGGCAGCTGGCGCACGCTGGCCGAGGCACGCCTTGGCTTCGCGCGCTTGTCCGAATTGCTGGGCGCCGCCGGCGAGCAGCCGGAACGTATGAAGCTGCCCGCCCCCAGCGGCAAGCTGCAAGCACAGGGCCTGGTGTACCGCCCGCCGCAAAGCGAGCGGATGATACTGGCCGGCATCGCGTTCAGCCTGGATCCAGGCGAGTCGCTGGCCATTATTGGCGCGAGTGGCGCCGGCAAATCGACGCTGGCCCGCCTGTTGACCGGACTTTGGGCGCCGAATGCAGGCACCGTGCGGCTGGATGGCGTGGACCTGGCCCAGTGGCCGCGCCAGGAACTCGGCCCCTGGCTTGGTTATCTGCCGCAGGATGTCGAGCTGTTTCCCGGCACGGTGGCGGACAACATCGCGCGGCTGGGCGAGGTGGACGCGGACAAGGTGGTACTGGCGGCGCAGCGGGCCGGGGTGCATGCCTTGATCCTGGGCCTGCCGCAGGGGTATGACACGCAGATCGATGGCATGGGCGTAATGCTGTCGCCCGGCCAGCGGCAGCGCATTGCGTTAGCGCGCGCCCTGTACGGCGATCCCAAGCTGCTGGTGCTGGACGAGCCCAACTCCAACCTCGACGGCGCCGGCGAACTGGCGCTTGCCGATGCGCTGAAGGCGCTGAAAGGACTGGTGACCGTGGTCGTGGTCACGCATCGCAGCACGCTGGTGCAGCATATGGACAAGATGCTGGTGCTTGAGGCCGGCCGGGTGCAGCACTTCGGCACGGTGGCGGAAGTCATGCAGGCAATGCAGCCTGGCCAGGGAAGGGCAGGGGCGCAGGTTGTCGCCATGCCACGCGTAGCGGAAGGGAGGGCATGATGGAAGGCGCATTGCACAAGATGGCGACAGCCGATTCCATGCAACTGCATATCGGCGAAGCGCGCCGCCTGGCTCATTGGGGTTTGGCGGTGGTGGTCTTCGGCCTGCTGCCGGTAGCGGCCTGGATGGCGTTTGCGCCGCTGTCGTCGGCCGTGGTGGCGCAGGCGTTTGTGAAAGTGGACCTGAACCGCCGTCCGGTGCAGCATGCCGAGGGCGGCATTGTGCGCCAGGTACTGGTGCGCGACGGCCAGCACGTGAAGCAGGGGGAGCCTTTGCTGGTGCTTGGCGATGTGTCGGTCGATGCAGACAAGAACCGGCTGGATTTCCGGGTCAAGACCGAGCGTGCCAGCCTGGCGCGGCTCGATGCCGAGCAAGGCATGCTGCAGTCGCCCAATTTCCCGGCGGATGTGCTCGAGGCGGCAAAAGCCGATCCGCGCCTGGCCGAACAGCTCTCCAAGGAGCGCGCACTGTTCGTTGCGCGGCGCGAGGCCCTGGTCGGGCAGGTGCGGCTGCTGCACGCACAGCGGGAGAAAATGGCGGAGGAAGTGGCCGCACTGCGCGCACAGATTACGCAGGCAAGCGAATCGATGAAATTCCAGAAGGTAGACCTGGATACCAACAACAAGCTGCGCAAGGATGGTTTTGTTTCCGCTAACCGCATTTCGCAGCTCGAAGGCGCACTTGCCAATTACGGCGTGAAGCTCGAAGAGCGGCGCTCGGAACTGGCGCGCGCCCAGCAGCGCATGGTCGACATCGACCTTCGCGTAAGTGCGCTGGAAGGCGAATACAGGCAGCAGGCGAGCGACCAGCTCAAGGTGGCGACGGCGCGCCTGTCGGAGATCGAACAGGAGCAGCGCAAGTCCGTCGATGCGTCGGCACGCCAGGTCATCACCGCGCCTGCCAGCGGCGAAGTCATTGGCCTGAAATACCCGGTGCCCGGAGCCGTCATCCCGCCGCGCGAAACCATTGCCGACATCGTGCCGGACGATACGCGCCTGGTGACGGAAGCACGGATCCGCCCGGACGATATCAACCGCGTCGGGAGCGGCCAGCCCGCCGACATCCGTTTCACGGCCTTCAAGTACCGCACGACGCAGCTGGTGCGCGGCAGGGTGATTTATATTTCCGCCGATCGGCTGGTCGACCGCGCCACGGAGGTGCCCTATTATTCGGTGCTGGTGGAGGCCGATCCGGCATCCCTGGCAAAGGCGGGCGATCTCAAACTGCTGGCCGGGATGCCGGCAGAAGTCTTTATCGAAGGGGGCAAGCGCACGCCGCTGCAATACCTGCTCGAGCCGGTCACGCAGGTGCTGCGCCACGCCGCGCGTGAGCGCTGAGAAAACGAAAAACCCGCAGTGCATCGGGCGCAGTGCGGGTTTTCGCTGAATCCTTTGGTGGTGATAGGTGGACTTGAACCACCGACCCTAGCATTATGAATGCTATGCTCTAACCAACTGAGCTATATCACCGCAAGGCCAGCATTATCGGTGCCAGCCAGCGATCTGTCAAGGGCTGATTACGCTGTGGCGATTTTTGCAAGCACTTGCTGTTGCAATTGCTCGCTGGCGTCAGCGGTGCAGCAGTCCACCACGATCCGTTCCGGCATGGCGCGCAGCCAGGTTAGCTGGCGCTTACATAGCTGGCGGGTGGCGATGATGCCGGTTTCGCGCATAGTCACGTAGTCGATGCTGCCATCCAGGTATTCCCAGGCCTGACGATAACCGACGCAGCGGATTGACGGCAGGCCAAGGTGCAGGTCGCCGCGCTCCCGCAGGGTCTTTACTTCATTGAGGAAGCCGGAATCGAGCATGATGTCGAATCGGCGTGCGATGCGTTTGTGCAGCCAGCCACGGTCGGATGGTTCGAGTGCGAACGACACCAGGCCGAAGGGCAGTTCTTCCTTTTCGCGCTGGGCCAGCAGCTCGGACATCGGTTTGCCGGACAGGGCGTGAATTTCCAGTGCGCGCTGGATGCGCTGGGCGTCGGCCGGCTTGAGGCGCGCGGCGGTTTCGGGATCGATTTGCGCCAGGCGCGCATGCATGGCGGGCCAGCCGATGCGGGCTGCTTCCTCGTCCAGTTGCGCGCGCAGCGCGGCATCGGCGCCGGGCAGGTCGTCCAGGCCGTCGGCCAGCCCTTTGTAGTACAGCATGGTGCCGCCGACCAGCAGCGGGACTTTGCCGCGGGCGCTGATTTCAGCGACCAGGCGCAGGGTATCGGTGCGGAACTGGGCGACCGAGTAGGAGTCCAGCGGGTCGATGATGTCGATCAGGTGGTGCGGTACGGCGGCCAGTTCTTCTTTCGAAGGCTTGGCGGTGCCGATGTCCATGCCGCGATAGACCAGCGCGGAATCGACGGAGATGATCTCGCACGGCACCTGCTGTGCGATGGCCAGCGCGGCTGCGGTCTTGCCGGAGGCGGTCGGCCCCATGATGGCGACCGCCAGCGGGCGCTTGTTCAACTGCTCATTCATGATTTTTACTGCCCGCGCAGGAACAGTTTATCCAGCGCGTTGATGTCGATCTGCACCCAGGTCGGGCGGCCGTGGTTGCACTGGTCGGCGCGCTCGGTGGCTTCCATATGGCGCAGCAGGGCGTTCATCTCCGGTACGGCGAGGATGCGGTTGGCGCGTACTGCGGTGTGGCAGGCGAGGGTGCCGAGCAGTTCGTTGCGGCGCTCGATCAGCACACGCGAGCCGCCATATTCGCGCACGTCGCGGATCACGTCGCGCGCCAGGGTCTGGGCGTCGGCGTTTTTCAGCAGGGCTGGAACGGCGCGCACGGCCAGCGTGGTTGGCGACATTACGGCAATGTCGAAGCCCAGGGTTTTCAGGATGTCGCCATGCTCCTGCACGGTGCCCACTTCCACCGCGTCGGCGTAGAAGGTAACGGGGATCAGCAGGTTTTGCACCGACATGTCGGTGCCATCGATCTGGGCGTCCAGTGCGTTTTTCAGCTGCTCGTACAGGATGCGTTCGTGCGCGGCGTGCATGTCGACCAGCACCAGGCCTTTGCTGTTCTGGGCCAGGATGTAGATGCCATGCAGTTGCGCCAGCGCGAAGCCGAGCGGGAATTCTTCGCCGGCCATTTGCGCGGACGAGGCGGCGATCGGAGCGGCTTGCGGCAGCGTGTAATCAGAGGAGGCGCGGAAGCCATTGCCGCCCTCTGCTGCCGGCGCGTTCGGGGCGAAATTGTCGCGCGGGTCGTTCGACCACAGGGCGCCGTAGCGCTCCGTGCTCTGGGCTACGCCGCCGCCGTTGCCCGCGCCAGGGGCGCCAAATGGCGATGGTGAGAACGTCGGGCGGTATTCCGGGTTCAGGATCGAACCGAAGCTGGTCTGCTGCTGCGGGCGCCAGACTGGCCCGGATGCCTGCAGGTTGTCGGCGGCAGGCAGCGGCGATGGCACACTGCCGTGTGAAGTGGCCGAAGTAGCGGCCAGTGCGCGCTGCACGGCATGGAATACGAACTGGTGCACTGCCCGGCTGTCGCGGAAGCGCACTTCGATCTTCGACGGGTGCACGTTCACGTCCACCAGCGCCGGGTCGAGGTCGAGTGCCAGCACATAGGATGGATAGCGGTCGCCATGCAGCACGTCTTCATATGCCGCGCGCACGGCGTGCACCAGCAGCTTGTCGCGCACGAAGCGGCCGTTGACGTAGAAGTACTGGCTGTCGGCGCGGCCTTTGGAAGCGGTAGGCAAGCCGGCAAAGCCGTGCAGGCGCAGCACGCCGGACCCTTCGTCCAGGGCCAGGCGGGCTTCTTCGAAATTGCTGCCCAGGATCTGCGCGCTACGCTTGGCCATGTCGCTGACCATCCAGTGGTCGACGGTCTTGCCGTTGTGGCTCAGCGTGAACGATACGTCGGGTCGCGCCAGGGCGATGCGGCGCACGACTTCCGCACAGTGGCCGAATTCGGTCTGTTCCGATTTCAGGAATTTGCGGCGTGCGGGCGTGTTGAAATAGAGGTCGCGCACGTCAATGGTGGTGCCGGGGGCGCCGGAGGAGGGCACTACCGTGCCTTCGTGCGAGCCTTCCAGTTCCCAGGCGTGGGCGCCGTCGGCGGTGCGGGAAGTCAGGGTGACTGCCGCGACGGAGGCGATCGACGCCAGGGCTTCGCCGCGGAAGCCGAGGGTGCCGACGTTTTCCAGGTCGTCCAGCGAAGCGATTTTGGAGGTCGCGTGGCGTGCCAGCGCCAGTGGCATCTGGTCGGGCGGGATGCCGCGACCGTTGTCAGTAATGCAAATTCGCTTGACGCCCCCTTCTTCCAGCCGCACAGTGATCTGGGTCGAGCCGGCGTCCAGGGCATTTTCCAGCAGCTCTTTGACAACTGCGGATGGACGTTCCACGACCTCGCCGGCGGCGATCTGGGAAATCAGTTGGTCTGGGAGGGCCCGGATCGGGCGGGGTGGGGTTGGGGCGTTCATGGTGCAAGATTATAAACCGGTAAGGCAGGGCCAGGCCCAAGGGCCTGACCCGCTGTGGTGCGGCTGCGGATCCGGTTTATTTCACCTCGCGCACAGGGATCGGGACGTTGCACAGGTCAACGTGGCCGGCCGCATACTTGGTCCATGGGCCGCCGCGGTTGCGCTGCGCTTCGGCCACGGACTTGAAACTGGCGGACTCGGTACGCATCACTTCAAACTTCGAACGCTCAGCCTCCGGCACGTCGGCTGCCAGCTTGACCGACTTGATCGGGACCCACTGTTCTTCCTTCTCGAACATGCCCATTGGCGCCGGTCCGCGCGGCAGTACGGACAGCAGCGGCATGCCGCTCACGATGCGTCCCACCACGGTGATATTGCGGTCCAGGTGGCGCGGCGAGTTGCCGATTACCGTGTATAAGGTGCCGCCGTTGCCGCTGTCGGACTCATTGCCGCGCGCTACGCCCACCATGCCGTAGCAATGCGCCAGCCAGGCCTGGCCGGTTTTTGGATCGCGCGCCGACGGGAAACCATTGGAATGGCCAACCTGCGGCGCATAGCCATCCTTGTCCGGCAGTCGGGTGAACTGGGTGTCGTTCTTCATCGGCACCGTGAATTCCTGTTCCAGCTTGGCCTTGGCCGTGCCGATCGCCTTTGGCTTGTCCTCGCGCGGATCGCCCCACTGCACCACGAAATTGTCCTGCGTGCGGTAGATCCACAGCCCGTCCCAATAGCCTTCCTTGGCCATGGTGCGAATATTGGCGGCGTGGTTCGGTGCGAAGGCGGGCGCCAGTTCGATGATCACGCGGCCGGTTGGCAGGTCCATGTACAGGGTGTTGGCCGGATCCAGCTGGCGCCAGTCGGCTTGCGGCGAAGCCTTGACGATGTCGCTGACGGTCGGCCTGGGCGGCAGTTCTTTGGTGGGTGCGGCCAAGGCGGCCAGGGGTAAGGCCAGGGCAAGGACGGCGGGCATGATGGACTTCACTAAGGTCTCCTTTGTGGGGTTCTAAGCAGATGCTAAGATGCCGGGCAATTTTAGCCTGTAAGATAGACAGTTTGGTATCATCCCCGCCGCAACCTTTTGGGATTAATAAATGGATTTCGTTCAATTGCTGGACATGCTGGTGCACGTAGACCGCGCAATGGGTACTCTGATTGCACAATATGGCGTATATGTCTACGCCCTGTTGTTTGCCATCGTCTTCTGTGAAACTGGCCTGGTAGTACTGTTCTTCTTTCCCGGCGATACGCTGCTGTTCATCGGTGGCGCCTTCTGTGCCAGCGGACAGATGAATCTCGGATTGCTGATGTTCCTGTTGGCGACTGCTGCAATTCTGGGCAATACCACCAATTACTGGATTGGCGAAGCCATTGGCCAACGGGTGTTCACCCACGATTATCGGTGGATTAACAAGGATGCCTTGCGGCGCACCCACGAGTTCTTTGAAAAACACGGCGGTAAAACCATCATCCTGGCCCGCTTCGTGCCGGTAGTGCGCACGTTCGCGCCGTTCGTAGCCGGCGTGTCGGACATGACCCATGCACGCTTCCAGATGTTTAACATCGTTGGCGCCGTGGCCTGGGTGGTGTCGCTGTGCGTGGCAGGTTATATCTTCGGCAATACCCCGTTCGTGCGCGACCACCTGAGCACCATCGTGCTGTTTGGTGTCGGTGTTGCTGTGGTGCCGATGGCACTGGGCGGCGTTTGGAAACTGGGCCGCCGCATCCTCAAGCGTTAAGCCGCTCTCAAGTTTTCCCCGTGCGCAACCGTTAACCGGAGAAACAGTCTCTCCTCCGGATTTAACATGCGTAACTTGATCGCCCTGTCGGCCTGTTGTCTTTTCCTCGGGACAGCAGGCGCCGCCGATCCCGCCACCACGCCGTCGAAAGGCGTTCCGAGTATTCGCCCGAACCTGGCCGCTGCCGCAGCGGCCGACAAGGCGAATATTGAAAAAGAGGCCAATTCGGCCAGCGGCCCAAAGTACGTTCCCCCGGTACGCAAGAACCCTGCTGCATCGGCTGCTGCCCAGCGCGAGGAAGAAGCACGTGCAGAAGCGGAGCTGTCTGAGAAGATCGCCCAGCGCCTGGCAGAAATGCGCGCCAACCAGGCAGCCCGCATCGCTGCTGCCGAAAAGGCACGCAAGCAGAAAGCCGCCAAGGCTGCCGCTGCGGAAGTTGCGGCCAAGGCGCCGCCGCCACGCGTGTACGGAACCCATTGGACTTATGAAGGCGAGTCAGGTCCTGCCAACTGGTCCAAGATCAATTCCGACTGGGCGAAATGCTCGACAGGCAACCGCCAGTCGCCGATCGATATCCGCGATGGCATGAAGGTGGACCTGGAGCAGATCGCCTTCGATTACCGTCCATCCGGTTTCAACGTGACCGATAACGGACATACCGTGCAGGTGATGGTCGGCCCGGGCAATTACCTGAGTGTGGCGGGCCGCACCTACGAGCTGCAGCAGTTCCACTTCCATCGCCCGGCGGAGGAGCGCGTCAACGGCAAGGGCTTCGAAATGGTGGTGCACCTGGTGCACAAGGATCCGGAAGGCAGGCTGGCAGTGCTGGCGCTGCTGCTGGAACGCGGCAAGCCGCAACCGACCATCCAGACCGTGTGGAATAACCTGCCGCTGGAGAAGGGCGATACGGCGACGCCGAGCATCGTGCTGGATCCGAACGACATGCTGCCGCAGCGCCGCGACTACTACACGTTCATGGGGTCGCTGACCACGCCGCCTTGCACTGAAGGCGTGCTGTGGCTGGTGATGAAGGAGCCGGTGCAGGCCTCTCCTGCGCAACTGGCCTTGTTCAGCCGCCTGTATCCGTTCAATGCGCGTCCGATCCAGGCCAGCTCCGGCCGCATGATCAAGGAATCAAACTGATGGTGTGAAGGCCGGTCCATTCGGCACCGGCCGGCAGCACCTGCTTGTCCACCCGGGCAGGCTCAATGCAGACGAAGCGGCGGTAGTCGCTGTCGTCCATGTCGGCGGTGGCAGCCGCGCCTTCCGCTCCCGGATTCCAGACCACCCATTCCGAAAAGCCTTGCTGCTCCAGTTGCAGCACGCCGGCGCCGGTGTCGAGGCGCAGCTGCGGCGTGGCAGGGCGGATGTCGTCCAGCGCGCCGCTGAAAGGCATGCCGTCCACGGTGGCCTTTTCGAATTCCGTAACCGCGAAATAAGTGTGCAGGGCGCCGGCCCAGCTAAAGTCTTGCTGGCCCGGGTTGCGCACGGTGTAGCGGATCTCCAGCGCATTCGCTTTCAATTCGAAGCGCAGGCGCAGTTCAAAAGCGCGCGGCCAGGACTGGAAGTGGTTGCGCGGCAGGTCGGTTTGCGCCAGTGCCAGTTCGGCCCAGCCGTTAGCCTGCTCGGCGATACGCCAGGTGGAGGTGCGGGCGAAGCCGTGGCGCAGGCCGTCGCCGCGCGTGGCAAATTGCGGGAAGATCACTGGCATGCCGCCGCGAATGGCGGCACTGCCATCGAGCGCCGAACGCTGGCTCAGGAACAGGCGTTCCCTGCCGTCCGCAGTCTTCCACGACATCAAATGTGCACCGAACAGGGAAATGGTGGCTTCGGCGCCTTCGGGAGTGGAGATGCGAACTTCGTTCATGCGCTTTCCTTAAGTGAGCCGGTTCTTTGCGAGCGGCGGGTTCTTGGCGAAATAGCGGCGGATGCCTTTGACGATGGCGTCCGCGATCTTGTCCTGGTAATCGTCGTCCAGCAGGCGCGCTTCTTCTTCCGGGTTGGAGATGAAGGCGGTTTCGATCAGGATCGAGGGGATGTCGGGCGCTTTCAGCACGGCGAAGCCGGCTTGCTCGACCGAGCCTTTGTGCAGCTTGTTGATGCCGCCGATTTCGCCCAGCACTGCCTTGCCGACTTTCATGCTGTCGTTGATCTGGGCGGTGGTGGACAGGTCGAACAGCACGCTGGCCAGTTGCGGGTCGTGGCTCTTGGCGTTGGCGCCGCCGATCAGGTCGGCCTGGTTTTCCTTGTCGGCCAGCCAGCGTGCGGCGGAGGACGTTGCACCTTTTTCCGACAGCACGAAGACGGAGGAGCCGCGGGCGCTGGTTTTCACGAAGGCGTCGGCGTGGATCGAGACGAACAGGTCGGCGTCGACCTTGCGCGCCTTTTCCACGCGCTTGCCGAGCGGGACGAAGTAGTCGCCGTCGCGCGTGAGCATGACGCGCATGTTCGGGTGGTCTTCGATCTTGTCTTTCAGGCGCTTGGCGATTGCCAGCACGATGTCTTTTTCGCGGCTGCCGCGCGCGCCCATTGCACCAGGGTCCTCGCCGCCGTGGCCGGGGTCGAGGGCGATGGTGAGCATGCGGACCATTTTTTCTTGCCCCGGTTTCTGGCCGGGTTTGTGGTGTACAGGGGCTGGATCAGGTTCGCCAGGAACTGGCTTGCCGGACTGCGTGGCGAGTGCCGGCGACTGGCCAGGCGCATTGGCGCCGACGCTCGTTGTGCCGGTCGTAGACGGAGTATTGCCGGGCGGGGTGGAGCCGGCTTGGCCGGAGGGCGTGGCGGATGCGATGGACTGGCTGCCGGCGCCTTGGGCGTTGTTGCCCGCGCCGCCCTGGCCGGACATGCCGGCCTGGCCCGTGCCGCCCGTCTGGCCTGGCACTGCCGGTTGGCCTGGCGCGGCTGGTTGGCCGGCGAGGGCTGGCTGGCCCGCTGCACTGCCCTGGCCACCTGGCGCCGGACGCGCGGACGAGCCGGCGCCAGGCTGCTGCGCCTTGTCGTCCTGCGACCATTCGCCTTTTTCGATCAGAGCCGCGATCGGGTCGACTGCCTTGACCGGATACAGGTCGAAGATCAGGCGATGCTTGTAATTGCCGACCGGTTCCAGGGTGAACACTTGCGGCGTGACTTTTTCCTTCAGGTCGAACACCAGCCGCACCACATTCGGGCGGTTCTGGCCGACGCGCACTTCCTTGATATACGGGTCGTTCGACTCAATCTTGGCGACCAGGCTTTTCAGCGTGGAGTTCAGCACCAGGCCTTCAATGTCGACCACCAGCCGGTCCGGGTCCGGCACCAGGAAGTGCTTGACCTTGAGGTCGGTGTCGTTTTCCAGCGTAACGCGCGTGTAATCCTCCGCCGGCCACACACGCACGGCCAGGATCTGCGCTGCTTGCGCAGTCATAGGTGCAAGCACGGATAACAGCAGCGTGCCACCGGCCTTGAGCACCGTGCGGCGGCTTACAGGTTTGGAGCGAACTGGAGGCGTTGAAGGCATGACGAACCAAGAGCTGAAGACGGCTGCAATTCTACATCACGTCCAGTGCCGGCTACAGAGAGGTAAACATGAAGGTCGGGCGGCGGCAACACGCCATCTGCCTTCTCTGGCCATTCGACGATGCAAACGTTCTCGCGATTGAACTCTTCGCGGAAGCCGGCGTCGAGGAATTCCTCCGGGCTGCCCATGCGGTACAGGTCGAAATGCACCACATTGGCCAGCTTGCCGTCGACCTTCACGCGGTAAGGCTCGGACAGGGTATATGTCGGGCTTTTCACCGGCCCCACATGGCCGGCCGCATGCAGCAGCGCGCGCGTCAGCGCCGTCTTGCCGGCGCCCAGGTCGCCGTGCAGGTAGATCGCCATGCCGGGCAGCAGGGCGCGCGACAGCGCAGCGCCTAGCGCCGCAGTGCCGGCTTCGTCGTGGAGATGGGATTTAAAGTGCTGCATTTCCTATTTCGCTTGTCGTTTCGCGTTGTTCTCGGCGATTTCCGCCATTTTTTCCTGGAGGCGCGGCACATTCAGCGCCTGGCGCTCCTCGTCGGTCACGGCATTCGGGTCGAGCGGACGCAAGGTCTCGGTCGACGAACCGTGCGGAATCATGCTTTGCGTCCCGTACCATTGGGGCATATTGTGCGACAGCAGGTAGCGGTCAAATGCTGCCGCGAACAGCCATTTTGGCGCGGGATGATCCGGTGCGAGTTTGCGCGCAATGGTGGTGAGCGAGAATGCCAGGGCATAGTCGTCCGGTGCCTCCCCGTGCTGGAACACCATGGCCGCATTGTAGTAGTCGCGCCCGGTGCGCACCTGGCCGGCTGCCAGCATGGCGCCGACTTTGTCTCGGCGTTCTTTATCACGCTGGTTCACGGCCTTCCAGTCGACTTCGGCGGTCCGGTCGCCCTGGTCCGCGCGGACCAACGCTGCCAGTTCTTCATTGTCCGGCAGCGCAGTTGCTTGTGCAGCGTGGCCGAAGCAGGCGGCCAGCAACGGCACGGCGAATGTCATTTTCTTCATCAGAAGGCTAAAATGATGGTTTGGATTTCCCCGCATTGTAAGGCCGTGTCCCTCTCCCAAGCCAATTTAGACGAATTAGCCAGCCGCATCAAGGCATGGGGGCTGGAGCTTGGCTTTGCAGAAGTGCGGATTGCCGATATTGACCTGTCGGCCGCCGAGGCGGGGCTGCAAGCCTGGCTCGATGCCGGCATGCACGGCGATATGGACTATATGGCAAGCCACGGCATGAAGCGCGCGCGTCCGGCGGAACTGGTGCCGGGCACGGTACGGGTGATCACGGCGCGCATGAACTACCTGCCTGGCGCGGCGGACGAGAACTGGCGCGAGCGCGAGACGGCGCGCCTGTCCGACCCGACGCAGGCTGTCATTTCGCTGTATGCCCGTGGCCGCGACTACCACAAGGTGTTGCGCGCGCGGCTGCAGCAGCTGGCCGACAGGGTCAGCGCGGAAATCGGCCAGTTCGGCTACCGCGTGTTCACCGATTCGGCGCCTGTGATGGAGCTGCCGCTGGCGGAAAAATCGGGCCTGGGCTGGCGTGGCAAGCATACCTTGCTGATCAACCGCAGTGCCGGCTCCATGTTCTTCATGGGCGAGATCCTGGTCGACCTGCCGCTGCCGGTGGATGAACCGACCGGCGCGCACTGCGGCCAGTGCACGGCCTGCATCGACGTCTGCCCGACCCAGGCCATCCTCGGCCCGGGCAAGCTCGATGCGCGGCGCTGCATTTCCTACCTGACCATCGAACTCAAAAGCGCCATTCCCGAAGAACTGCGGCCTTTGCTGGGCAACCGCGTCTACGGCTGTGACGATTGCCAGACCGCCTGCCCCTGGAACAAGTTCGCCCAGCGCGCCACGCTGCCGGACTTCGACGAGCGCCACGCCCTGGGCAGCGCCGGCATGATCGAGCTGTTTGCGTGGACCGAGGAAGAATTCAACCGCCGCATGGAGGGCAGCCCGATCCGCCGCATTGGCCACGAACGCTGGCTGCGCAATCTGGCGGTTGGCCTGGGCAATGCTGCGCGCATGGGCGCCAAGGGCGATCCCGCCATCCTGGCCGCGTTGCAGGCACGCCGCTGCCATCCGTCGGAACTGGTGCGGGAACACGTGGAATGGGCCATCCGCCAGCACCAATAGTCCGGCACTAGGGCATAATTGGCCTGTCCTGGTCAAAAATCCCGAGTGACTAATTGTCTCCATTTTCGGAAGCAGTACAAAGTTATCGCGAATTGTCGCCTGTGAACGTGTGGCGGCATGGCAGTCCGGCAGAAAAGCGCGCCATCTTCGGCGGCTGGCTGCTGTTGCTGCTGCTTTGCGTGGCGCTGGGCGTAGCGACCGTCAAATGGAACTGGTCCGGCATTCCCATAGAGATGGGCGGCGTCACCGCCTACGTCACCGTTTATCCACCGCTGCCAATCTGCCTGCTGCTGACGCTTACGCTTGGCTGGTGGTGGGGCGCGATCCCCGCCTACTGTTCGACCCTGATGCTGGCGCTGTATGCCGGCATGCCGTTGCAATGGGCACTGCTGTTTGCCTGCGCCAACCCGCTCGGGTTCAGCATCCTGGCAATCGGCTACCGTGCCATGGTGATGCGGCGCGACTTGCGGCAACTGACCTCGCTGCTGTTTTATATCCAGCTTTCTTTTGTGGCCAGCATTTTCGGTTCATCCGGAGCCCTGATCTGGAGCTTTACGAATCACATCGCACCAGGTGCGCAGCTGCCGATCTGGCAGGGCTGGTGGCTCGGCTCCTTCCTGCAAAGCGTGCTGATTGGCGGGCCGGCGATGGCAATTTTGTGGCCACGCGTGGATCGCTGGCAGCTGCTGCGCCAGAAGCTGATGCGCCGGCGGCGCGGCGGCTCGCGCCGCTCGGTGCTGCGCATGCTGGCAACGGTGGCAGCCGGGGTGCTGATCTATGGCTTTGTCACGATCCGCCTGGCGGAGGCCGATGCCTTCCGTGCGCCGGAAGTGTTCCGCCAGACTGTATGGATTTTTTACTGGGTCTTTGCGGCGATCATCATTTTCATCGCCTTCTTCGGCTACCAGTTGTTCTCGCACTGGCAGGATTCGACCGATGGCCTGCTGAACGAAATGCAGCGCATGAATATCGACCTGGAGCGTCTGGCAACCACGGATGCGCTGACCGGCTTGCTGAACCGCCGCGCCGCCGATCGCCAGCTTGATGCGGAGTGGCACCGTGCGCGCCGTTCCGGCCACGTCTCGTCCCTGGTGCTGCTCGATATCGACCACTTCAAGCAGGTCAACGACAAATACGGCCACCCGGGCGGCGACGCGGCCCTGCGCCTGCTCGCTTCCTGCATCCGCTCGGTGATGCGCGAAGTCGACGTAGGGGCGCGCTATGGTGGCGAAGAATTCCTGATCGTGCTGCCTGAAACCGGGCGTGAAGGGGCCTTCGTATTTGCCGAACGCCTGCGCGAGCGCGTGGCAAGCTGCGAGATCAACCACGACAACCGCCTGTTCCGCTGCCACGTCAGCCTTGGCATTGCGGTCAGCGACAAGCACGAGGCGAGCTATGAGCAATGGGTGCGCCGTGCCGACGAGGCGCTGTACCGCGCCAAGCAGGGCGGCCGCAACCGGGCCGTGATGGGGGCTTGATCAGTCCCCGCGGAGTTCCAGTTGCCGTGGCAGGCGATCGCGGATTGATGCGGCCAGTACCTGGGCATCGACGCCATAATGCACGGTCATGATCACGATGTCGGCCTGGAATGCACCCTGGGCCGCGCCTATCGCCTTTGCGTATTTGACCTGTGCCGAGGGAGGCGAAACCGTAGCGGCCTGCCAGTCATGCAGATGGATGGCGACATAAGGATTGTCGCTGAATTCACCGGCTTCGACGCTGGCGATGGCGCGCCAGGGCACCAGCGCTGAAAAGCCGCGATAGCCGACGTCAATTCCGTCGCGGCGGAAGCCGAGGTGGCCGACCGGCAGCCGGCCCAGGGCCAGGCCTGCCAGCAGCCACGCTGCAACCAGTGCGATGAAGCCACCCAGGACCTGCATGACGATCCCGAAATCGCGCCCGAACAGGAGGATTGGCAGGGCGACCACCAGCAGGACCGCCGCCAGCCCGGCAACACGCATGCGCGATGGGCGCAACGTCACGCCGTCTGCGGCCTTTACGCGGGCACCGGCCATGCGTACGCTGCGCTTCTTGCGGACAATGTTGTAGATGCCGGTCGCGCTGCACACGCCAAAGAAGGAAATCGTCACCAGCGCCTTGGGGCCTTGCGTGGGCAGGAGCAGCAGCCCGGCTAGGACGAAGGATAACCCGATGCCCGCCAGAGCCCAGTCCTGTTTCACTTCAGCAGCCCCGCCAGTTCAACTGCGGTCTTCACCTGCATCTTGTCGAAGATGTGGGCACGGTGCACTTCGACGGTGCGCATCGAAATGCCCAACTCATCGGCCACCACCTTGTTCATCTTGCCGGCCAGGATCAGGTCCAGCACTTCGCGCTCGCGGCTCGAGAGCGTGGCCAGTCGCGCCTGCACGGCAGCCTTGCCGCTGGCCTGGCGCGAGGCGGCCAGGCCTTCCTGCACGCGGTCCATCAGCTGGTTGTCGTTGAAGGGCTTTTCGAAGAAGTCGAAGGCGCCGCGCTTGAGCGTGTCGACCGCCATCGGCACGTCGCCGTGGCCGGTCAGGAAAATGACCGGCAGGCGCGCCGTCAGCCCGCGTGCCGCCAGCTGGTCGAAGGCGGCCACGCCGCTGATCTCGGGCATGCGCACGTCCAGCAGCACGCAGTCGCCTTCCGGGTCGAAGGCGCCGCCTTGTGCGAAGGCCAGGAAGGCGGCCGCGCTGTCGTAAGTGGTTGCTGCGATGCCGCGCGAGGAGGCGAGCCAGGACAGGGCATCGCGCACCACGGCTTCATCGTCAACGATATGTAGCATTCTGGGTCTCCCGAATCTGCTCTATTGGACTCCGCCCGCGACCGGCAGCGTAAAAGTGAATATGGTACCGCCTTGCGGGTTGTCGCGGTGGGTCAATGTGCCGCCATGGAACTCGATCGCGGTGCGGCAGATGTTGAGGCCCATGCCCATGCCTTCCGCCTTGGTCGAGAAGAAGGGCGAGAACAGCCGCTCGGCCACGTCCTGCGGAATGCCGTGGCCGTTGTCGATCACCTGTACCACGACCATGCCCGCCAGCGGGTCGTTTTCGGCCACCACGCGCAGTACCCGTTTCAGCGGCTGCACGTCGCCCATGGCCTCGATGCCGTTGCGGGTCAGGTTCAGCAGCACCTGCTCGATCAGCAGGCGGTCGGCGCGCACCAGCGGCAGCGATTCGGGGATCTCGATTTGCAGTGACACATGGTGCTGGCGTGCCTGCAGTTCGATCAGCACCAGGATCGAGTCGAGCATCGATTGCAGCGCCACGTCTTGCCGCTCCGATTCGCGGTTCTTCACGAATTCGTGCACGCTGCGGATGATCTGGCCTGCGCGCTGGGCCTGTGAGCCGGCTTGCTCCAGCGCGGGCTTGAGCATGGCCGCGTCGCCGCCGCGCGCCAGGATGTTCAGCGCCCCCGTGGTATAGCTCGAAATGGCAGCCAGCGGCTGGTTCAGTTCATGCGCCAGCATGGACGCGATTTCGCCCATGGTGGCCAGGCGCGCGCTGGCTTGCAGCTTTTCCTGGTGCTGGCGGTTCAGTTCCTCCATGCGCTTGCGGTCGGAGATATCGAGGATGGAGCCCATATAGCCTGTGTGGCGGCCTTCCTTGTCCACCAGCGGCGCTTCGAACACCAGCACCGGGATGCGGGTGCCGTCCGGGCGCTGGAACAGGGTTTCGAATTCGGGCGTGATGGAGCCGGCCAGCACGTTGGCCAGGCGATGCTGGTATTCCTCCATCACGTCGGGTGCCCAGTAGGGCATGGGCGGCGAGCGGCCTATCAGCTCCTCCGCCGAGTAGCCCACCATTTGGCAGAAGGCGGGATTGACGTAGGTGATGCGGCCTTCCAGGTCGCGTGCCCGCAAGCCGGTCACCAGCGAGTTTTCCATCGCGGTGCGGAAGGACATCTGCTGCCGCAGCTCGCCCTCTGCCGCCAGGCGGCGCGAGATATGGCCCCAGAGCGCGAACAGGCTCCATAACAGGGCCAGCGAGAGGGCGATGACCGAGCCGACCAGCAGGTTGGGCAGCAGCTTCGGTTCGCTCTTCACGCTATCCGTCATCAGGGTGATGGTTGCGCCGGGCAGGTCGAGGGCGCGCTTGTGGGTGTAGACGCCGTGGCCCGGGCCGGCCGAACTGCGGCGCGCCAGTACCTTGTCGTCGCGGTCGAGAAGGGAGATCTGGTTATCCTGCGCGAACCACCAGGGCACCATTTCATCGAGCAGGCTACTGAGCTGGAAGGTCGCCACCAGGCTGCCCATCCATTGGTCGCCGCTGTAAATCGGGAACAGCAGGTCCATTTTCAGCGCGTCAGGCGGCGCATCGCCGCCAATCGGCTCCGGCTCGGCGTAGACCGGGGTGTGCGTGCGGCGGGCGTGGTCCTGTGCCGCCAGCGCGGCGGGGCTGAGCATGGCGTCGCCGCCCGGGCTGACCGGCGCGCCCTCGCTGGACACGACAATGCGCCCTTTGGGATCGACCTGGATCACGCTTTTCAGTTCAGCGCCGTTTTTCAGCATGCGGCCCATACGCTGCTGCACGTCGGGCGGCGCCGGGTGGCCGGTGGCGATCTCGTTCGCCAGGCCGCGCAGGCTTTCTTCGTGGCGGCCAAGCTGGAAGCGGATCGATTGTTCTACCCACAGCGTGTCGGCGATCAGTTGCTCCTGCCGCTCATTGCTTTCGAGCTGGCGCGCCTGCCAGGGAAGCCAGAACACGATGGCGACGAACAGCAGCACCAGTACAACCGGCAGCAGCCAGCGTATGGAAGAGGGCAGGGAGATGCGTTTTAACATGCGCCGAGGGTATCGAATCCAGTTGCTGCTTGTATTGTGGGTTTCCACAGTTGTGTGCCACCATTCCGGTCAACACAATATAAAGTGAGAATAATAATGCACCAAAATAGCCGGGAGACCTTATGCATTTGAAGACCCTCCTGGCCGCCTTCGGCGCGGCCGCACTTGTCACGTCCCAAGCGTTCGCCCAGGCGCCCATCGTCATCAAATTCAGCCACGTCGTCGCGCCGGATACACCCAAGGGGCAGGCGGCGGAGCGCTTCAGGCAGCTCGCGGAAAAAGCCACTGGCGGCCGCGTCAGGGTCCAGGTCTACCCGAACAGCCAGCTGTACAAGGACAAGGAAGAGCTGGAAGCCCTGCAACTGGGCGCGGTGCAGATGCTGGCGCCCTCGCTGGCCAAGTTCGGCCCGCTGGGCGTGAAGGAATTCGAAGTCTTTGACCTGCCCTACATCTTCCCCAACAAGACCGCGCTGTACAACGTGACCGAGGGCCCGATCGGCAAGTCGCTGCTGAAGAAGCTCGAGACCAAGGGCATCACCGGCCTGGCGTATTGGGACAATGGCTTCAAGGTCATGTCGGCCAACCGCCAGCTGCGCGTGCCGGCTGATTTCAAAGGCCTGAAGATGCGCATCCAGTCCTCCAAGGTGCTCGATGTCCAGATGCGCGCCCTGGGCGCAGTGCCGCAATCGCTGGCCTTCTCCGAAGCCTACATGGCGCTGCAGACCGGCGTAGTGGATGGCACCGAGAATCCGCCATCGAATATGTACACGCAAAAGATGCACGAGGTGCAAAAACACCTGACCATCTCCAACCACGGCTACCTGGGCTACGCGGTCATCGTTAACAAGAAGTTCTGGGATGGTTTGCCGGGCGATATCCGCAGCAAGCTGGAAGGCGCCATGAAGGAGGCCACCACATACGAAAAGGCCATCGCACAGCGCGACAACGACATGGCGCTGGAAGCGATCCGCAAATCCGGCAAGACGCAGATTTATAACCTGAGCGCCCAGGAACAGGCGCTGTGGCGCAATGCCCTGCTGCCCGTGCAAAAACAGATGGAAGACCGTATCGGCAAAGACCTGATCCAGGCCATCAATCGCGAGACAGCAAAGTGAAATCCTGTCAAGTTGCTCAAAATAAATAACGATATTCGGAAAAAGATCGGTTACTATGGCGACGCCCCCGAACGGTGCGACTTGCACCATGATGGTTAAGGGCACAGGATTTAGTGGGGAGTGAAGAAGAAGACCCGCGGCCAGCACGCGGATACATAGAGGAGACACGCTGCCTGACAGTATGCTGTTGGCCGCCGCCACAAGCGGGGTTAAATGGCCGGGGTGGTGAAAAAAAGATTCAAAACGCACCTGGGGGTGCGTTTTTTTTTGCCCTATCCTGGCGCACTGGTGTAGCATGATTGCCACAGTTTTATTGGAGTAAGCGTGACCGAAAAACAACATGTTGGCAGGGATTTCAGCGCCATCATCCACCTCCCTTTCGGCGCCATGGGCGTCGGGACGGCCGGTGCAGTGGTGACCGAAATGTTCTACCTGCCCGGCGACACGCCGGAGAAGGCGCCCACCAACGCGCTGGCCGAACAAGCCGTGCAGCAGCTGCTGGCCTATTGCGACGACGCCGACTACGTGTTCGACCTGCCGCTGGCAATGCGCGGCAGCGAATTCCAGCGCCGGGTATGGCAGTCGCTGCGCGAAATCCCGCGCGGCCAGGTGCGCACTTACGGTGAACTGGCCAAGCATCTCGATTCCGTGGCGCGCGCCGTCGGGCAGGCATGCCGCACCAATCCTTTCCCGCCGCTGGTGCCTTGCCACCGGGTGATGGGCGCCAACAGCCTGGGCGGCTTTGCCGGCAGCGACGACCAGAACGGCTTCACCCTGGGCGTGAAGCGCTGGCTGCTGGCCCACGAAGGACATAAAGAGTATCAATGGCAGCAGGCAACCTTGCTCTGATCGACGAGTTCTGCGACAGCCTGTGGCTGGAAGACGGGCTGTCCAAAAATTCGCTCGATGCCTACCGGCGCGACCTGACTGCGTTTGCCAAATGGCTGGAAACGGCACGCCCTTCGGTTGGCAGCCTGCATGCAGCGGGCACCGCCGACCTGCAAGCCTACTTCGCGGCGCGCCATGAAGACACCAAGGCCAGCTCTGCCAACCGCCGCCTGTCGGCGCTCAAGCGCTTCTACCAGCTGGCGCTGCGCCAGCGCTATATCGCCGAAGACCCCTGCCTGCGCATGGCCTCGGCCAAGCAGCCGCTGCGCTTCGTCCACACCCTGAGCGAAGGGCAGGTGGAGGCGCTGCTGGCCGCGCCCGACCTGCGCACCCCGCTTGGCATCCGCGACCGCACCATGCTGGAGCTGATGTATGCCAGCGGCCTGCGCGTATCGGAGCTGGTGGCCCTGAAGACGCTCGAGCTGAGCATGAACGACGGCGTGCTGCGCATCACCGGCAAAGGTGCCAAGACCCGCCTTGTGCCGTTCGGCGAGCAGGCGCGCCTCTGGATAGAGCGCTACCTGCGCGAAGCGCGCGGCGTGATCCTTGACGGCCAGCAGGACGACGCCCTGTTCGTCACTGGCCGCGGCGGCCCAATGACGCGGCAAATGTTCTGGGTAGTGGTGAAAAAGCACGCCCAAAAGGCCGGCATCACGGCACCGCTGTCGCCGCACACCCTGCGCCATGCGTTCGCCACGCACCTGCTGAACCACGGCGCCGACCTGCGCGTGGTACAGTTGCTTTTAGGCCACTCTGACATTTCTACAACACAGATTTACACACACGTTGCCCGCGAGCGTTTGAAGCAGATTCATGCGCTACATCATCCACGCGGATAATTTCGTTTGCGCAGCGCCGCCAATCGGCTTACCTTGAAGCCTGGGAGGATCACAACATGGCGAAGACAAATTTCCAGTACGAAAAACGGCAACGCGAGTTGGAAAAGAAACGCAAGGCAGAAGAAAAAGCCCAGCGCAAGCTGGACGCAAAAAACCGCCCACCGACGGAGCAGGCGGCCGATGAGGCCGGTTTTGAAACGGCGGAAACGGACGCAACCACACCGGAATAATGAAACGAAGCTTGATCGCAACCAGCATCCTTGCTACCGCCTTCCTCACCCATTCCCCCCTATCCGCCGCCGAAGCTGCGGCGCCCACGCCACATTGTGCGGCGCAGCCCGATAACGCCAACCCCGCTTTCGCGTACGTAATTGCAAGCTCGGCCGCTGTACGCGCCGCGCCTTCTGCGACTGCTGAAACGCTGGCTTATGTGCCCATTACTACCCGGCTGAATGTGTTGTGCCAACAAGATGGCTGGCTGAATGTGGATGTCCAGGCGACTGGCGGCTTCCGCGGATGGCTGCGCGCCAACCTGCAGGGACCCGAGGAGCCCACGCTCGAAGGAGCGTTAGCCGCCTTGCACGCCATCGCGCCTGGCAATGTGGCTGCGTTGCGCACGCAAGGCGAGCGCGTGATTGCCCTCGATCCGGTGAATGAACGCAATTATGAAACCGTGCTGCAGGCTTTGCGGCAAGCGGGCGATGCAGAAACGGTGCACAAGCTGGAAGCGCGCCTGGCAGCGCTGCGCTCGCCCACTGTGGCACAAGGCAGCGATGAACCGAAGGTGATCTTCATTGCGACTGGCAGCAGCATGTGGCCGCTCGCGCGCCTGGATGGCGGCAAGTTGTTCACGTTCCCATCGATTGGCGGCGACGGCGAAGAGTACGGCAAAGCCTACCGCAAATTCGTGGCGCGGTATTTTACGCCTGGCCGAGCCTATCATTTCTACACACGCAGCGGTGTCGATGGCATGGCGCTTGTGCAGCGATTCGGCGATGAGCTGGAACAGCCAATGTCTACCATCAAGCGCGTTGCCGCCAAAGCGCCGGAGGCGAACGGCTTGTTGACGAACTTCCCGCTCACCGAAAGGCAGCCGGACGCCGAACTGGCGGTCAGCCCTGGCCAGCAAAAGGCCGCACTGGAGTTGGCGCGGTCTGTGCTGAGAAGCAAAGGTGTGCAGAAGTCGGACATTCCCCGCATCCTGGATAGCCAGAGCGTCGCAATCAATGCCGTTCCGGGCCAGGATGGTGCAGCGCCGGTGCTGGTCATGTCAGCCAACCTGCAAATCCCTCCAGACAAACCGGACCAGGAGGTCCTGGTCTACCGCATCTACACCTTGCTGCTGGTGATGGAGGCGAACAGCCAGGGCAAGTACGAGGTCACGCACCAGGTGTTCAGGAAGGCATCGGGGGAAAGCGAAGGCACGACGCTGGAATTTTTCGCCTATGCTGACGTCAACGAGGACGGCAAGCCTGAGATCGTGGTGCACGAAGGATTTTATGAAGCCAACGGCTACTGGGTTCTTGGCCGCCAAGGCAAGGGATGGAAAGAGCTGGTCGAAGCGAACCGCGGCAAGTGATGGGCCGCCGTATCGTCCCCGCCAGCGCGGGGACGGGTAAGGCGACCTTTGTTACGCGGCCTCCGCCACGTCGGACTTGTCGGCGGCCGGCGCATCGTCTTGATGCCCGCGGCGCAGCCAGCGCCTGGCGCGCTTGCCGAAGGAATCGAGGTAGGTGTAGGCCACCGGCACCACCACCAGCGTCAGCAGGGTGGAGGTGATCACCCCGCCAATCACGGCGCGGCCCATCGGCGCCTGGGTTTCCCCGCCTTCGCCAAGCCCGATCGCCATCGGCAGCATGCCGAAGATCATCGCCAGCGTCGTCATCAGGATAGGCCGCAAGCGGACCTGGCCGGCAGCCATGATGGCGTCGAACTGGCTCATGCCGTCGCGCTGGCCGTGGTTGGTGAAGTCCACCAGCAGGATCGCGTTCTTGGTGACGAGGCCCATCAGCATGATCACGCCGATCACGGAGAATACGTTCAGCGTGGATCCGGTCACCAGCAGCGCCACCAGCACGCCGATCAGCGACATCGGCAGCGACACCATGATCGCAATTGGCTGCAGGAAGCTGCCGAACTGCGAAGCCAGCACGATGTAAATGAACACCACCGCGATACCCAGCGCCGTGATGGCGCCATTCATGGTTTCCGCCATCTGCTGTGCATTGCCTGCCACGTCGAAGCGCACGCCGTCGGGAAGCGTCATCGAGTCCATGGCCTTCTTCACGTCGGCATCGACGTCGCCGGCCGGGCGGCCTTCGGTGCCGGCGTAGACTGCCACGCGGCGTTGCAGGGCCTGGCGCTTCAATACCTGCGGGCTGAAGCCTGGCACGAAGTCGACTACCTGGCGCAGCGGCACCATCAGCGGGTTGCCGTCCGGGCCGATCTTGCTTGAGGTGAGCGACAGGTCGGCCAGGTCGGCGATGCGCTGGCGGCCCGATTTCGGCAACTGCACGTTCACTTCATAGTTCTGGCCATCGGCAGCCAGCCAGTAGCTGGCCGTGTCGCCCGCCACGAAGGGACGCATGGCACTGCCAATCTGCTGCACGGTAAGACCCAGGTCGCTGGCCAGTTCGTTGTTGATCTTGATCAGGGTCGATGGGTTGGCGCCTTCCTGGCTGTATTCCAGGTCGGCGACGCCCTTGATCTTGCGCATCTTGGCCATCAGTGTCTGCGCGGTCTGTTCCAGCTTCGCTTCGTCAGTGCCGAGGATGGCGATGAAGATCGGTTTCTGGCCTACCGACATCGTAATGCCGGGGATGCGCTCCAGGCGCTTGCGGATTGCGCCTTCCAGCTTCTGCTGCGATTGGCGGTGGGTCTTCTTCGCGTCCGTCAGTTTGAGCCGCATGAAGGAAGTGTGGCGGCCGCCCTGGTCGCCGACGTTGGCCAGCACGGCATCGATCTCCGGGAATTCCTTGAGCGCAGCTTCCACCTGCTTGACCTTGGCGTCGTTGTATTCCAGGCTGGAGCCGACCGGCACTTTGAATTGCAGGAAGATCTGGCCCTGGTCGGTTTCAGGGAACATCTCGCCGCCAATCATCGGCACCAGCATCAGGCTGCCCACGAACATCGCGAGGGCCGAGGCCAGGGTCAGCTTGCGCCATTTCAGGGCAAAGGCCAGCACCTTGCCATACAGCTTGTGCACCTTTTCCACGCCGTGCTCGACCTTTTCCATGATGCGGCCCAGCCACGGCAGGTATTTGAAGCGGTCCTTGACCGGGTCATGCCATACCGAAGACAGCATCGGGTCCAGCGTGAAGGAAACGAACAGCGATACCAGCACCGCCACCGTCACGGTTACGCCGAATTGCAGGAAGAAGCGGCCGATAATGCCGTCCATGAAGGCCACCGGCACGAACACGGCGACAATCGCAAACGTCGTCGCCATCACGGCGATGCCGATCTCATTGGTGCCGTCTTCCGCCGCCTTGCGGTGGTGCTTGCCGAAGCCGAGGTGGCGCACGATGTTTTCACGAACCACGATGGCGTCGTCGATCAGCAGGCCAATGCACAGCGACAGTGCCATCAGCGTCAGGAAGTTCAGGGTGAAGCCGAAGGCCTTCATGGCGATGAAGGAGGCCAGCACCGAGATCGGCAGCGTCAGGCCGGTGATGATGGTCGAGCGCCAGGAGTGCAGGAAGAAGAACACGATCACCATGGTCAGGACAGCGCCTTCGATGATGGTGCGCTTGACGTTGTCCAGCTGCGCCTGCACGCGTTCGGACTGCGAATCCATGATCTTGATCTTGATGTCGTCCGGCAGCGTCTTGCGCAGGTTTTCCGCCACCTTCAGGATGCCGTTGCCGACTTCGACCACATTGGCGTCCTGCACCTTGGTAATGTCCAGCGATACGGCGCGCTTGCCGTTGACGCGCGAGATCGACTGTTCCTCGGCCTCGCCGTCGATCACATCCGCCACCTGGTCCAGGTAGACCGGGCCGTTGGCCCGGCGTGCCACGATGATCTTGTTGAATTCCGCTGCTTCTTTCAGCTTGCCTTCCACGCGCACCAGGGTTTCGGTGACGTCGGCAGTCAGGCGGCCGGCGGGCAGGTTGGCGTTGGTGTTCTGGATGGCGCGCATCACCTCGTCCACGCCGACACCTTGCGCCCGCATGTCGGCAGGGCGCAGGCTGACCAGCATCTGGCGCTTGGTGGTGCCGAAAACGCGCACCTGGCCGACGCCCGGCACGCCCTGGAAGCGCTTGGCCAGGATCTGTTCGGTCATGGTGGACAGTTCGCGCAGGCTGCGCTTGTCCGAAGTGAAGGACAGGCTGACGATGGGCTGGTCGTTCTCGCCTTCTGCACGGGCGATGAAGGGCTCCTTCGCTTCACGCGGGAACTTGGGGCGCACCAGCGCGATCTTGTCGCGCATGTCCTGCATCGCCTTGTCCATATTGGTGGACAGTTCGAATTCGACGTAGACGCCGGCCTTGCCTTCCCACGAGTTGGCGCGGATGGTCTTGACGCCGGACACGGTGTTGACGATGTCCTCGATCGGACGCGTGATGTCGTTCTCCACCGCTTCCGGCGAAGCGCCCGGATACATCACTTCAATCGCCGCAAACGGGAAGGACACGTTCGGCATGGATTCCACGCCGAGGCCTTTATAAGAGAAGATGCCAAGCACCATCAGCGCTACCATCACCATGGTGGCAAAGACAGGCTGGCGGATCGAGATTTTTGTGATCCACATGGCAGCGCCCCTTAGCCTTTAGCCGCGGCCAGCATGGCCGGCTTGGTGGCGGGTGCGTTGGCCGGAGCCGCCAGTTTCACTTTCGCGCCTGGTTTCACGCCTTCCAGCTTGGAGATGATGACGTTGGCGCCCTTATCCAGGCCACCCGTCACTTCGGCCAGGCCCACGTCTTCGCTGCGCAGGCCAAGGCTGACCGGCTGCGACACGACGATGCCGTTGGAGACCAGGTAGACCACCTGCTTGCCCGCTTCTTCACGCAACGCGGCCAGCGGCACCATCGGCGCTTCCTTGGTGCGCTCGGTGGTGATATTGCCCTTGGCGAACATGCCGCCGCGCAGTACGCCATCGGCATTCGGCACCGAAATATAGACCAGCATGGCGCGCGAGCCAGCTTCCGTGGTCGGGTTGATGCGCGCTACCTTGCCGCTGAATTCGCGCTTGGCGAAGCCGTCGACACGGAAGCTGACTTCCTGGCCGATTTTCACGCGCGGGATGTCAGTGGTGGGCACTTGCGCTTCCAGCGTCAGCTCCTGCAAGCCGACGATGGTGTAGACAGGCATGTCAGGCGCGACCTTATCGCCCGCCTGGACATGACGTTTGGAGATGATCCCGCTGATCGGGGCACGGATCACGCTGTCGTTCAGCGCGATGCGGCCCAATTCGACCATGGCGGAAGCAGATTTGACGTTGGCACGGGCCAGCTCGACGGCATTGGCCGTGGTATCGAAGCTGGTCTGCGAGATGAATTTTTGCGACAGCAGTGCTTTCGCGTTGTATTCGTTTTTCTGTGCCATGGACAGCCTGGCCTGGGCTTCTTCCAGCATGGCCTGCTGCTGGGCCAGGCGTGCCTTCAGGTCGGCCTGGTCGAGGCGGGCCAGCACCTGGCCCTCCTGTACAGAAACACCTTCGCGCAGGGCCGCTTCCTGCACCTGGCCGGAGACTTTCGACTTGACGGTGGCCTGGCTGACGGGGATCAGCGAACCCGACAGTGGAAGGCCTACCGATAGCGGGCGCGCATCGATGGCGGCGATGTCCGCACTGGCCAGTTCCAGCACGGGCGCCGGCTTGGCCTCTCCAGCCTTGGGCGCTTCGGCCGGCTTGGCCTGCGATTTCATGATTGTCCAGCCGCCACCCGCCAGGCCCAGTACGATCAGGCCGATCAGTGGCAGGCGCCAGCGTTTCGGGGATTTCAGGTGCACGGGCTGTGGGCTCATTATTGTCTCTTCGTTAAAGTTGCCCGCTGGCGCGGGTTGCGATGGTGTCACTGTAGGTTTTAACAAGTCCAGCAGCCACGGAAATGCGATAAAGCGCAAAAACGGCGACATGAAATGCAAAAAGCGAGGATGGAGCAGCGCCTTCCCGCGCACCTTTGATGCAGCGCAATCGGCGCGCCGCCCCAGGTGGCAAAAATGGGACCATGAGTACCACCATGCCCACTTTGCCGAATGCGTTGACGCCTGCCCATGCCGCGCTCGACCTGATCGCGCGGATGGTCGCGGCGCTCGAGCTGACGCCGCTGGTTTCAGTCTGCAGCTTCAACCGTGATGGCGTGATTACGTTCTGCAACCAGGCTTGCGCCGACATGCTCGGCATTAAGCTCGATGCCGCGATTGGGCAGCCCATGGCAACCTTGTGTTCACATGGCTTGCGGCAGGCGGAACATGATGCAATGGTGGAAGAGGTCTGGCGTAACGGCCACTCTCCGCCGGCCGGTGACTGGCAAATCCAGACCGGCGATGGGCGTGAGCTCTGGCTGTACTCGACTTGCATCCCCGTCTGGCACGACGGCGAACTGGCGCAGATCTTTTGCATGCAGGTCGATATCACACAGCGGCGCAAGGATTTCGACGCGCTGCAGGCGGCCGGCGCCAACTTCCACCATATGTTCGAGCGCTCCAGCGACGCCATTTTCCTGCTGCGGGACGGGGTGGTGGAGGAAGCCAACCCGGCGGCCGTGTGCCTGTTCAAATGCGAGGGCCCTGGGCGGCTGGTCGGGCGCAGCCTGCACGATTTTTCGCCAATGACGCAACCGTCGGGCCAGTTGTCGGCGGAAGCCGAGGCGCGCATGGCTGAGGAAGCGAGGCAGGGTGGCAATGCGCGCGGCGAATGGCATTACGTGGACTGCGAAGGCTCGCTGTTCTGGGCGGAGGTGCTGCTGACGGCGATTTCCCTCGACGGCAGCAACCTGTATTACGTGGTGGTGCGCGATATATCCGAGCGCAAGCGCGCCGAGCGCACGCTGCACCTGGCAGCGCAAGTGTTTGAAAACAGCCGCGATGCCATTGTGCTGACCGACCGCGGGCGCCGCGTGATTGCGCTCAACCGTGCCTTCACGGTGATTACCGGCTTCGGGCCGCAGGACATGCTGGGCAAGCCGGTCAGCCTGTACCGCTCCGGCGTGCATGACGAATCGTTCTACCGCGAAGTGTGGGCCCGGGTCGAAGCCAGCGATCACTGGGAGGGCGAATCCTGGGGCCGCAAGAGCGACGGTGCGCTGTTCCCCTGCTGGACCAGCATCAGCGCCATCCGCGATAGTGCAGGGCGAGTCAGTAATTACATGGGCATCGTCACCGATATCACTGAGCGCAAGAAAAGCGAGGAACACACGCGGCACCTGGCTGAGCATGATTTCCTGACCGACTTGCCGAACCGGGTGCTGCTGCTGGACCGCTTGCGCCTGGCGCTGGCGGCGGCGCGCCGCAACCACGCTTTGCTGGCGCTGCTGTTCGTCGACCTGGACCGCTTCAAGATGGTCAACGACACGCTGGGGCATTCCGTTGGCGACCGCTTGCTGAAGGAAGTCGCCAGCCGGCTGGTGCACTGCGTGCGCGAAGCCGATACGGTGAGCCGGCAGGGCGGAGACGAGTTCATCATCATCCTGTCTGACGTGGCGGGGCCGGAAGGTGCGGCGCACGCGGCGGAGACCGTGCTGCATGCGCTGGCACTGGAATTCGTGCTGGGCGAGCACATCGCGCATATCTCGGGCTCGATCGGGATTGCCATGTTTCCCGCCGACGGGGAGGAGATCGATGCGCTGCTGAAGCATGCCGATATCGCCATGTACCACGCCAAGCAGGAGGGGCGCAACAGCTACCAGTTTTTCAGCGGTGAGATGAATACCCGCATCGTCGAGCGCTCCGGGCTGGAGCAGGGCTTGCGCCGTGCGCTGGCCGAGCAGCAGTTCGAACTGGTGTTCGAGCCGGAGGTGGATATCGCCAGTGGCGCGGTGGTGGGCATGGAGGCGTTGCTGCGCTGGCGCCCCCCCGGGCAGGGCGTTTTGCTGCCCGAGCGCTTTATCGACGTTGCGTCCGAAGCGGGCTTGATGGTTGATATCGGCAACTGGGTGCTGCGCGAAGCGTGCCGGCATGCGCGCGGCTGGCTGGACAAGGGGCGGGAACTGGTGGTGTCGGTCAACCTGGCGCCAGCCCAGTTCGTGCACAAGGATTTGCTGGAATGCGTGGGTGAAGTACTGCGCTCGGCCGGGTTGCCGGCCAAGCTGCTCGAATTGCAGCTGACCGAAGCCATGCTGATGCAGGGCGGCGCCCGCACCGAGCCTGTACTGGGCAAGCTGCGCGGGTTGGGAGTGCGGCTTTCAATCGACGACTTCGGCACGGGCTACTCGCGGCTGGGGCAGTTGAAGGACTGCCCGATCGACAAGCTCAAGATCGCCCAATCGTTTTTCGACCACGGCACCGACGCTACTGCCATCCGCACCATCATCGCCATGGCGCGCAGCCTGGACATGACCGTCATCGCCGAAGGGGTCGAGACCGAAGCCCAGCTGCAGCTCCTGCGCGAGCTGGGCTGCGACCAATACCAGGGCCACCTGGCCGGTGCCACCGTGGGAGGAGAGCCATGACGCATGAATCAATTGCCAGCCGGATTCTGCTCTTGCGTGGGCAGCGTGTCATGTTGGACGCCGACCTTGCGGAACTGTATGGTGTTCCGACGAAGGCGCTTAACCAGGCTGTCCGGCGCAACAGCCGGCGGTTTCCTTCGGACTTTATGTTTCAGTTGAGCTTGGCGGAGAAGCAGGAGGTGGTCACAAGTTGTGACCACCTCGCGCGACTGAAGTGCGAGCGATGGTTGAGGTGCTGCGGCAGCTGGCTCGGCCAGCGGAACCGCAGGCGAAGCGGCCGATCGGGTTTGTGACGACGGACGATAAGGCGACTAGCGCAGCCGCAGCCGCACCAGCACCTGGCCGTGGTCGGAGACCTCGGGCCTCTCTTGGCGCAAGTGGTCGTTGAAGTAGCTCACGTCCAGCACCTCGCCGATGGCGCGCGGGGAGGCTGGGTTGAATTCTTCCGATACCAGCACGTGGTCGATGGTGGAGTAGTGGCCTTCGTGGATGCTGGTGTAGGCCACGTGGCGCAGGTGGTCTTGCCGCAGCTGGATCTGGTTCGCGTCGTACATGCGGCCGCGCCGCTCGTCGCCGGGCATCATGCCGCCGCCGTTGCCCAGCACGATGGTGGTGGTCACCGCATCGGCCGTGTCGTTGAAGTCGCCCAGTACGATGCAGGGCCGGCGCGATTCGCGCATCATCTTGCTTAACAAAACCCGCAAGGCCACCGCTTCCGTGCCGCGCCATACCAGCGAACGCAGGCTGGCCATGGCCAGGTGCAGCGGATCTTCCGAGGTATCGCCGCTGCGGTAGTCGGGACGGCGTGATTTCAGGTGCACCACGATGACGTCCACCACCACTTCGTTGGGCAGCACAATCTGCGCGTGCAAGGGCGCGCGAGCGAAGCGGTCCGCCTCCGGCAGGCCGGAATCTGCCGGCACGCCCTCAGGAAAATTGGCGTAGACTTCCGGCGCGGTGGCCAAAGGCAGGCGCGAAACCAGGGCCACGTTAGGTGTCAAGCGCGAAGCATTGGGATCTGGATCGAAGCCGGCATGCACGGCGTCGCGGTATTTGCGGGTGCGCGAGAGCACGTCGCGCAAGGCCGCCTGCGAGAAGATTTCCTGGAAGCCGATCACGTCGGCATCGAGCTGGTCCAGTTGCTGCGCGGTCCATTCCGCCTTGGCCTCGTACTCCTGCTCCGTCAAAGGCTGCAGGTTGTCGTACAGTTTCGCCCCTGGCGGGGCAAGGTTGCAGACATTGAAGGTGGCAAAGCGAATTTCTTGCTGCATAATGAGAAACTCCTCTCTTGGCACTAGCGTATCACGGCATGGCAAAAAAAGAGCACATTTCCGAAACCCCGGCGACAGCTTTACTGCGTAAGCACAAAGTCGCTTTTAGCGAGCATCCGTATGACTATGAAGAGCATGGCGGCACATCCGTCTCTTCGCGCGAACTCGGCGTTGATGAACACCATGTGGTGAAGACCCTGGTGATGCAGGACGAGGCGGCCAAGCCGCTGATCGTGCTGATGCACGGCGACTGCAAAGTCTCGACCAAGAACCTGGCCCGCAATATCGGCTGCAAATCCGTTGAGCCTTGCAAGCCCGAGGTGGCGCAGCGCCATTCCGGCTATATGGTGGGCGGCACCTCGCCTTTCGGCACCAAGAAGGCGATGCCGGTGTACGTCGAAGAAAGCATCCTTGGCCTGGAAACGATTTATATCAATGGCGGCCGCCGCGGCTTCCTGATTGGTATTAAGCCAACGGTGCTGACCGACGTGCTGGCAGCCAGGCCGGTGCAGTGCGCCCTGGCAGATTGACGGGTTGCCAGTTTTGCATCTCTGCCGTACCGCTTTTGCCGTGCGGTATGGTGTATAGTCGCTGCCGCATATAAAAACAACGAATCCTGGGGATTTATGATTACTTTGCTTTTGATTATTGGCGCTTACCTGATTGGCTCGATTTCCTTCGCCGTCGTGGTGAGCAAGTTCTACGGCCTGGACGACCCGCGCACCTATGGTTCCGGCAATCCTGGCGCGACCAATGTGCTGCGCAGTGGTAACAAGGGCGCAGCGATCTGGACCCTGATCGGCGATGCGTTCAAGGGCTGGCTGGCCGTGTTCCTGGTCGATCACTTCCAGCAGCAACTGGGCCTGGGTTACCAGGCCGACCAAGCGATTGCCCTGGTGGCCGTGGCCGTGTTCATTGGCCACCTGTGGCCGGTGTTCTTCAAATTCGTTGGCGGCAAGGGCGTGGCAACTGCCTTGGGCGTGCTGCTGGCATTGAACGTATGGCTGGGCCTGGCAACGCTGGCGACCTGGCTGGTGGTGGCTTACGCTTTCCGATATTCCTCGCTGGCAGCCCTGATCGCTTCCGTGTTTGCACCGTTCTACTACGGCCTGCTGTTCGGCGCTGAGCCGCAGCTGGCAGCCGTATTGGCGATGAGTGGTTTGCTGGTTTGGCGCCATTCCAAAAATATTGCTAACCTTATTGCTGGCAAAGAAAGCCGTATCGGCAGCAAAGCCAAGAAAAAGGCCTAGAACACCATGACTACTACCCCGATCCGCATCGACTTCGTTTCCGACGTCTCCTGCCCCTGGTGTGCGATCGGGCTGAACAGCCTGGAAGTGGCGCTGGGCCGGCTTGGCGACAGCGTCCAGGCACAAATCCACTTCCAGCCCTTCGAGCTGAACCCGCACATGGTGCCGGAAGGGCAGGACATCACCGAGCACCTGCGCCAGAAATACGGCGCCAGCCCCGCCCAGCAAGAACAGACCCGTGAAATGATCCGCCAGCGCGGCGCCGACGTCGGCTTTGACTTCGCCATGGGCATGCGTAGCCGCATTTACAACACTTTCGATGCCCACCGCCTGCTCCATTGGGCTGGCGAGCATGGCAAGCAAAAAGAGCTGAAAAAGGCGCTGTTCGACGCCTATTTCACGCGCGGCCAGGATCCAAGCTCACGCGCCGTGCTGGTACAGGTAGCCGGCAAGGTCGGCCTGGATGAGGCGGAAGCGGTGCAAGTGCTGTCATCTGGCCGTTACGCGCAGGAAGTGCGCGATATGGAGCACTTCTACCATCGCAACGGCATCCAGTCGGTGCCGGCCGTCATCATTAACGAAAAGCATCTCATTTCTGGCGGGCAACCACCGGAAGCTTTCGAGCGTGCTCTGCGGCAAATAGTGGCGTCCAAATAACACTATTATCTTGCTTGCAACCTTGTTACACTTGGTACCGTAACAAGGGAGAGAGCATGTCTGCCGCAGAAAACATCATAACGACGCTGTACCCCGGGCAATCGGACGACCATCACCGCCTGGCTGCGCTGCACCGCTACGACGCACTCGACGCGCCCGCCAGCGGAGATTTCACCTTCCTGACCGAACTGGCTGCCAAGGTCTGTGACGTTCCGTATTCCTTCATCACGCTGATCGATGCCGAGCGCGCTTTCGTCAAGTCCTTCACCGGGCTGGCGGTCGGCTCCATGCCGCGCAGCCAGTGCTATTGCTCGCTGGCAGTGCTGGGCGACGACGCGACCGAGATCTGTGACCTGAGCAAGGATGCCCGCACCGCCGGCATGCCGCTGACCACCGAAGCACCCTTCATGCGCATGTACAGCAGCGTGCCGCTGACCACGAGCGATGGCTTCGCGATCGGTACCCTGTGCGTCATGGACACCAAGCCGGGTTGCCTGTCGACTTCGCAGCGCGACATGCTGCGCAAGCTGGCGCGCCAGGTGATGGCGCTGTTCGAGCTGCGAGCCAACGAGAAGGCGCTCAAAGCATCGATGGAGGAACTGGAAACCCTGGCCACCACCGATGAGCTGACCGGCCTGCATAACCGCCGCTCGTTGATGAACCGGCTGCGCTTCGAAGTCGCCCGCACGCGCCGCTTCCGTACCCCGCTGTCGGCGGTCATGGTGGACGTCGACCACTTCAAGAACGTCAACGATGAGTTCGGCCACCAGATGGGTGACGAAGTGCTGGCTGCCATTGGCCGCCTGGTGCGCGAAAACGTGCGGGTGATCGACGTGGCCGGACGCTACGGCGGCGAAGAATTGTGTATCCTGTTGCCGAACACGCCGCTCGAAGGGGCGCGCAAGTTCGCAGAGACGTTGCGGTCGCGGATCGAGGCCCAGGTGCACAGCGCCGGGGCGCGCACAGTCGTAGTGACGGCCAGCCTTGGCGTCGGCTCCTTCAATCACATGGATATTGATGATGCCGAGATGCTGCTGAAGCAGGCCGATGCCGCGCTGTACCGCGCCAAAGCCAATGGCCGCAACCGTGTGGAAGGTTGAACAGGACAGGAGTTTGCATGCCGAAGGCAATTTGGAATGGCGCCGTGATCGCGGAAGCCGATAGCAGCGAAGTCGAGATCGTCGAGCACAATATCTATTTCCCGCCATCGCGGGTCAGGCAGGACTATCTCCAGCCGAGCCAGCACACCACGCTGTGCCCGTGGAAGGGCGTGGCCAGCTATTACAACGTGGTGGTGGACGGCAAGGTGAATGCCAACGCCGCCTGGTACTACCCATCGCCGAAGGAAGCGGCCAACAACATCAAGGACCGCATCGCTTTCTGGCATGGCGTGGAAGTCCAGCATTAATTGGACAACATCACCCATTCCGTGGTCGGCCTTGGCGTCGGCGAGCTGGTGCAACGCTCGCTGCCGCCGGAGGCCGATGCGGCGCGCCACAAGACGCGCCATCGCTTGCTGCTGACGGCCTGCGCGCTTGCCAGCAATTTCCCCGACCTTGACCTGGTGTTCACCCGGCTGGCGCCTGCGCCGCTGGGCTATTTGCTGCATCACCGGGGACACACGCATACCTTGCTGTACCTGCTGCCGCAGGCTTTGCTGCTGCTCGCCGTATTGTGGGCCCTGTGGCCGAATGCACGGGCCTTGCTGCGCGAGAGCCGCGATGCGCGGCGCGGGCTGCTGCTGGCGGTGGCCGCCGGCTTCCTGCTGCACCTCGGCATGGACTTCATGAACAATTATGGCGTCCATCCTTTCTACCCGTTCAGCGGGACCTGGTATTTCGGCGACATGGTCTACATCATCGAGCCGGTGTTCTGGGTGGCGTTCGGGGTGCCGCTGGCGATGGCTGCGCCTTCGCGCCGCATGCGCATTGTGCTGCTGTCGGTCCTGCCGGTGGTGCTGCTGTACGTGACGATGCATGGCTACCTTGGCTGGGCTTCGTTCGATGCGCTGATGGCGCTGGGCGGGGCGGTGGCGGTGCTGCGCTTCATGCATATGCACAGCCGGCGTGCGCTGCTGCTGGCGCTTGGCGTAGCGCTGGCGTTTGTCGGCGTCCAGGCGTCGGCGTCGTACAAGGCGCGCCAGGCGGTGACGGCGGCCCTGGTACTGCAGGACCCGCAGGCGCGCGTGCTGGATGTGGCACTGACGGCCTTCCCGTCCCAGCCTTTCTGCTGGAGCTTTACGTCTATCGAATCGGATGGGAAGACTTACCAGCTCCGGCGCGGGCATTTGAGCTTGGCGCCTTCGCTGCTTCCGCCGCGCGAATGTCCTGCGGCGCTGACGGCTGATGCCTCGCAGGAGATGGCCGGCACAGTGCCGGGCGTGCTGGTTTCCGGCTCGTGGCAGGGCGACGTGGCGGCCTTGCGTGCCCGCGCGGCGGCCGATTGCCAACTCGCCGCATGGCTGCGCTTTGCGCGCATGCCGGCGGTGGACGCGGACCAGGCCAGCGATTTGCGCTTCGCCACCACGCCGCGCGGCAACTTCACAACGCTGCTGCTGACGGCAAAGCCGGAATGCCCATTCGGCGTTCCGGGCTGGGGCATGCCACGCGCTGACCTGCTGGGAGCCGCGCGATGAAGACCTACGATCCGCACCAGCGCTTTGGCCGGCCGCAAGGCGGCTGGCGCGAAAAGCTCTATGCGGTCATCTTCGAGTCCGACACGCCGGCTGGACTCGCCTTCGACCTGGCGCTGATCGGCGCCATCCTGCTTAGCGTGACGACGGTGGTGCTGGCCAGCGTGTCCGAGGTGGCGCGCGACTATGGCGACTGGCTGTTCGCGGCGGAGTGGTTTTTTACGGTGCTGTTCACGATCGAATATATCGCCCGCCTGCTGTGCGTGAAGCATCCGCTGCGCTATGCCCGCAGCTTCTTCGGCATGATCGATCTGCTGGCCGTTTTGCCAAGCTACCTGTCGCTGGTCTTGCCGGGCGCGCATGTGCTGTTGAATGTACGGATCCTGCGCCTGCTGCGCATGTTCCGTATCCTCAAGCTCACGCTTTATATCGAGGAATACGGCATGCTGGGGCGCGCTTTGCTGGCCAGCCGCCGCAAGATCCTGATTTTCCTGTCGGTGGTGTTCATGATCGTGTTCCTGCTGGGGACTGTCATGTACGTGGTTGAGGGACCGGCGCACGGCTTCACCAGCATCCCGACTTCCGTCTACTGGGCGATTTCGGCGGTGACCACCGTGGGCTTTGGCGACCTGGTGCCGAAGACGGACCTGGGGCGCGCCATTGCGTCCGTCATGATGCTGCTTGGCTGGGGCATCCTCGCCGTCCCGACGGGCATCATCAGCGCCGAAATCAGCCAGCAGCGCCGCTCCAGCCGCACCTGCGCCGGCTGCCTGGCCGGAGACCATGAGCAGTCGGCGCGTTTCTGCAAAAGCTGCGGGAACAAGCTGCCTTCGAATTAAGCGGCTTGCCTGACCGGCTGGTCGAAGTCGGTCGACAGCGACAGCTCCATCCAGGCGGCCATCTCCTGCTCCACAAACCGGTTCTTTTCGCGCACGCGGGCCACGGTGTCGCTGCCCAGGTGCAGGCGCAGTGGCGGCTGCGCGCTGTCGGCCAGCTGCAGCAGCGCCTTGGACAGTTTCTCCGGATCGCCCGGCTGCTGGTGGTTGACGCCGGCGGCAAAGGTGCGCATGGCGCCAACCGTGTCCCGGTAATCGTCGATGCGGGAGGCGGTTTCCGACAGCGAACTGGCATCGAGGAAGTCGGTGCGGAAGAAGCCCGGCTCCACCACGGTAACGTGCACGCCCAGCGGCGCCAGTTCCAAGGCCATGGCTTCGCTCAGGCCTTCCACCGCAAACTTGGTGGAACTGTAGATGCCCCAACCCTGGTAAGCGCTGTAGCCGCCGACGGAAGAGATATTCATCACGTGGCCGCCATGCTGCTTGCGCATCACCGGCAGCACGGCGCGCGTGACGTGCAGCAGGCCGAAGACGTTGGTCTCGTAGTTGCGGCGCACTTCATCGGCCGAGGTTTCTTCTACAGCACCGAGAATGCCGTAGCCGGCATTGTTGACCAGCACGTCGATGCGGCCGAAGCGTTCGATTGCGGCCTGGACGGCCACCACGGCGGCGGCTTCCCGGGTGACGTCCAGCTGCACCGGCAGCAGCTCGGGATGCACGCCCAGTGCGTCGGCAATCGCTTGCGGGTTGCGGGCGGCTGCGACCACGGAGTCGCCGCGCGCCAGGGCGTCGCGTGCAATCAGCAGGCCGAAGCCACGGGATGCGCCGGTGATGAACCAGACTTTGTTTGCCATGATATTGCTCCTTCAAGGAAGTGGTGAGTTGGTGAAGCCATATTAGGCGCCGCAGTGCTGCTACACTAGATACGGGAAAGGTGTTTTATCTTCAACTGGTGGTTGTAAATGGACAAGGCGCGCGTCATCACACTTTTCATCGGCGTGGTACATGCCGGCAGCTTCAGCCAGGCGGCGGTGGATGCCGGCCTGTCAGCGCAGGCCGTCAGCAAGGCGATCCGCCAGCTGGAGGAGCATCTCGGCGTGCGCCTGTTCCACCGCACCACACGCAGCCTGAGCCTGACCGACGAGGGGCAGCGCCTGTTCGAATTGGCGAATCCCGGGCTGCGTTTGCTCGATGAAGCGCTGGACCACGTGCGCAGCAGCCGCGAGGCAATGGATGGTGTGATCCGCATTACCGCGCCGACTTCGATCGGCAGCATTGTGCTGGCGCCCTTGCTGGCACAGTTCCAGGACATGCACCCTGGTACCCGTTTCGACCTGTACCTGGAAGACCACTTCACCGACATGATCGAGTCCAAGATCGACGTCGGCTTCCGCGCCGGCAATCCGCCCGAGCGCAACCTGGTGGCGCGCCGCCTGGGCAAGATCGCCTTGTATATTTGCGCCGCGCCCAGCTACCTGGCCAAGCACGGCACGCCGAAGACCGTAGCCGATTTGCAGAAGCACCGCTGCACGGGCTTCCGCCAGCCCAATACCGGCCGCATCGTGCCGTGGGAGCTGCGCGGCGAGGGCGGTACCATCTACCAGGACGTGCCGTGCGTGGCCAGCTTCAATACCGCGGAGGCCGAGCTGGAAGCAGTGCGCGCCGGCGTCGGCGTCGGCCAACTGACCCTGTACATGGCGGAGCGCGACCTGGCGGAAGGGAGGTTGGTGCACCTGCTGCCGCAGCACGTGACTTCCAACGCCGGGATTTACATGTACTATGCCCAGCGCAGCCGCATGCCGATGCGGGTGCGCCACTTTATTGACTTCGCGATGAAATACCCATGGACCGCCTTTACCTGATGACTGTCTACGTGGCCGTGGCCGAGGAGCAGGGCTTCGCGGCAGGTGCGCGCCGGCTTGGCATGTCGCCGCCTGCCGTCACACGCGCCGTCGCGGCGCTGGAGGAAAGGCTGGGCGTCAAGCTGCTGGACCGCACCACGCGCCATGTGCGGGTGACGGAAGCCGGCCAACGCTACCTGGATGATGCGCGCCGCATCATCGCTGAAGTCGATGAGGCGGACGACGCAGTGGCCGGCATCAACGCCGCGCCGCGCGGTCACCTGACTGTCACCGCGCCGGTGCTGTTCGGCCGCCTCTACGTCATGCCAGGCATTGTCGATTACCTGCAGCGCTATCCGGCCATGGATATTTCCACAGTCTTTGTCGACCGCGTCACCAATTTGCTGGAGGAGGGCATCGACGTTGGCATCCGGATCGGCGAACTCCCCGATTCGAGCATGCGCGCGATTCCGGTCGGGCGGGTACGTCGCGTGATCATCGCCTCGCCCTCTTATATTGCGAAGCATGGCGCGCCGCGCTCGCCCCAGGAGCTTGAGCGGCACACCATCGTCGCGTCGTCAGGTTCCAGCGTGCCGCCGGACTGGCGCTTTCACCATGGCGGCAGCACGCTATCGCTGCGGGTCAAGCCGCGGCTGGGCGTCAATAATAACGATTCGGCAATCGAAGCGGTGCGCAGCGGCTTTGGCATCGCACGCCTGCTGTCCTACCAGGCGGCAGCCTTGCTCGAGGCGGGCGACCTGGTGGAGGTGCTGCAGGACTACGCCACGCCGGCCGTGCCTATCCATATCATCCACCGCGACAGCCGCCAGGGTTCGACGCGCATCCGCAGCTTCGTCGACCTGATGGCCGACCGTTTGCGCACCGATCCGAGGCTCCATCCTGTGCGCTGACAGCGCTAAATTGGTGCGCTGCACAATCGCGGTGCTGGATTTTCACCGCACTTCCCTATGAAGGAGGGCTGGCACGGCGCTTGCAATATCCCCATTAATTACATAACCGGGGATAAAGATGGATCGCACGTTCAGCCTTACCCGCCGACGCCTGCTTGCTACGGGCGCCGCGGCAGCCTTATCGAATTACGCCTGGGCTGCGGGTTCCGACAAGCCGGAAAAGGAAGAAGTCAAAGTCGGCTTCATTCCCCTCACTGACTGCGCCTCCGTCGTGATGGCGTCCGTGCTGGGCTTCGACAAGAAGTACGGCATCAAGATCGTCTTGAGCAAAGAGGCTTCCTGGCCTGCCGTGCGCGACAAACTGGTGAACGGTGAACTCGACGCGGCCCATGTGCTGTATGGCCTCGTTTATGGCGTGCACCTTGGCGCCGGCGGGCCGAAGAAAGACATGGCCGTGCTGATGAACCTCAATCACAATGGCCAGGCGATCACGCTGTCGAAGAAGCTTGCCGACAAGGGCGCAGTCGACGGCGCCTCGCTGGCAAAGCTGATGCGCGCAGAGCAGCGCGAATATACCTTCGCCCAGACTTTCCCGACTGGCACGCACGCGATGTGGCTGTATTACTGGCTCGCTTCGTACGGCATCAACCCGATGCAGGACGCGAAGATGATCACCGTGCCGCCGCCGCAGATGGTGGCGAATATGCGGATCGGGAATATGGATGGCTTCTGCGTGGGCGAACCGTGGAATCATCGCGCGATCGCAGATGGCATCGGCATCACCGCCACTACCACGCAGGAGATCTGGCGCGACCATCCGGAGAAGGTGCTGGGCACCAGCGCGGAGTGGGTCAAGAAGTATCCCAACACGGCACGCGCGCTGATTGCAGCGGTGCTGGAAGCAGGGCGCTGGATCGATGCGTCCCTGTCGAACAAGCTGAAGATGGCCGAAGCCATTGCCGACAAATCCTACGTGAATACCACGGTCGACGTGATCGGGCAGCGCATCCTCGGGCGCTACCAGAATGGCCTTGGCAAAACCTGGGACGATCCGAACTACATGAAGTTCTTCAATGACGGCGCGGTGAACTTCCCTTACCTGAGCGATGGCATGTGGTTCCTGACGCAGCAGAAGCGCTGGGGCTTGCTGAAGACAGAGCCGGATTACCTGGCGGTGGCCACGCAGATCAACCAGATTGAGGTCTACAAGGACGGAGCGAGCCTGGCAAAGGTGAGTGTACCGAAGTCGCCGCTGCGCAGCGTGAAGATGGTCGATGGCACGGTTTGGGATGGCAAGAATCCCAAGGCGTATGCCGATTCGTTCAAGATCAAAGCGTGAAGGGAGGGCGTATGAGTGCAGTCTATGAAACGATTGGCGTTGCGGGCGCGGCGCGCGAGAGCGCAGCGTCGGTAGCCGAGGCGCCGGCCACGCCATCGCGCCGTGCACGGCTGGCGGCAAAAGGCGTGCGCCTGGCGCCGGAGGGCGGGCGGCTGCGTCCCGTTGTCATGAAAGTCCTGCCGCCATTCCTTGGCCTGGTATTGCTGGTGCTGGCCTGGCAAATCCTGGCGGTCCAGAATGCAGGCTTTCCGACGCCACTGGAGACCTGGCATGAAGCGGTGAACCTGTTCTCCGACCCGTTCTATCGCAAGGGCCCGAACGACCAGGGTATCGGCTGGAATGTGCTGGCATCGCTGCGCCGTGTTGCGCTGGGCTTCGGCATGGCGGCGCTGGTCGGCATCCCGCTTGGCTTCGTGATTGGGCGCTTCAGCTTTGTGTACGGCATGTTCAGCCCACTGATCAGCCTGCTGAAGCCAGTGTCGCCGCTAGCCTGGCTGCCGATCGGCCTGCTGGTCTTCAAGGCTGCCGACCCGGCTGCGATCTGGGCCATCTTCATCTGCTCGATCTGGCCGATGATCGTCAACACCGCCGTCGGCGTACAGCGCGTGCCGCAGGATTACCTGAACGTGGCGCGTGTGCTGAACCTGTCGGAGTGGAAGGTGGTGACCAGGATCCTGCTGCCCTCCGTGCTGCCCTACATGCTGACCGGCGTGCGGCTGGCCATCGGCACCGCATGGCTGGTGATCGTCGCTGCCGAAATGCTGACAGGCGGTGTAGGTATCGGCTTCTGGGTCTGGGATGAGTGGAACAACCTGAACGTGCCGCACATCCTGATCGCCATTGGCGTGATCGGCGTGGTCGGCTTGGTGCTGGAACTGGCGCTGGTCACGCTGGCCAAAGCCGTCAGCTATGAGGAGAAATGAGATGGCGTCCAAATTCATCGATATCAGCAAGGTCGATATGCGTTTCGGCCAGTTCCACGCGCTGAGCGACATCAACCTGACGGTGGAGCAGGGCGAATTCATCACCCTGATCGGCCACTCGGGCTGCGGCAAGTCGACCTTGCTCAACCTGATCGCAGGCCTGAACCGGCCAAGCAGCGGCGTGCTGGTTTGCAGCGCACGCGAAATCACCGGGCCGGGCCCGGAGCGCGCGGTCGTGTTCCAGAATCATTCGCTGCTGCCCTGGCTGACCTGCTTCGAAAACGTCTACCTCGCGGTGGAGCGCGTCTTCGGCGGCAAAGAAGTGCGCGCGCAACTGGACGAGCGTACCTGGAAGGCGCTTGAACTGGTGGGCCTGGCGGCTGCCGGCGGCAAGCGGCCGAACGAAATTTCGGGCGGCATGAAGCAGCGCGTCGGCATTGCCCGCGCGCTGTCGATGGAACCCAAGGTCCTGCTGATGGATGAACCATTCGGCGCCCTCGACGCGCTGACGCGCGCCCATTTGCAGGACGAACTGATGCGCATCGTTGCCGCCACGGGAGCGACAGTGGTGATGGTCACGCACGATGTGGACGAGGCGGTGTTGCTGTCTGACCGCATTGTCATGATGACAAATGGCCCGGCCGCCACAGTCGGCGGCATCGTCAAAGTAAGGCTGGAACGCCCGCGCGACCGGCTTGCCCTGGCGCAGGACCCGCTTTACATCGATTACCGGACCAGCGTGCTCGAATTCCTCTACCAGAGACAAGGACGCCCGGCACAACGTTTTGCTGCATAGCAATGCACAAAAGTGTGGCAGCAGATCGGCTCTGCTGCTACATTTGTGGTCTATACAAATGGAGACACCTGATGAGTACCGAAGTACAGCAGCACGAAATTAGCAAAGAAGCAAAGCGGGAAGATAAGCCGAACCGCCATGAGCTGGTGCGCCAGCAGATGAACCACACCGGCCTGCGTACCGGTATCGCAGCCGGCCTGCTGGCTCTGGTGGGCCTGAGCGCCTGGCTGCTCGCCTGATCAGATGACCCGCAGTTCGTCCAGCGGCCAGCGCGGACGGACGTTGAAGGAATAATCCCGCTGCGCCGCCTGCGGATTGATCTGCAGGCGCATGGCGCCGGCGAAGGCAATCATTGCGCCATTATCGGTGCAGAATTCCAGTTCCGGGTAGTAGACCTTGAAGTGCTTCTTCCTGGCTGCCGCGTTCAGCGACGCGCGCAGTTGCGCGTTCGCGCCTACGCCGCCGGCGATTACCAGGCGTTTCAGCCCGGTCTGCTTTAACGCGGACAGGCACTTTGCCGTCAGCACATCCACAATCGCATCCACGAAACCGCGCGCGATGTTCGCCTTGTCCTGCTCGCAGACATTGGCGGCGCCGCCGTTGTTGTTCACCACCGTCAGCACCGCTGTTTTCAGGCCGGAGAAGGAAAACATCAGATCCTTCGAATGCAGCATGGGGCGCGGCAGCTTGTAGGCTTCGGGATCGCCGAATTCGGCCATGCGCGAAATGGCCGGGCCGCCGGGATAGCCCAGGCCGAGCAGCTTGGCGGATTTGTCGAAGGCTTCGCCGGCCGCGTCGTCCAGTGTCTCGCCCAGCAGTTCGTATTGGCCCACGCCGTCAACGCGCATCAGTTGCGTATGGCCGCCCGAGACCAGCAGCGCCACAAAGGGGAACTCCGGCGGCTCGCTCGCCAGCAGTGGCGACAGCAGGTGGCCTTCCAGGTGGTGTACGCCCAATACCGGCTTATCCAGCGCCATGCCCAGCGAGCAGGCGATGGCGGAACCGACCAGCAGCGCACCGGCCAGGCCGGGGCCTTGTGTGTAAGCGATGGCGTCGATGTCCTGCGCAGCCATGCCCGCCTTGGACAGGGCCTGCTCGAGCAGCGGAATGGCGCGGCGGATATGGTCGCGCGAGGCCAGCTCCGGCACCACGCCACCGTATTCCTCGTGCATCGCTACCTGCGAATGCAGGGCGTGCGAGAGCAGGCCGCGCTGCGTGTCATACAGGGCCAGGCCGGTTTCGTCACAGGAGGATTCAACGCCGAGAACGATCATTGGAGTGCACAAAGGGTAAAGGGCAATCCGCCATTGTAATGGAAAGCCTGCTTGCGATCATTGGTATACGTGTATACAATTTAGCACATGAAGACCCCTCCACCCCGTGCGCAAGGCGGACCGGCCATCCTGGCGGCACTGCGCGCAGATATCAGCAGCGGCAAACTGGCGCCCGGCGCCGTGCTGCGTCAGGCCGAACTGGCCGAACAATTCGGCACCAGCCGTATTCCCGTGCGCGAAGCGCTTAACTCCCTGCAGGCGGAAGGCCTGGTGCAGATCGAGCCGAATCGCGGCGCCTATGTCACCACGCTTGGCGCGGACGAACTGCATGAACTGTTCGACTTGCGCGTGCTGCTGGAGAGCGATCTGCTTCGGCGTGCGGTGCCCTTGCATACGGAGCGCAGCCTGCGCCGCCTGGAATCCATCCAGCACGAGCTGGATGGCGAAACGGAGCCGCTGGAATGGCTGCGGCTCGACCGTGCTTTCCACGACGGGCTGTATGCGCCGAGCGGGCGCACGCGCAGCTTGCAGATGGTGGCCAGCCTGCGTGCGTCGGTCGAGCGCTTCTACCTGGCGCAACTGGGGCCGGAGGCGCGCCGGCCAGGCTGGAATGACGAGCACCAGCGCCTGGTTGCTCTGGTGCGGGCAGGGGACGCGGATGGCGCTTGCGCTATGCTGGCGGCGCACCTGCGCGAAACGGAAAAGCTTGCAGTTTCTACCCTTGGGAGCCTGATATGAGCATTCATACCGCGGAAGTTGCCTGGCATCGGCACGATGCCAAATTCACCGATAACCGATACAGCCGGCTGCATAAGTGGACGTTCGATGGCGGCACGGTGGTGCCGGGATCGTCGTCGCCGCATGTGGTGCGGGTGCCGTTGTCCGATCCTTCTGCGGTTGATCCGGAGGAGGCGTATGTGGCTTCGTTATCGAGCTGCCATATGCTGTGGTTCCTGAGCCTGGCCGCGCGTGATGGCTATGTGGTCGACAGTTATGTCGATGCGGCGGAGGGGAAGATGGAGGATGGCTGGATCAGCGTGGTGACGCTGAAGCCGGTGGTTGCCTTCTCGGGCGACAAGGCGCCGACGGATGCGGAGCTGGAGCGGTTGCACCATGAGGCGCATGGAGAGTGTTTTCTGGCGCGGTCGGTCAAGTCCGAGATTCGCGTCGAAGGCAGCTGGCGTTATTAAAACCGGTAAACCTGTGTCAGACCCGCAGGGTCTGACACCTGGCCTGCGGCCGCTGCGTATTGGTGTCTGACCCTGCGGGTCAGACACCGGGGTACCGGTTTTAGGGCCGCGCACGCAGTTCGCGGTCCGCTTCTTTCAGCATATGCACCGTAGTATCCCAATCGATACAGGCATCGGTCACCGAGCAGCCATACTTCAGTTCAGACAGGTCCGAAGGGATCTTCTGGTTCCCCGCCACGATGTTCGATTCGATCATCACGCCAACGATGGACTGGTTGCCATGCACGATCTGGTTGACCACATCGGTCATCACCAGCGGCTGCAGTTCCGGCTTCTTGTACGAGTTGGCATGCGAGCAGTCGATCACGATATTGGCCGGCAGCTTGGCCTTCTGCAGCGATTGTTCCGCGATCGCCACCGATACGGAATCATAGTTAGGCCGGCCGTCGCCCCCGCGCAGCACCACGTGGCCATGCGGATTGCCCCGCGTGCGCACGA